>Ga0153956_1000534_pt1 | contig 41402 bp, 30 predicted proteins | sample TSFL040MetaG_FD_104704 | JGI IMG/M metagenome (GOLD analysis project Ga0153956, IMG submission 104704) | Attine ant fungus gardens microbial communities from Florida, USA - TSFL040 MetaG | ecosystem: Host-associated > Fungi > Mycelium > Unclassified | place: USA: Florida, Wekiwa Springs... | reverse complement strand
GCTAACTCCACCGTGCCATCACCACCGGCACCGCTTCGTTTCACGTCGCTGCGTCTGCAGCAGAGAAGCGAGATTATGGAGAGCGGCCGACATCGCGTCAACCCCTTCGCGCGAATTTTCTTTGAAGGATTGCGAGCAAAGATACGCACCCCATATATCATGGAACACAACAACGATGTCCCCCACCTGGAAAAGGTCAACGTGCACCCCATATACGTCGAGGAGCGCATGCACGGGGCCTTCGGCGTGCGGCGCTAAAGCCAGGCGCCTACCTGACCGATAAACTGACAGACACGCAAGCGACGCCGACCAGCGCGACGAATTGATGCGCACCCATGAGCGCGAATACGCAAGCTCGTATATAATGTGAGCCGCGCAAAATTTCGCATGTCCATCGGCCCGCTTCGAGCGGGCTCATCTTTTTTGCTCCCCAGAGCACAGCCCAACAATCGCGTTGAGTCACATCAGGTGATGCTGAGCCCTGCTCGAAACGCCTGACGGTAACGTCTTGCGTCTCATAGCGAAGCCTCTAGAGGAAATTACGTGAACCCTTTCGATCGCGAAGATTCGCAACACGAAGCCGCCGCCTTCACCGCCAAAGTTCCCTCCGGCCGTTCGGCCAAAGGCAAGGGCGCCAACAAAGCGATCGCCACGGCAGCCGAACTGCTGCCGCAGCAAGCCGAAGAACGCCAGCGCCTGATGCGCGCGCTGATCCAGCTGGGTAAGGAGCAAGGCTACCTGACCCACGCGCAGATCAACGACCACCTGCCCGACAACTTCACGGCAACCGCGGCGATCGACAGTATCGTCAGCGCGTTCAGCGACATGGGCGTGCAGGTCTACGAACAGGCTCCGGATGCGGAGACCCTGCTGCTCAACTCCAACGCTCCCACCGTGGTCTCGGACGACCAGGCCGACGAAGAAACCGAAGTCGCGCTGTCCACCGTTGACTCCGAATTCGGCCGCACCACTGATCCCGTGCGCATGTACATGCGCGAAATGGGCGCGACCGAGCTGCTCACGCGCGCGGGCGAAATCGCGATTGCGAAGCGCATCGAAGACGGTCTGCATGAAATGGTGCAGGCGATCGCCGCATGCCCGCTCGCGATCTCCGCGATTCTCGCGAGCGCCCAGCAGGTTGCCGACGGCGAACTGCGCATCGACGAGCTGGTCGACGGTCTGAACGAAGAAACGGTCGCCGCGGAAGACGAAGCAAGCGCCGATACGGACAGCGACGAAAACACCGACGGCGATGAAAGCGACGAAGAAGACGAAGAAGACGACGATTCGGCTCCGGCCGATTCGTCGGCGGCGGACGAAGCGCGTCTGAAGCAGCTCACCAGCGACTGTCTCGAAATCTTCGCCCAGGTCGGCATCCTGTACGACCAGATGAACGCGGCGCATACGCGTGGCGACGTCAGCTCGAAGGCCTATCGGCAGGCCCGCGAAGACATTCAGCAACATCTCGCGAAAATCCGTTTCACCGCGCGCACGATCGACCGTCTGTGCGGCGACGTGCAGCAGCAGGTTGCTCAAGTGCGCGCGATCGAACGCAATATTCTGCAGATCGTCGTCTCGAAGGCCGGCATGCCGCGCGAGAAGTTCATCGAGACGTTTGCCGGCACCGAAACCGACCTCGGCTGGACCGACCGCGCGGCGCGCACCGGCGCGTCGAGCTACGGCCCCGCGCTCGAGCGTCACCTGCCGGCGATCCAGTCCGAGCAACAGAAGCTGATCGACATCGAAGCTACCGTTTCGCTGCCGCTCAAACATCTGAAAGAGATCAACCGTCAGATGGTCGCGGCCGAATCGAAGATGCGCAAGGCCAAGAGCGAGATGATCGAGGCGAACCTGCGTCTCGTGATCTCGATCGCGAAGAAATACGTGAACCGCGGCATGCTGTTCCTCGACCTGATCCAGGAAGGCAACATTGGTCTGATGAAGGCCGTCGACAAGTTCGAATACCGTCGCGGCTGGAAGTTTTCGACCTATGCGACGTGGTGGGTCCGCCAGGCTGTCACGCGTTCGCTCGCCGACCAGGCTCGCACGATTCGCGTGCCGGTGCACATGATCGAGACGATCAACAAGCTCAACCGCATTTCGCGCGAAATCCTGCAGCAGACCGGCCAGGAAGCCCATCCGGCGGTGCTCGCCGAGCGCATGGAGCTGTCGGAAGAGAAGGTGCGCGGCATTCTGAAGATCGCGAAGCAGCCTGTGTCGCTGGAAACGCCGGTTGGCGACGACGGCGATGCGACGCTCGGCGACATGATCGAAGACGCCGGCGTATCGTCGCCGGCCGATGCCGCGATGCAGGCCGACCTGCGCGCCGCGATCGACGATGCGCTCGACTCGCTGTCGCCGCGCGAAGCCAAGGTGCTGCGCATGCGCTACGGCATCAACACGAAGTCGGACCATACGCTCGAGGAAGTCGGCAAGCAGTTCGACGTCACGCGCGAGCGGATCCGTCAGATCGAAAGCAAGGCGATGCGCAAGCTGATGCATCCGAGCCGCGCGGACCGTCTGAAGTCGTTCCTCGACCGCTAAGCTCCGTCGCGGCTTGCCGTGCCGTTTTGCACGGCAAGCCGCGACACCCCTCCCCTCGCACGCAAGCAGCGGGATGAATCGCTCCCCGGTGATTTCCCGCTGTTAATCAATCCCGCGACAGCCGTCCGAAACGCATGTGGAACGCCACATCGCGTCCGTTCACGCGCGAACTCACCCGGCGCCCGACATCGAATGTGCGTCGTTCGCAAACTCCCCCAGTCGTTCCGTCTTCGATGCCGCCACGCGTGTTTCCGGCGCATCGCCTCACGTGCAATCACGTTAAATGTTGTCCACAGAAATTGGGAACAAACTTGTGGACAACCTGCGCATGACTGCGCTAACTCGTTGAGCGTATTGAATTTCAAACCCGCGCACGCAATGAGTCGCAGGATCTACGGCTTGTCGCACATCGCGCAAGCCGCTCGCCTGCAGGTAGGCAACCCCGTTCGCATCGGCCGTGCGCTCCGTCTCGCGGCTATACGACAGGCTCACCAGTTGCCCGGCCAGTTGGTCGGCATTACCCGCGTGATCGAGCAACCCTCGCATGATGATCTGGCGCGCGCCCGGCAGCCGGTGCGGCTGGTAGCCATCGACAGCGGAAGGATCAATGCGCTGACAAATTTCACGCAACTCGCACAATGCCGAAAATAACCACGCGCATTTTCCGCACCTCGTTTCAAGGCATCACGAAGGTCTTCACGAGAGTCAACTCGCCCGGCTTACGCATCGGCACACGAATCGTCTCGCTCTTTTCATCCGGCGTGTTTTCGTTGGTGATGATCGTGACCTGCGCGACCGTCATGTCGCTGCCGCTGTTACCGCTGCCGTAGTAGTTGACGAATACGAGGTAGGTCCCCTTCAGCGGCGCCGCCGACGAATAGATCTCCGGCCCGTAGCCAGTGGTCACGTCGACGTCGAGCGCGCCGCCGTTCGGGGTCACGCGATCGCCGTACCACGCATGCGCGCCATCGGGCGAAACCACATGCAGATCGAGGTCGGTGCCGTCGGTGTCCCATGCGAGCAGCACACGCAGTTTCGGCTGCGTCTTGCCGCTGTACGCGTCATAGAACTGCACGCGCTTGCGGCTGCCATCCGGCGCGCGCAATTCGACGCTGTTGCTGCCGGCCGCAAACGCATACGGCCGCGAGAACCGGCCGTCTTGCTCGACGCGCTGCGGCAGCGGCGTGCCGTTCACGACCAGCGTGCCGACCGTCGCGCCTTTTTTCTTCGGCGTATTGCGGATCTGCCCTTCGATCAGCGCGAACTTCGACTGTCCTTCCGGCGTCGCCACCGCGACCGCCGGATAGTGGACATCCTGCGTATAGCGCTCGTTATCGCCGCTCGTATTGCGCCAGCCGTTGAGCGGTGCGGAGAAGTCGATATCGCCCGCCCAGGCCGCGGGCGCCGTCTGCATGCAGACGACGAACCACCAGCAAGCTGCCTTCAGCCAGGCTGTCGTGCCGCTTTTCATCGTTACCGCTCCTGTCCCACCGTCAACGCGGGAAAAAATCCGCCCCATCAAATCGCTCATTGCGTCGCTCATCGAATCGAATTATCGGTACGAACCAGCGTGCGCGCGGTGCGTTCGACGAACGCCTCATCGAGCCCACGCGGATGATGCTGAAACGCGAGGTGAACGTACTCGTGCGCGAGCGCGATCCGATCCTCCTCGCTCACCAGCCGATACACATACACGCGATTACGCTGGGCGTCGGCATACGGCCGTCCTTCGCGCACCGCGCACACGGCCGGCAGATCGGGCGTCTCGTAGCCGGCCGCGCCTTCCATGCGGCGCGCCCACGACGGCGCGTTGCGCCGCAGCCAGGCCTCGGCGCCGGCCACCGCGACGCAATCGCCGGCCAGCGGACTCTCGAACGACGTCAGCGTCGCCTGCGGCCACGTGCGCGCGAGAATCGCGTCGAACGTGCGGCCGCCTTGCGCGGATGCCTTCGCGGCAAGCCAGCTCATCTGGCCCGACGCGGCCTCGTCGTGGTGATACTGGACCGGCACGCCGGTCAGCACCAGCGAGTCGGTCAGATCCGCCGCGTGGCGTGCGGCGGCCTCCGGCGGGCGCGGCAACACGCGCTGGGTGCTGCTGCTGTCGTCGATGCGCAAGCAGCCGTGGTCGTGGCGGCCATGCTGCACGACATAGGTCCGTGCCGCGACCGCCAGCGCCTTCGCGGCTTCGGGCTCGCCGGTATCGCCTTCGCGCTCGACCACCCGCGCGACGTAGTCGTTCATGCCGAAACGGCCGACGATTCGCGGCGCGCCGGCGTCATCCCGATCGAGCCTGAGTTCGCCGCGGCTCGTCACGCGCGCCCAGTTGCCATTGACGAAACTCACCCGAAACTCGCCGCGCAATGGGCCTTCGGCCGCCGGTCCACGGGCGGCCCGCGCGTCGCCGAGCACGTCGCGAATCGGATAGCGGCTGAAGAAATCGACGAGCACGCATGCGCGGTCGTCCGGCACCGCGATCGACGTCAGCAGCGGTGCGATGCGAGGCGCCGCCGCGGCGAGCACGCGCGCGCTGCCGCCCGGGCCGCCGAGCCACACCGGCGTGCCGTCGGCGAGCCAACCCGCCGCGCCGCCGATCGATGCGCCGGGCCGCGCCGGGTCCGGCATCGTCCACGTTTTGGCGCGCAACAGGCTGCCGTAGAGCGATACGGTGCCTTCCCCACGCCCGCTCGTCAGCACCGACACGAGCGTGCTCGCCGCCGCCTCGCGCGGCTGCGCAGGCATCGACTGCAAGGCCGCGAGCAGATCCGAGACCGATACGTGCCGCGCGGGCGTCATCGCGTGAAGGTCGCGCAACCAGGCCGGCGCGTGCACAGCCGTCCAGTAGCGGCGCCAGTCGGCGGAATCGAGGCGCAGGCGCGCCGGTTCGAAATAGAGTCCGCACGACTGCACGAGCGCATGTTCGCGGTCGACGTGGCCGCCGCTCATGCAGCAATACACTTCGTCGGGGTCATCGCCATTGCAGACGTAATCCGATGTCGCGATATTGCGGTCCACCAGGTAGCCGTAGACGAACAGCTTCCAGACGCTGCCGAGCGGTGTGTCGAGCGTCGCGGGCAACGGCTGCGCGGCTCGCGGCGATAGCGCGAGCGATGCGCCGCTCGCGTCGGTTTGCCAGAGCCGGGGCTGGCCGTCGCGTAGCCAGGCGAAGCGAAGCGCGGGCATGGGCGAAGCAGCGGGTCTGGACGAATGAGTGCCGGCGGCCGGCGATGGTGCGCTCGGGCCGGACTGCGGCGCGGATGCCAGCGCGGCTGCGGACGCAACCACCGCCGCCACGATCGACACCTGCCGCACCAACCGGCGAGCGCCCGCCCAGCCACGCGCACCCCGACCAAACGCGCGGAATCGCGTCGCTGCCGACCCGCTTCCCCTGCCCGCGCGCGCGCCCACCGCGTCTCCGGCTGGCGGCGCCGTAGCCCCCCGATCACGCATCCGCCCACGCGCCTCGACCAACATCGCGCCCCCGCCTACTGAATCCGCCACGCGCTCATGCGATCGCTCTTGCCGCCTTCGAACGCCTTCGCGTCCGGCTGATACATGCGGAAATAGCGCGCGGGCGGCAGCGTGAACGTACCGGGCAACGAGAAGCGCACCAGTTGCCGCAGCGTGACCGGCCGGTCGAGCAGCGGCACCGGCTGGTGATACGCAAGCTCGCCCATCTCGTACGACGCGACACGCTGGAACGGCTGAGGACCGCCGCCGTCTTTCGCACCCGGCAGTCCGTCGATCGACACGCCCCAGCTGGTTGCCTCGACGTCGCCGCCCGGCGGCAGCGGCACGTCGACGAGGCCGTAGTGATACGCGTTGCCCGAGCGCGGCGTCAGCGTCACTTCGTCGACGTAGAGCGCGTTGCTGTCGATCGCGTCACCCGGCTTCACGAGCCGCGCGCTGCACGTCGCGCGTCCGGGCGGGCTCTCGCCCGCATTCGCCTTCTTCGGATCGGCCGCGGCTTCGAGCGGTTCGAGCCTGTACAAGCGGCGCGCGATCGTGATGTTGAGCCGACTGTCTTCGCTCGTGTGACTGCGGTACGACACCAGCGCGTTGACGTCGGTGCGCGCCGCGCCGGCATCGAGCGTGGCGGGCGGCGCGGCGCCGGTCCAGCGATAGAGCGGCGCGCCGGTCGGCGTCGCCGTGCGCGCCCAGCTCGCGTCTTGCAAGGTCGGCAATGACGCGGCCGCGACGTCGCCGCCGAGCGCCTTGCGCAGCCACAGCAGCGTCAGCGCGCGATCGATCGTCGGATAGTCGGCGCTGCTTTTCGCCAGCAGCGCGGCGGGATCGACTGGCGCGCCGCCCGCATCGCCGGCGCCCGAGCCAGTCATGAACAGCAGGCTTTGCACCAAAGGCGCGGGATCGTCGGCGAGCGCGGCACGCGCCGCGCTCACCGCCGTATCGAACCCCGCCGGCAATTGCGCATTCGATGCGCGCGCGATGCTCGCGACCAGCAGCGTCGCCATCTGCTTGCCGCGCGGCGAATCGGCCTGCGCGAACACGAGGCTGTCCGCCGCGCCGTACGCATAGCCGCGCGGCGCCGCAGCCGCGGCAGCCGCCGTAGCCGCGCCGCGGTTGGCCTGATCGTTCGGCTGGTTCGCCAGCGCCACCGCATCGCTCTGCAAGTCTTCCGCGACACCCGCGGCGGGCGTTGCGACCGGCAGCCCCATCTGCTGCAACAGCCATAGCGCGAGCGCGCGATGCAGCAGCGGCTCCTTCGCGCCGGCATCGCGATAGACATCCATCGCATGCTGCCAGTTATCCGCGGGCAGGCTGATACCGAGACTGCGGCTCGCGAGCCAATCGGCGTAGTACGCGTACGCGGTAATCAGCGCGCTGCCGCCAGTCGTATCGCCCCACCAGCCGAACGTGCCGCCGACACCGGCAAGCATCGCGAGGCGCTGCCGCTGATTGCGCAGCAACGGGTCGAGCCCCTGCGTCGCGCTCGCATTGTCGGCGCGGCCCGCCGTGTCGCGCACGGTATCGTGCGCGAGCGCAAGCGGAATCAGCCGGCTCGAGGTCTGCTCGGCGCAGCCATACGGATAGCCGATCAGATCGTCGGCGACGCGCATGAACTGGCTTGCCGCGTTACCGATAAAACGCACGCTGACATCGCGCGCGTCGGCCGGCAAATTGAGCGGCTTGCCCGCGCTATCGAGCGCGACGATGTTCTGATGCAGATCGAGCCAGCCATTCGCGTCGAGGCGAATCGTCGTCTGCAAGCGATCGACGTCCTTGCCGCCGGCGCGCAGCGTCGCGTCGATCACGCCGGCCTTCAGCGCGCCGCTCGGCAACCGCAGATAGTTCGCGCCGCGCTTTAACGTCACCTGCTGGTTCAGCGACAAACCGCCGCCGTTCACGACCCACTGCGCATCCATATCCGCATCGGTCTGGTTGAACGCGATCATATCGACGGCCGGCTGGTCGTCAGCGCGGAAGTGGCTGGGGCCGCTCCATTTCAGATACAGCGCCTTGTCGGAGCGCACGTATGCGGTGCGCTGCCCGACCATCCCATCGGGCGCGGCCGCGCGCACGGTGATGCGCCAGCGCGCGAGCGAGTCCGGCATCCGGAAGCTCATCGTCGCGTGACCGTTCGCGTCGGTCTTCAGATTCGCTTGCCACGCGGCGGTGTCCTGCTCGTCGCGGCGCGGACGCTCCAGCACCTTCACGCCGCGCTCGTTGTAGTTCGCGCGCTGCGGCCCGCCCGGCGCGCCCTTCAGCGGCGCGCGCGCCAGGTCGTACGTGATGAACGACAGACTCGACGACGTGCGCACGTTATTGCGGCGCGGATGATAGAAAAAGTCGACGATGTCCGGTGCGATTTCCGGCTGCAGCACATAGACCATTTCATCGACCACGCTAACGGTCAGATTGGCCGCCTCGGGCTTGCCGCTCAACCTGCTGTCGAAATTCAGCGTGACGGTGTCGCCGGGTCCGTACACGGGCTTGTCGCTCTTCACGTTCAGTTCGATCTGCGGCTGCGCGACCACGATGCCCGCGTTCTGGAACACGTATTCGCCGCCATGCACGTACAGCACCGAGAACGTCAGGTTCGGCGCGAAGTCTTCGCCGACCTTGATGCGCGCCTTCCATTGCGAGGGCGCGACGCGTTGCAGTTGCAGCCAGTCGCTGCCCGCGCTCAGCAGCGCGCGACGCTCGACGTTGTCGCGCTCCAGCGTGAGCAGCGCATCGTCGACGGGCATCGGGAACGTGATCAGTGCCTCGGCGGTATCGCCGATCTTGTAGCGGTCGCGATCGAACACGATTTCGACGCTGCCGGGAATCGCTTTCAGCCCATCGCCCGCGACCCAATGGCTGGTCGCCGCGAGCAGATTGCCCTGGTCGTCCTTCACCGACAGCATGTACGAGCCGGGCTCATCGAATTGCACCGGGAACGACAGCTTGCCGCCCGCGCCGGCGCTCTTCAGTGCGCCTTCGCCGTGCGTCTGCGATTCGAGCCGCGTCCATTGCCATTTCGCCGGCGGGTGCGACGCCGCGTCGAGCGCGCCGAGCGGCCGCAGATCGAAGCCGACCGCCTCCTTCGGCTGCGTAAACGACTTCTCGGTGCTCAACCGATACGGCGTCGCGCCGCGCGCGATCAACACCTCGCGCGTCACGCGCACCTTGTACGCGGCGCCGTCCTGCGCGAACAGCGTCAGCGCATAACGGCTCGGCTCCTGCGCGGCCGGCAGCGTCAGGCTCGCATTGCCGTTGCTGTCGGTCTTCAGCTCCTGCTGGTCGAGCTTGACCGGAAACAGCCCCGCATAACGCAATTCGCCGTCGACGATCGTCACTTTCTGCGCGCGCAGCGTGACCGAAATCTTGCTGTCGCGCACCGGCTTGCCGTCCGGATAGCGCAACTGGATCTTGCCTTTCAGCGGCTCGCCGGTCGCGTAGTCGGCCTTGTCCATCGCGAGGTTCACGTCGAAGTGCGGCTTCACGTATTCGGCGACGCGAAACGCGCTGCCATACACGTCGCCGAGATAGTCGAAGCGCAACGTATAGCCGCCGGCGGTGGCCTCGGCGGGCAACGTGAACGCGGTATCCGCGCCGGTATCGGAGGCGAACTGCACGGTGCTGGTCGCGACCGGCGCGCCGTTCGGATCGAGCACGTCGAGCTTGATATCGGCCGCGGCGGGCGCCGACGATTGCGTCGCATTCTGGAACGTGCGGCCGATGAACTTCACATGCACGGTCTCGCCGGGCCGGTACATCGGCCGGTCGGTCACCGCGTAGATCTTCGTGTTGTAGATCTCGCTGTCGTAATAGAAATTCTCCGAGACGAACACGCCGCCCCGCGGATCGACGCCGAGCACATAGCTGCGCTCGGGGCTCACGTGCTGCAACAGCAACGCGCCGTCGTTACCGGTCGCGCCGCTTTGCAGCACGCCGACGCCATCGGTCCAGCTCAGGTCCGTATTCGCGACCGGCTTGCCGTTGTCGCGCCGCGCGGTCCACACCAGCATGCCGCCCGCGGCCGCCTTCACGACCGCCACCGTGTCCGATACGAACAGCAACGTATGCGCGCGATAGTTGCCGATCACCGCCTCGACGATATAAAGCCCCGGCGGCAGCTTGCCGAGCGGAATCATCACGTTGCCGGAGCTCGGGTCGATAAAGTTACTGCTGCTGCCTTCGAGCTTCACGCCCTTCGGCGGCTCGATCACTTTCGCGTCCCAGATCGGATAGCGAAACCGCGCGACCACGTCGTAGCCCTTCAGCGGCGCGAACGACGAGCGCGGCTCGAACTGCGTCTGCCTGCCGGTCTGCTCGCCGAGCCTGAATTGCGGCGCGGCCTCGGTCGCCTTGCTGCGCGTCGCGAACGACAGCACGCGCTGCCACGCGCGGCGCGCTTCGGTAAACCACCGGTCCCACAGATACGCGAGCGTATTCGCCAGCCCTTCGCCCTGATAATTCGGCGCGATGTTCAAACGATGCAGATTCTTCTGCGCCTTCAGAAATTCGAGCGGCTTCGCCACCCGATACACGACGATGTCCGCGCCGCCGTATGGCTGCAACGCATCCTTGAAATCGCGGCCAGGCGCTTCGAGCCGCACCTGGGCGAGCTGATCGCTGCCGAAGCTCGCGTCGGACAGCAGGAAGAACGGCTGGCCGTCGACCTTTTGCGAGCTGTAGTTGCTCGGCGGTGCGGTTTGCAGCGTCGGGTTCGCGGCAATGTTCGCGTCGGCGTCGGTATCGGCCGCGGGCTGGTCCGCGCGGGCCGACGGGGCCGCGGCGAGCGCCAGCGTCAGCGCCGCGGACAGCATCACGAGCATGCTCGACGCGCGATGCAGCATGTCGCGCGAGTCGGCCACCGTTTTGACGATTCTTCGCATCATGGTGTCAGGAAGTCGAAACGAAACACGCCAACGAAATTCGGATTGCCGTCGCGCGGCTGCCAGCGGGAATCTTTCCATTGCATCAGGTCGGAGACGGCGAGCGCGCGCAGACCGGTATCGGTCGGCGTGACGGTGCCGGTGTGATAAGCGATGTAGCGATCCAGCCAGATCATCAGATGCTGGTCGTCGCCCTGGTCGAAGAACAGCAGGTCGCACGGCAGCGCCTGGTTGATGTCCCTGGAAACGAAACGGCTGTTGCGCTGGATCAGCGCGATCGCCGACGCGTACGCGCCGGTCGAGCCGTCGAGTTGGGTCCAGCGGTTCGCGATCGTGCGCTGCGATGCCGACAGTTGCAGCTCGGGCGGCATGCGGCTCGCGTCGGCGAGACCGGTCATCCCGTTCGCACGCAGCCACTTGCTGTCGTGCGGCTTCAGCGTTTCGCCGACCGCGAAGCGCACGAGGCCCGCGCAATCGCGCTGGCTCCAGCGCGGCGTCGGGCCGCGCCGCAATTGCTGATCGACGATGCGCGCGAACCATGCGCGGAATGCCGCTGATTGCGCCGGCGAAAGTGCGTCGGGGTCGGCGAGCGTAGTCGCGGGGGTGAGCGCGCGGGCGCAGGGCGCAATGCCGGCCAGCGCGCTCAGCGAGGCTGCGCGCGCCAGCCAGAGGCGGCGTGCCGCGTCGAACTGCACGCGTGACCGCACATACGGCGTGGCGCGCTGTCGCGCCAGCATCGACACCGCACGCGCGAACCAACGGCGATGCGTGGCGCCGCATCGCCCGGCCGCATCCTGAGGGCGAACGCGGCGCATCTAGTCGCCCTCGCCGCCGGGTCGGTCCACCGGCGCGTCGAGCCCGCCGGCGTCACCCTGCGACGCCGTATTGGCCGCACCGGCATCACCCTGCGCGCGATCGAACCACCAGTCCACCGGCACCCAGCCGGGCGAGCCCGGCAAGTTTTGCGGCAGCGTCAGCGACACCGGCGGATAGTGCGCGAGCGCATGCAGCTTCGGCACCAGATGCGTGCGCGACGCGTTGCGGAACACCGCTTCCTGATCGGGCGGCAACGCGGCGCCGGCCTCGCGCTCGATCAGCACGGCGGCCGACGACGGCGTCAGCGTCAGAATCGTGCGCGGCAGACGTTGCGGCGCGAGCGTATCGGCGAGTGCCGGGTAACGCTTGTCGAGCACCGCCAACGTATCGTCGACGAGACGGCCGTCCGGCGAGAAGACCAGATAACCGTGCGCGAGCGCGAGCGTCACCGGGAAATAGCGCTCGGCCGACAACTGCGCGGCGAACGACGCCTTGCTGGCCAGCGCGGTGCCCGATCGCGCGCTGACCGGGCGTTGCCACACGGTCACATCGGCGCTCTGCTGATGCATCGCGACCGGCAGGCGGCGATAGTCCGACTTCACGCCATCGAGCGGCGCGGCCTTCGCTTCGTACGCGCCGATCACATCACCGAAAGTCTTGCCGAGCGCGGCTTTCAACGCCGCGCCGCCGGCCGCGTCCTGGGTCTTCACGCGCGCGACGAACACCGGCGCGAGCAACGTCGACTTCGCGTACCAGCAAACCGCCGCCGGACCGGCGAGTTGATCGCCGATCGCCGCCGCGCCCTGCTCGCCGTTATCGACGACCTTCGCGAGCAGCCCCGACGCGTCGCGCCAGTCCGCCGGCAAACTCGCGCAGGCCGCTGCATTGGCCGGCAGCGCGCGCCACAGGTCCGCGCTATGCCATTGCTGCGGCAGCTTGTCGGGATCGATCAGCGCCCACGTTTTCCATGTCGCGGCGGCGTTGCCGTTTGCCGAGGGATTCGACGACGACGCATCGGTCGCGAAATCGAAACGCAGCGCGTCGATGCCGGAAAAAAACGCCTGGTAGCCGAACGACAGATAGTTGGCCGACACCACCAGCCGATGCCCCTTCGGCGCGTCGCCAGCCGCATCGAGCCGGTACGCGCGCGCGGCATCGTCGCGGCCCGAGCTCAACATGCCGGACACCGCCTGGGCGCGCTCGCCGAGCAGGCCGCCCTTGTCGTCGAGCAGCATGCCGGGCGCGGACAGCACCACCAGACGGTCGTCTTTCGCGGCGAACAGCAGCGTGTGGCCGACCGCCAGCTTCAGCGCATACACCGGCACGTCGCCGGACAGCTTCGCGACCTGGCTCAACTGCGTATCGCTCGCGGCGACGTTGCCGAGCCCTTGCAGCAGCTTCGCGAACCCATTGCGATGAATCGACATCAGCCAGTAGCCGAGCCGGCCATCGGGCGAACGCCACAGCAGAACATGCGCGGGTTCGTCGAATACGCGGCGGATCAGTTCGTCGCGCCAGTCGAGTTGATGCTCGAATGCGAGACGCCGCAACGCGCCCTCGGCGGACAGCCGCGCCGGGTCCGATTCGTAGTAGTCGACGAAGTCTTGTGTGAGCACGTCGCGCAGCAACGGCACGCGCACGATGTCGCGCGGCAGACGCGACAGCGCTTCGCTGTCGATCACCGCGTCGGGATGGTGAATATCGAGGGCGACCGCGGCGCTTTGCGTGGCTTTGCGGTGCGCGAACGGACGCCACACCGCCTGAATGACCACGCCGGCCGCGATCAGAACACCGACGATCAGAATAGCCATCTTTTTTCGCGACATCTTCATCTGATTTCTTCTTCTGAGTCGATGCGATGGTATTAAAACGCGGATGCCGGCCGGGATTTAAAAACCCGTGGCATCGGATATTGACGGCGCGATGATAACCGATATTTTTTCACGCAAACCGGCGCGCTTCCGTAATTTTACGACCGGCCGCGTTTCATCGATTCGCAATAGGAATTCGTTCAATACGTGACTTGCCTCTGTCGTATAAGCGACCGTTTCTTGCCGCGCGCCAATTGACGGACATTCGCGAGACTCCAGCGCGCCTTTGTTAAATCGCCATGACTCTTTTGCATTTGCAAAAAAAACGGCCGCACTTTACATGCCGGCCGGGTTGTTGTTTCACGCACCCCACTGACCGCCCTGACTTAATCCAGATTCTAATTCCTGTCAAAACTTTTCAAGCGCGCGTTTCATTCTGCCCACACCCGTTTCAATATCGGCGACGCCCGGCGCGGCAAACGACAAGCGCAGCGCCGCCGTATCCACGCCGTCTTTATAAAACGCGACACCGGGTACGAACATCACATTCTGTTCGATGCACACGCGCAGATAATCGGACGCATCGCCCCCCGCCTTCAGACGCGCCCACACGAACATGCCGGCCGATGAAACGCGATAGCTCGTGCCAGCTCCGCATTCGGCGCTCGACGCGGCGTGCCCGCCTCGAGCAACGCCGCAAGCCTCGCGACGTCGAGGCCGTGCCGGTCGACAGGTACCGTCACCACGTCGGCCTGTTGCAGTTTCAGTGCCTGCAATGTCGCCGGATACGCGGGCTGCTCGACGAGCACGGCGTCGCCGGGCGCGACCATCACGCGCAGCAACAGATCGAAGCCTTGTTGCGAGCCGGTCGTCACCAGCAGGTCCGACGGCGCGCACGGTGTGCCGCGCCGGATAGCCGCCGGCAAACGATATCTGCGCACTATGTATTGCGTTTTTCGCATGACCCACGGCATGGCTCGCCAGATGATCCGCCGCGAACTAGACGACGTTCTTCTCGACGATCGGCCGGTTTTCGAGCACGCGCGCAAAGCTCAGCGCGCTCAGATCGAGCGTCATGTAGCGGCCGCGCAGAATCAGTTCGCTGACGCCGCGCCCGGTCGCCGGCCCTTGCTGCAAACCGTGCCCGCTGAAGCCATTCGCGAAAATGCAGTTATCGACGTCAGGATGAGAGCCAATGATCGCGTTCTGATCGAGCACGTTGTATTCGTAATAGCCGGACCAGCAGTTCTGTACGCGCAGCGCCTCGAACTGCGGCACGCGATTCGCGAGCGTCGGCCAGATCACGTCGTCGAACAGCGCGTGATCGACTTCGTCGAGCGGCAGATCGTCGGGATCGTGGTCCGCCGACGGCGACGTGCCGCAGATATACGAATTGCCTTCGGGCCGGAAGTACACGCCGCCCGGATCGATCAGCAGCGGGCAGCGTTCGAGCCGGGCCGGCGAGCTCACGTTGAAGATACTGCGGCGCCGCGCGTAGACCGGCAGTTCGATGCCGATCATCTGCGCGAGCTTGCGCGACCATGCGCCGGCAGCATTGACGACGACGTCGCACGCATAGGTCTCGCCGGCCGCGGTCCGCACCTGCGTGACACGGCGGCCGTCGCGATGCAGCGCGGTCACATCGGCGGCGACATAGCGTGCGCCGAGCGACTGCGCCTTTTTGCGCAGCGCCTGCACGAGACCATAGCCGTCGAACCAGCCCTCGCCACTTTCGCCATACGCGCCGGCAGCCAGATCTTCGGTATTGAGCCAGGGAAAGCGCGTTTGCAAACCATGCGCATCGAGCAGACTGATATCCGCGCCGAGGCTTTTCTGCAGCGCGTGATTCTCGCGCAGCGTCACTGCACCGGCGGGCGTCGCGAGAAACAGGTAGCCGCCTTCGTGCAGATCGATCGACGGCCGGGTGCCGTCGACTTCGAGCCGTTCGCCGATCGAGCGCAAGAACTCGATGCCGAACAGCGACATCTGGATCGATAGCGGCGTGGAGAATTGCTGACGAATCGATGCCGCCGACAACGCCGACGACGAACGCGCATAGGTCGGATCGCGTTCGATCACCGTGACGCCGACTGTCGGGTCCGACAGCCGCAAGAAATACGCAATCGAGCTGCCGATCACCCCACCGCCGACGATCACGACTTTGGCACTCACGTGTTACTCCACGGATAACGCGGCCGCGCCACGACGCCGGGCGGCGCAACGGATTGCAGAAAGAAAAGCGGATAGATGCAACAACGGGCGGCGCATGCAAGCACCGCCCGCCTGACACCGTTCGCGCTAATCGAGCGCTAATCGACCGCTAATCGAGCATTAGTCGAGCATTAGTCGAGATTGAAATCGATACCCTGCGCGAGCGGCAATGCCGACGAATAGTTGACGGTATTGGTCGCGCGGCGCATATAAGCCTTCCACGCATCCGAGCCCGACTCGCGGCCGCCGCCGGTTTCCTTCTCGCCGCCGAACGCGCCGCCGATTTCCGCGCCGCTCGGTCCGATATTGACGTTCGCAATCCCGCAGTCGCTACCCGACGCGGACAGGAACCGCTCCGCTTCGCGCAGATCGTTGGTAAACACGCACGACGACAGGCCATGATGCGCGGCGTTATTCGCGTCGACCGCATCGGCGAAATCGCTGTAACGCAGCACGTACAGAATCGGCGCGAAGGTTTCCTTCAGCACGACCGCCGTTTGCGACGGCATCTCGACGATCGCCGGACGCACGTAGTAGCCGCCCTCATAGCCCTTCACCTCGACGCGCTCGCCGCCGAACACCTTGCCGCCCTCGGCCTTCGCCTGCTGCAGCGCTTCCTGCATGCGGTCGAACGATTGACGGTCGATCAGCGGACCCATCAGCGTGCCCTTTTCAAGCGGATTGCCGATCGGCACCCGGCTATACAGTTGCTTCAGACGCTCGACGGTCTTGTCGTACACGCTGTCGTGCACGAACAGCCGGCGCAGCGTAGTACAACGCTGGCCGGCCGTGCCGACCGCCGAGAACAGGATGCCGCGCATCGCGAGTTCGTGGTTCGCCGTTTGCGTGACGATGCCGGCGTTATTGCCGCCGAGTTCGAGCAGCGAGCGGCCGAAGCGCTTCGCGACTTCGACGCCGACCTTGCGGCCCATTTCGGTGCTGCCCGTCGCGCTGACGATCGATGCGCGCGGATCGGCCACCAGCTTCTCGCCGACCTCGCGCCCGCCGATCGCGAGCGACGTCAGGCCGGCCGGCGCATCGCCGAATTCCTTCAGCGCATCTTCGAGAATCCTGTTGACCGCGAGCGCGGAGAGCGGCGTCTTTTCCGACGGCTTCCAGATCACCGCGTTGCCGCATACCAGCGCGAGCGCCGCATTCCACGACCACACCGCGACCGGGAAATTGAACGCCGAGATCACCACGCAGACGCCCATCGGATGCCATGTTTCGGCCATCCGGTGACCGGGGCGCTCCGACGCGATCGTCAGGCCGTACAGCTGACGCGACAGTCCGACCGCGAAATCGCAGATGTCGATCATTTCCTGCACTTCGCCCATCCCTTCCTGCAGGATCTTGCCGGTCTCGAGCGACACGAGGCTGCCGAGCGCGTGCTTCTGTTCGCGCAGACGGTTGCCGAGCAGCCGCACCAACTCGCCGCGACGCGGCGCCGGCACGTTGCGCCATGCGGCGAAGGCGGTTTGGGCCTGCGCGAGCGCCGTATCGACCTCGGCCACCGTGTGGCTGGCCACGCGGCCGATAAGCTCGCCGGTGACCGGCGAATGAACCGCGATGTCGCCGGCTTGCGCGGCTTGAGCAATGCCGAGGTCGGCGAGGATGGTGGACGCGTCCATTTGAGCCCCTTTAATTTCCGATGAGAAACAAGAGTAAGTTCGGAAACTATACACGGGGGGTTTTATCGCGGCAAGCGAGTGTTTTCCGCGATCAGACGCAGGTCGACAAACGTCCGAATGTTTCCGGAAGGAAACTTTGCATCGGCAATCGAGCCGCTTCGCGCCCACCGTCGCCGTATCTCCGATACGTCAGGCTCGCCCTTGGCAGGTCCGATTCGTGCGGTTGTCCGGTGAATCGGCCCAACACCGCCCGGACCCGCGCATTAGCGTTGCGGCAACGCCGCCTCTGCGTCGCCCTCCGTCATCAACCGGTCAACCAGCACGCGCGCGAATAGCGGCAGATCCTTCAGACTACGCACGCAGATCTTCAACTTGCGCTCGGCCCATGGATCATTCAAACCAACGAGCGCAATCTGCATCGTCCGCCGATGCCGCAGCGCCACCGACTCCGGCACGATACCGATTCCGACGCCCGCCTCGATCATCCGGCAAGCGGCCTCGAAGTTGCCGACCTGGATGCGCAGCTTCAGCCGCGCGCCGAGCGCATCGGCGGCGCTCATGATGAACGCGTGAATCGCGCTCGACGTCGGCAGACTCACGAAGTACGCATCGAGCAACTGCGAGAAATCGACCGACGGCAGGCCGGCAAACCGATGATCGAGCGACGTGACGAGCACGAGCCGGTCGTCGCGATACGGCAGAACCTGCAGGTGCTCCGCATGCACGTTGCCCGCGACGATGCCGATATCGGTCGCGCTATCCGCGACGCCCTTGACGATCTCGCCGCTCAGCACCTCGCGCAAATCGATGTTGACGTCCGGGTGATCGCGCAGGAACCGGCTCAGCACGGCCGGCAGGAACTCGCTGATCGCGGTGGTATTCGCCCAGATGCGCACGTGCCCCTTGATGCCCTCGCCGTACTCTTGCATGTCGCCGGCCAGATGCTCGACGCGTTCGAGCACGAGCCGCGCATGGTGGACGAAAGCCTCGCCCGCGGGCGTCGGCGTCACGCCCTGGCTGGTGCGATAGAGCAGCTTGAAACCCAGTTGCTCTTCGAGATTCTTGACCCGGTTGCTGGCGGCCGGCGCCGATAGATGCGACCGTTCGGCCGCGCGCGCGAGGTTGCGGGTGTCGGCGATATGCAGAAGCAGGTGTAGATCGACGAAATCGAAATGCATGATGAAAGCGGAGAATGAAGCGAGCGCTGAAGAGGTGTTTATCTTAACCGCGCGGCCCCGCGCCCGAGCCAATAATCGCATGGCTCTATACTGGGGCACTCCGGAGACTGCAATGACCAATCACGAAAAGCTGCATCCGCTACGTCCGTTTTTGAAGAACTGGATTTGGGAGCACGGCCGGGTCGGTACGCGATATCTGGACTGTACCGACGGCGAAATCAGGTTCGACGAAGGCAAGAAGTCGCGCTTCGCAGGCGAAGAATACATTTACGCGCCGCTCGACGGCGATGCCGATGCCGATGCGGCCGCCGAAGGTCCCGCGATTCAGGAGGCGGGGCTTGCGCGGTTTTTGCGGGCGGCGCAGCTAGGCAAGCCCGAGGAAGCCGGCACTATCGTGGAAGTCCAGCGCGCGGTCCAGGACTGCGTGGAACTCGGCCTCTTCAGCGCCTATCAGCGGGATGCCCACGAAGCCTTCGCACGTTATTCGCAGGAACCTATGTTCGACGATGAAATCCGCGCCGCCGTCGTCGACGACATTCGGCGTGTCTACACGCCCATGCGCAAACAATTGGCGCTGTACGATTTCAGTGTGCTTTACGGCTTGCCGACGCCGCTGCTCATCAGTGAGGTGCCGTTCATCGACTGGCGTGTGCGCGCCAGTCCGGCGCTTCCGTTCGTCTCGCTTCCTCTCGGCCCATACTGTCTGCTCGTGGGCGCGCCATCGGGCAGGAGCAGTCGGGTTGGTCCGGTGGTCTGGAAGTCCGTCGCGGCACTGGGCCCGTTGAAAGACCACAACCGCAAAATCGTCGAGCACGCGAAATCGTGGCTGGTGGCTACCACCGATGATCAACTCGTTGCGATACAGAGCCGCTTTGCCGAAGCCGGGGGCCCGCAGGCCGAGGACGGCAAGTAGCCGGATCCAGACAGTGCGGTTCGGCTTCAACGCCGACCGCGCCAATCGCTTCGCTCGAGCCCATCTACCCGCGTCAATCCGGAACTCGCACTGCCCCGCAATCAACCCTTGCTGGCCTGCGCGAGCCACTGATCGAGACTGATGCGCCCAATCCGCGCATCACCCAGCGGCACGAGCGATTGCTCTTCGACAGTGCCGCCGTAGTACCGCGCATTGCGATCCATCACCACCGGCCGCGCATCTCCGACCGATTTCAGATAACGCGCGACGATCTCCGCAAACGGCTCACGGTCCGGCCCGGCAATATCGACCGTCCCGTTCAGCGGCGCGGCGAGCGCGACCTGCGCGAGCGTCGCCGCGACATCGTCCGCGGCGATCGGCTGGAACAGTCCATCGCCGATCCGCACCGTGCCGTCTTCGGTGCCGTAATCCGCGATACCGCCGATGAACTCCATGAACTGCGTCGCGCGCACGATCGTGTACGGCACGCCCGCCGCTTCGATCACCTCTTCCTGCGCGACCTTCGCGACGAAATAGGAGTTGTCCGGCGTGCGCTCGCAACCGACGATCGATAGCGCAACGTGATGCTTGACCCCCGCCGCCACTTCGGCCTTGCCGAGGTTGCGCGCCGAGTTGCGGAAGAACTCGAGCACCGCCTGCGGCTCCCATGACGGCGCGTTCGTCACATCCACGACGACGTCCGCGCCCGCGAGCGCATCGTTCAGGCCTTCGCCCGTCACGCTGTTCACGCCGCTGCGGGGCGATGCCGCCAGCGCCGCATGGCCCGCGTCGCGAAGCAGCGCAACGACCCGCGATCCAATCAGGCCCGACCCACCGATTACGACGATTTTCATGGCGATTCTCCAGATGAAAGTAAGTGAATGCGCGGGGCGCATGGCAGAGAGCTAGCGCTTGAAATGTTTGCTGCCTCGCATCGCGTGAGGCTATTGTGGAAGAATCATGTCCTACGAAGAAGTGCCAAGAAACGGCGCCGCAACTAGACCAAATCCGCCTCCGACGCGCCGCCTTTTGCCCCCCGAGAACAACGCCATGACAGCATCGACGACTCCCGCATTGACCATCGAAATCGATCGGCGCCAACAGGTGCCGATCTATCTGCAGATCTGCGAGCGTTTCAGGACCGCGATCGCCGCGGGACATCTGCGGCCCGGCGATCGGGTACCGGCGCTGCGCGGCCTCGCCACGCAGTTGAACACTGCGCGCGGCACGGTCGAACTGGCGTACACGATCCTCGTCGACGAGGGCTATCTGCAGATGCGCGGCGCGGCGGGCACGTTCGTGTCGTCGTCGCTGCCGGCATCGGTGATGCGGTCGTCGGGTGCGCAAGATGCGCCGGATTCGCGCGGCAGGCAAAACACCAAAGGCGCGGGCACGCCGCGGCAAACGCCGGGCGCCTCACGCGACGCGCCGGCGCCGCCGCGTCAGCTGGCGGTCGCGTTGAGCGGCGAGCCGCGGCCATTGCAGCCCGGGCTGCCCGGCCTCGACGCGTTTCCGTCCAAGGTCTGGAACCGGCTCGTTGCGCAGCGCGCGCGCAGCGGCGAACGGGCGATCCTCGCGTACCCGGATCCGGCCGGCTATCGGCCGCTGCGCGAGCATATCGCGACCTATCTCGGGCTATCGCGCGGCGTGACCTGTGTGCCGGAGCAGGTGTTCGTCACCGGCGGCTATCGCGCGACGCTCGAACTCGTGTTGCGCAGTCTCGCGCGCCCGAACGAGCGCGTGTGGTACGAGGATCCCGGCTATCTGCTCGCACGCGGATTTCTCGCCGAGACCGGCGTGCAGCTCGTGCCGGTGCCGGTGGACAGCGAAGGAATCGACGTCGAGCGCGGCGCGGCATTGGACGCGCAGGCACGCTTTGCATTGGTCACGCCGTCGCATCAGAGCCCGCTCGGGCACACGCTATCGCTCGCCAGGCGCATGGCGCTGCTGGACTGGGCGGCGCAAGCATCCCGCTGGATCATCGAGGACGACTACGACAGCGAGTTCCGTTACGCCGGCCGGCCATTACCGGCTTTGAAAAGTCTCGATGGCCACGATCGCGTGATCTATTGCGGCACGTTCAGCAAGGTGATGTTTCCGGGCTTGCGGCTCGCGTACGTGGTGGTGCCGGAACGGGCCGTCGAGCGCGTCGGGCGGGTCGCGCGCAGCATGAACGCGGGTTCGCCGACGCTATTGCAGGCAGCGCTCGCGGATTTCATCAGGCACGGCCATTTTGCGCGGCATCTGAAGCGGATGCGCGCGTTATACGGTGAGCGGCGCGTGCTGCTCGTGCATGCGCTCGAACAGGCATTCGGCGAGCGACTGAGCGTCGATCTGCCGCCGGGCGGCATTCAGTTCGCCGCGCGCTTCGCCGTTGGCCCCAATGGCCCGGTCGACGACGTCGCGGTCGCCGCGCGCGCCGGCGACGCCGGCCTCGCGGTGCTGCCGCTTTCGATCTGGTACGCGAGCGGCCGCGCGCCGCGCACCCCGCGCGGCCTCGTGATGGGCTTCGCGAATATCGCCGATGCGGACGAGGCCGGCCGGCTCGCGCGAAAGTTGCGTGCATGTCTGGATGGCTGATGCGCGCGGATCGCATCGCCGGCGCGATACCGAACTCCCGATCCATCGTGGTCGCCGGTGCGGTCCCGAGCGGGCTGCCGATGGGTCGGTTGCGGATCGCGCCGAACAGCTTCGATCCAGTGCATTTTCTCTGCTTGATCAAACGCAAATCTCTGACTAGAGTCAGAGATCATGGACACCGCCAACATCGAACAGGTACGCAGCTTCAACCGCATCGTCGCCGAGGCGATCGGCGCGACCGACGACCAATTCCTCGGCCGCGGCCGGCCCATCGCCGAATCCCGGCTGCTATGGGAAATCGGCCACGACGGCGCCGATCTTCGCGATCTGCGCGCGCGTCTGAACCTCGATTCGGGCTATCTGAGCCGTATGCTGGCGTCCTTGCAGCGGCAAGGGCTCGTCTGCGTTCAAACCGACCCTGCGGACCAGCGCGTACGACGCGCCTGTCTGACCAGCGTCGGCCTCGCGGAAAGAGTGGAACTCGACCGGCTATCGGACGAAGTCGCGCTGCGCGTGCTCAATCCATTGAGCGACCGTCAAAGGTCGTCGCTGCTCGCGGCAATGGGCGAAGTCGAGCGGCTGCTGCGGCCGAGTCTGATCCGCTTTGCGATCGAAGATCCCGCGAGCGCGGACGCACGCTGGTGCTTCGAACAGTATTTTGCCGAGCTCGATCAGCGTTTCGACGCGGGCTTCGATCCATCGATCAGCCTGTCGGCCGATGCCGGCGAATTGACGCCGCCGGCAGGCGCGCTGATTCTCGCGAGACTCCACGGCAATCCCGTCGGGTGCGTGGCGATCAAATTGCACGGCAAGGCGCCGGCCGAACTGAAGCGAATGTGGGTGAGCCGTTCCGGCCGCGGCCTCGGTGTCGGCCGCCAGTTGCTCGTCGAAGCCGAACGACATGCCAGCGAGATGGGCGCGAAGAGGATTCGTCTGGAGACCAACCGGACGTTATCGGAGGCCATCCGTTTATATCGGCATGCCGGTTATATCGAGGTGGAAGCTTTTAGTGACGAACCGTATGCGCATCATTGGTTCGAGAAAAAACTGGCTGGCGCCGCCAGGCGGCGCCGAGGCACCGCGAGCTAGGTGCCGGCAATTTCCGTTTATTCCATTCGTCATGCCGGGCTTCTCGCGGCAATGACGTCATTCGGCACCGGTCATTCACGGCGCAGGAAAACTCGCAGGAAACCGGCATGGAACCGTTATCCGTTGCAATCTTCGCAAGTGCATTGCTGTTGAACGCGGCGACGCCCGGCCCGAGCGTCGTCGCGCTGGTCTCGCGCGTCGTCACGAGCGGATGGCGCAGCATCATTCCGTTCGTCGCCGCGATGTGGATTGGCGAACTGATCTGGCTCAGTATGGCAATGGCGGGATTGAGCGTGCTCGCGCAGACCTTCGAGTCCGTTTTCGTCGTCCTTAAATGGCTCGGAAGTGCTTACCTGTGCTGGCTCGCATTCAAGATGTGGCGGCAGCCAGTCGAGCAGGCCAACGATGATTTGCCCCGGCGGCGTTCCGCGCTGTCGATGTTCGGAGCCGGCATGGCCGTCACGCTGGGCAATCCGAAGGTGATGGTGTTCTACGTTGCGTTGCTGCCGTCGCTGATCGACCTGTCGTCCGTGGGCCTTCGGCAGTGGGCGATTGTTTGTTGCGTGACGCTCGGCACACTGGTCACGGTCGACGTGAGCTGGATCTTGCTGGCCAACAAAGCACGCGTCCTGCTGCGGACCCCTCGGGCGATTCGCATCGCCAATCGCGTTGGCGCATTTGCACTCGGTGGCGCGGCGGCCACTATTGCCAGCCGAAACTGAAGCCACCCGATCGATACGGGCGCAAAAAAGCATTGCGTGAAGCGCCAGCGATCCTACGGTGCCGACACCTCGATCATGCCGAACCGGCCACGGCACCACGGCGCAAAACCGTATTACTCCTTCAGCGACGGATTAACGAAACAGCACAACGGAAGTTCTTTCATCACGTCTTGATAGACTTGCGCTACCAGAAAGAAAAGAAGAGCGAAAACGCGTGAATCTCGACGAATACTACAAGCGGCTGAATCTGTCGCGCAGCGCGTCGCCGTCAGACGTCAAGCGTGCGTACCGGCGTTTAAGAGCGAAGTACCACCCGGATCGCAACAAGGGTCGCGAATCGACGGTCGCGCCAGTGTTCACGCGCATTCAGGAAGCGTTCGAAATCCTGACCGGCAAACGCGCACCGCCCGCTTCGCCGCCACCACCACCCGCATCGACCGAACGCCCCAGCCAACCCGCCCGCTCAGCGGACCACCACGGCGCGCCCGCGATGCGCGGCGCGAACTGCCTGATCGAACTGTTCGTGCCGCTCGAAGCCGCGATCCACGGCGGCGAGGTGCGAACCAGCTATCCCGTCAAGGAACCCTGCCACGCATGTCAGGACAGCGCGGTGGCATGCACGGTCTGTCAGGGCACGCGTAGCCGCATGACTGTGAAATCGGCCGCAGTAAAGATTGCGCCGGGCGCGTGGGACGGTCAGCGTCTGGTGATCGAAGGCGGCGGCCATCCCGGTACGAATGGCGGCCCGGCGGGCGACGCGATCTGCTCGGTTGCGATCGTCTGCGACGCGGCATTCCGTCGTGACGGGTTGAATCTGGCTTGCGAAATTCAGGTCGATTTCGTAACGGCGACGCTCGGCGGCAGCTTCGAAGCCAACATCCTGGGGCATGCGCACCTGTTGCAAATTCCGCCGAATGCGCAAGCCGGCAGCAAGATCCGTCTCGCCGAACAGGGACTCGCCGAGCGCAACGGCTCACGCGGTGACCTGACGCTGCAACTGGTGTTGGCGATGCCCGCCGCGGCTGCGCATTTAAGCGGCGAGGAACGAAAACGATTGCGCGACATGTTCGCGGAAGCGGAGCTGCGCAGCCGCCGGCTGGTCGGGAGCAGCCGCTAGCCGGTCGGTTCGGGCGCCATCCCGATTGCCGCGGGCCGCGGCAGAACGGACTGGTGGCGAGCTTCCCGTCGATCGGTCAGCGGCCGACGCCGGTATATTTCGCCGGCTGGATGTCGATTCCATGGCGACTCGACCGTCGTTGTCCGGTAACCCGCACGGCCGGTAAAGCAGTTGGGATTTGCAGTCCCCGCGGATGCCCGCCGCCCTCGCAATCCGACTCCGGAGGAAACCCCGTGGACACGCCCGACAAACCGATTTTGCAAGTGCTGGATGACTACAAAGCCGCCGTACTCGCGAAAAGCGTCGACGCGTTCGTTGCGCTATACGACCGGAACGTGCTGGTCTTCGATATGTGGGGCGCATGGTCGTACAACGGGATCGCATCGTGGCGCGGCATGGTCGACACATGGTTCGGCTCGCTCGGCACGGAACGCGTGATCGTGGATTTCGGCGACGCGCAAACGATTGTCGCCGGCGAGCTTGCCGTCATTCACGCCTTCGTGGCGTACAAGGCCGTCGACGCTGCCGGCGTGGCTTTGCGCTCGATGGACAATCGCCTGACCATGACGCTCCGACGCCACGGCGATGGATGGAAGATAGTCCACCAGCACACCTCCGCCCCGCTCGACGGCGGGACTGCACAGGTCATCTTCAAGCGTGAATGAAAGCGCCGTTGCACGAGCTGGCCGCGACGTCAGATCGCCCCCCGGCCGGCCCGGATCATTCGACATCGCCGCGCCGCGCGTCAATAATCACGGCTACTGCGCTTCCAATCGATTAGCGATGTCCGTTCTGCATGGAATCCAGCCATGAAACCCCTGCTTGCCGGCCGATGCCTGTGCGGTGCCGTCCATTACTCGGTAAAGGACGAATTCCTCTATGCGTTGAACTGCCACTGTTCGAACTGCCGGCGCGCCACCGGCTCGGCGTTCAAACCATTCGCGGGCATCGAGCGCGACAAGCTGCGCGTCATTCAAGGTGAAGACAGCCTGCTGATTTTCGGCGACGAACGGGCATCACACGATGTGCACTGCAAGGTATGCGGCAGTCTCATGTTCTCGGTGGTGCGCAACGGCGAATACGTTCACGTCACATTGGGAACGCTGACGGATACGCCCGCCATTCGTCCGAGCGCGCATATTTTTGTCGGTTCAAAGGCACCGTGGCACGCCATTACCGACCATCTACCGCAATACGACGAATTCGAGTGAACGAGCGCAAGGCTGCGCGATTTCACACGATCGACGGCAGAGCACGCATCGGCGATCTGCCGGGACCGCTGTCACGCGGCTATGCGGTATTCGCAAGCGTGAGATCCCGGGGTTGCAGCACGCGGTCGGCACCGAGTTCTATGCCGAATGCGGCCGTTATCGATATGGTTCGGGTTCGGTTCAGGCAGGCTTCGAATGATTATTGCGCGCCATTCGAACCCGCGACGTCGCTCGCTGCGTTGCCGTCCAATTGCGACCGGATCTTTGCGACGACCGGATCCGGCAGCGGACTATAGTCGAGTGCCTGACTGAACGACTGACCGTGCATCAGCGCCCAGTCGAAGAACTTCAGCGTCTGTTGCAGGTGCAGTGGGTTGTCGGACTTCGCGGGTACCAATGCATAGGTCGCGCCCATCACGGGCCACGCGTCCTTGCCCGGCTGATTGGTCAGGAACTGGTAGAGCGAGCCGGACCAGTCCGCGCTGGCCGCCGCCGCATTGAACGTCTCGACATCGGGTTGCACGATCTCCCCGGTCGCATTGGTCATCGCGGTATAGGTCAAATGGTTCTGCTTCGTAAAGTCCCATGCGACATAACCGATTGCACCCGGCAAATAGCCGACATAGGTGGCAACACCTTCATTACCCTTGCCGCCGATGCCGAGCGGCCACCGCACGCTGATTCCTTCTCCGACGCGACGTTTCCATTCGGGACTGACCTGCGCGAGATAGTGCGTCCAGATCAGCGTCGTGCCCGAACCATCCTGACGCCTGACGACAGCGATCGGATTGTTCGGCATTTTTATATTCGGATTGAGCCGCGCAATCGCGGGATCGTCCCAGTAAATAATCTTGCCGAGAAAGATGTCGCCGAGTACCGCGCCCGTCAGCATCAATTGGCCCGCCTTGATGCCCGGAAGATTCACCACGGGCACGACCGCGCCGATTGCGGTGGGAAATTGCAGCAGACCATCCTTCTTCAATTGATCGTCGCTCAGCGACGCATCGGAACCGGCGAAATCGACTTCATGGGCGATCACCTGCTTGAGCCCGTTTGCAGAGCCAGTGGGGTGATACACGACCCGGCCGCCGCCGGACTTCCGGTACTCGTCAGCCCATCTGGCATAGAGAGGCGCAGCGAAAGTGCTGCCCGAGCCGGTCACATCTTCGGCGTGACAGAGGGCCGCCGCGCCCATGCCGCAAATCAGACCGGCTGCCAGCATCCTGAGTGGTTTCACGAGCGTCTCCGGTGAGATGAGTGTGGCGCGTGTGGCGCGTTTACCGCGCCGACTGCCTGGGCGCCGATCATCACGGCCGATCAGCGTTTTCGGCCAATTACATTTTCTTGGCACATTAAGTCCAGCCAATGCACGCGAGCGTGTGCCAGCGAACATTCGACCGCTAATTCAGCATCCAAACGAACAGAGACTTTTCCGAAATTTGTGCTAAGCAAGACACGTAAATGTCATTTCATTGTCATAAAGCGACGCGACTCTTCCGCGGCTCTTCAATTGCCCGCTGAAAAAAATAAACCCGCGAACCTTTCGCGGGTCCGCGGGTACTCACGCGATCAACACCGCGACGATTTCGCGGCTGACAGCATACGTGTCGATGCGGGACTTAGCTCAATGCGTGGCCGCCTTTGTCACGGGCTGGGCGTCGCTATCGTTCAACGTGTCGAGAAACGCGATCACGTCGCGGATATCGCCTTCCGACCAGACCGGCTTGCCGCCCTTGTGATTCGTCATCGGCGCATTCCGATGATCGACGTTGTTCTGATACTTGACCGGCAGGTCGTCGAACTGTTGCTTGCCGCCGGGATGCGGATACCACTTGCCCGGATTGGTGTCCCGTTGCACATAGAAGCGCAAGGCTTCTTCCAGCGTGTGGAACCGGCCGTTGTGGAAGAACACTTTTCGCGTGGCGACGTTACGCAGCGTCGGCGTTCTGAACATCCCGCAGTACCACGGGTTGTCGGTCTTGTCGGTTCTGAATGGGCCGCATAGTCCCATGTCGTAGTACTTCGGATCCGCATTGGCCGGGATCTCCGGATTGCGCGGCACGCCAAGCGTCTGGAAGTTGTAATCGGTGAGTACCGGGTGCGCGCCGGCCGCGCCCTTGTCGACCAGGTGGCACGATGCGCAGTTGCCACGTTCGGGATCGTTGAAAAGCGCAAAGCCGCGCGCTTCCTGCGTGGTGAACGTTGCCTTGCCGTCCAGTACCTGATCGAATTTGCTGTCGAACGGCTGGAAGCCGGGATCGTCGAACTGGAAGCGTTCGAGTGCGTTGCCGAGCGCGGCGAGTGCATCGGCGGGCCGCGTGAAAATGTCCTGACCGAATACTTCGCGAAAACGCGCCGCATAAGCACTCTTGCCTAGTTTGGCGGCGACGCCGGCTGCATCCTTGTTCGCCATCTCGTCGGGGTTCAGCAGCGGGAACGCGGCCTGGTCGGCGGGGCGATCGTAGCGGCCATCCCACGTGTAGCCGCCGGAAGGCTGATTGTCGCCATCCTCGACACGTTCCTTGAAGCTGCTCGCATACGTGTGCGTCCAGATCGGCACGCGGCGCAGATAGCGTAGCGAAGGCACCGCGCGGCTGCCGTGATGCTTCATATCGGCGCCGCCCAGTTGCACCGCGAGGCCGTTGGGCGGCCCGTAAGCATGCTCCGGACTATGACAGCTCGCGCACGACTGCTTACCGGAAGCCGACAGCGACGGATCGAAAAAGGCCAGCTTGCCAAGCTCGGCCATGTCCTTGCTGGAAGGCGCCGCCGGGGTTGCGTTGCCGGTTGCCTTACTCGCGGACGGGGCGGAAAGCTGGGTGGTCGCGGGAGCGCCGAGCGCCTGTTCGTCGCGGCCGCATGCGCCGAGCAAAAGAGTGGCAATGAAAAAAAGGGCCGCCGCCCGGGCAGCCCTTCTGGTACAGAGAACAGGCATTCTGTCTTTACTGGTTGAAGATGTCGGAACCGAAAGTCACGAGGTTCGGATCGTCCGCATAGCCCAGGTACTCGGGAATGCCGAAGCGGTCTTCCAGGCTCTTGAGCAGCGAGTAGTGGTTATAGCCGGTATCGACGGTCGTGCCCGCCTTGATGAACGGCGACAGCAGCACGGCACCGGTGCGGTCACCGCCCACACCGTCGTAGTGCATGCCGATCCGGATCGTCTGAACGGTGGACGGCAGCAACGCGACGTTGATGCCCAGCGACGACGCATATGCGATCGGCAGCGTGGACAGCACCTGATCGTCGGGACGCTTCACGTTCGGGCCGGTCTGCTGCGTGCAGCACGAAGCGCCCGGCAGATCGATCGTGAGATTCATCTGCGTCATGCCGGTGTTGAACGTCGAGGTCATCGGCGCGCTGGCCGCATTCGATTCGTCGAAGTTGATGATGATCAGACCGTCCTGCTTGTACGCCGCCGACGCCTGGATAATCGGAATCCACTTCTTCAGGAACGCATCGATCGAGGTCAGACCGCCGGGCGCGCCGCTCTTGCAACCCTTGCCCGCCGCGCCGGTGCCGTCGCCGTCGTGACCGTCGTCGCACAGGTTCGGCGTAATGAACACGAAGTTCGGCGTGGTATCGATCGACTTCAGATCGTTCGCGAGGTTGTCGTCGAGATTCACGACGTGCTGGTCGCAATAGTCGATGTCGTCGATGATCGAGTGGAAGTACACGAGCGGGTTGTGACGGGTCGCGTAGGCATCCGCCTTGACGTCGCCGGACGCGGAGCTCGCCTGCGCGGACTGCGTGCCGTCGACCACCTTCGTCGGATCCGTGCCCGCCAGCTTCGCGGTACGGGTCGGGAAGCTGCACGTCTTCGTGCCGTCGCGGTTCAGGTCGTTGCCCATATCGCCCATATAACCCTTCCATGTGAAGCGGGCGTTATCGAGCTGGTTCGCGAGCGTCTTCACGCGAGCCGGAAACACACAGCCGCCACCGGCGTGACCGTTCGCATCGGTGCCGGCCTTGAGCACCTTCGGATTCGCGCTGTCGTTGCCGGCATCGGCGATATCGGACCAGATGCCGAAGCAATCGGTCTCGGTATCCACCGTCGAAGGCTGGCCGCTCAGCAGCGAGATGTAGTTGTCGAGGCTGACGTGGCCGGTGCCGTAGTAGTTGGTCAGCAGCGCGCCCTGCGGCGCGAGCGACTTCAGATACGGATCCTGGTTGCTGGTCGTCGCGCTCGTACCGAACGACTCGTCATAGTTCTTGTTTTCCAGCGTGATCACGAACACGTGACGCACCGCCTTCGAACCGACCACCGTCTTGATGTAGTTGTCGCTGGCGGCCTTCACGCTCGCGAGGCTGCTATCGGTATTGAAGTCGCCCAGCAGCTTGTCGGCGGACACGCCGCCGTACTTCGTTGCCAGCGTGCTTCTGGCGGCGTTCAATGCAGCGCCGCCCGCCACCAGCTGAGCCAATTGCGTGGTGATCGCGCTGACGGTACCGGTCGCGCCATTGGGTGCGAGGAAGAACGCGCCGGAACCGAAGCGGGTGCCCATGTTCTTGCCATTGGCATCGTTCTCCTGCGCGTTGGTCAGATCGGCGACCACGTTTTTCCATGCGCCGTTGCTGTTGTCGCCGATCGAGAATTTGCCCTTGGCGTCGCTCACCGCGGACGGCTCGTCGCTGTCGCACTTGCCGTTGTCGTTGAGGTCGAGACAGACCTTCGCGTTCTGGATGTAGCTGCCGAGCACCTGACCGGCGACCTGCGGCGTCTTGTCGACGGCAGCTGGGGAAGTCACGTCGTCGTTACCGCCGCACGCAGCCAGACCGGCCGCGAGGCCGACACTGGCGAGCAACGCAAACGCACCCTTGCGCCACGTCAGGTTTCTGTTCTTCGAAAAAGTCACGTGCACTCCCGTCGCGTGTGGCCGGGGCGGCGTCTTCGCGCAACCTCGCCCAGTGTTGGATGTACTACATACGCGGGAGAGTAAGGCGTTTGTATGACGCGGTAATTACTTTTTCGTCAACTCAATTGACATCTGGCAGCGTAACGTGAGGCCGCCACGGCGGCCTCGACCCGGGCAGGCAGTCGCGCGGCCAACCGGATTGCTCCCGGCATCACGGCGTCGGCGGCGCGCCCTCCGCAATCCGCCGTGCTTTCAGAATCACCGGCATATCGACCATCTTTCCATCCACCGCAACCGCCGCGCCGTTGCTCGCATCGATCGCCGCGAGCACGCGCCGCGCCCATGCGACCTCTGCATCGCTCCATGCGTACGCGCGATGCACCGCGTCCACCTGCAGCGGATGAATGCATAGCTTGCCGCCGAAGCCGAAGCGCCGGCCGCGTCGCGCGTCGGCTTGCACCGCATCGGCATCGGTAATCGTCGTCGACACGCCATCCACGGGCGCACCGATTCCCGCGAGCCGCGACGCGAGCACGATCTGCGAGCGAAAGAAATGCAGTTCCTCGTCATCTCCATCGATACCGAGATCGATCTGGAAATCGAGCGTGCCGAATGCGATGCGCTGCACCCGCGCTGTGCCGCAAAGCACTTCCAGCTTCGCAATACCGCGCGCGGTCTCGACGATCGGCAGCACGCTCAGCGCCGCATGTGCATGCGCGAGTACCGCGTCGATCTGCTCACGCGTCTCGGCCTTCGGCAATACGATGCCGGCGACGCCGGGCCGATTGGCAAGCGCGGCAACATCGTCGTTGAACCATGCGGTATCCGAGCCATTGATACGCACCCACGCCGCACGCGATGGATCGGCGCAAACAGCGGCCAGCACCGCCGCGCGGGCCGCCGCTTTTTCGTCGGGCTGCACCGCGTCTTCGAGATCGAGAATCACCGCGTCCGCGCCGGCCGCGAACGCCTTGTCGAAGCGTTCCGGCCGATTGCCCGGCACGAACAGATAAGAACGCGGCAGCCGCGCGCTCATGCCGGCACCGCCGCGCGCGAAGTCGCGTCGAACACCGAGCCGATTTGCGCCTGTTCAGCGATATGCCATGCGTTGTCGAGCAATTGCGCCGCCTCGGCTTCGCTCGCCGCGCCCGAAAACGCCGCGAGGCGATGCAGCTTCGCCGCGATCTCATCGCGCGTGAGCGTATTGCCCGGATCGCCTTTGGGTTCGTCGACGCGACCTTCGAACACGCGGCCGTCGGTCGTCGTCACCGTGACCTTGCCGATCCAGCGCGCCGGATACGCGGCGTCGACTTCGGCGTCCAACTCCATCGTCACCTTGTCGCGAAATGCGGCGATCTCACTCGCATCGAAGCCATGCTCGAATTCGGTCACGCCCGCATAGCCATGATGCGCGATGAGCCCGAGCACGGTACCCATGTTGAACTTCGCCTGATGCACGGTGCGCGGCGTGACGACCGCGCCGAGCACATCGATCGCGCCTTGATGAACGTGCGTGACGACCTTCGCGATATCGCGCGGTGCAAGACGATGCGCTTGCACGACCGCAAGCAATGCATCCGCGGCCGGATGCGTATGACGGCACGCCGCGTGATACTTGAACGATGTCTCCGTGCTCGCCCAGCGGCTGCCGAGGCGGTCCACCAGACGCGCGGGATCGGCATCGCTCGACATGCCCGCCGCCATCCCTTGCGCGCCTTCGAGAATGCGTGTCGCGCCCTTGAAGCCATCGGCCGCGAGTTGCGCGGCCATCAGTCCGTTCGCGGCGGCCATCGCCGTATGCAGTTGTTTCGAGTCGGCGGCATCGCGCAGAAACTCCCACAGGCCGCTTGCCTGCGTGCCGGCCGAGCCGAACGCATCGAGCATCTGCAACGGCGACAAGCCGAGCAACCGCCCGGCCGTCGCCGCGGCCGCGACCGTGCCGGCCGTGCCGGTGGTGTGAAACACCTTGTAGTGCGAGCGCCCGAGAAATTCGCCGATACGGATGCCGACTTCGTATCCCGCGACCGCCGCGGCGATAAAGTCGCGTCCCGACGCGCGGCGTGCCTGCGCAAGCGCCAGCGCGACCGGAAACACCACGGTCGCCGGATGAAACACCGAGCCGTTGTGCACGTCGTCCTGTTCGGCAAAGTGCGATGCCGCGCCGTTGATCATCGCGGCGAAATACGGCGTCGTGCGGCCGCGATCGATCAGTACTTCGCAAGCGCCATCGCCGTCCGCGCTATTTGCCGGGCCGCCCGCCTGCCGCGCAAAGCGCGCGATCGTCTCGACCGGCCGCGCACCCTTGCCGGCCAGTGCCGAGCCGAGCCAGTCGACATACAGATTGACGGTGCGCTCGACGACCTCGCGCGGGATGCGATCGAAGTCGAGTTGCACGGCGAAGGTGGCAAGCGTAAGACTGGGATGATCGTTCATGATCGTCGTGTGCTGGGTAGCACCCCTGGTTCGTTCGAAATGCCGGCGTGATCGTCATCGCACGCGCCGGCGCGAAAAAAGCATGCGGCGTCAGATCGTGCCCGCGGCTCGCAGTGCGTCGATGCGCGCATCGTCATAGCCGAGTTCGCGCAGGATCGCATCGGTATGCGCGCCCAGCGCAGGCACCGGGTCCATGCGCGGCTCGAAGTCATCCGGCAAGCCGGGCGGCCGCAATGCGGGCACCGTACCCGCCGCCGTGCCGACTTGCCGCCAACGCTCGCGTGCCTTCAATTGCGGATGCGCCCATACGTCGGCCAGGGTGTTCATCCGCGCATTCGCGATGCCGGCCTGATCGAGCCGTTCGATCACCTGTGCGGCGCTCAGTTTCGCAAACGCCGCGACGATCACTTCGCGCAATGCATCGCGGGCCGCGGTGCGCTTCGAATTCGACGCGAAGCGCTCGTCGGTCGCGAGTGCCGGCTGTTCGAGCACGCGTTCGCAAAAGAGCTTCCATTCGCGCTCGTTCTGCAAACCGAGCATCACGATCTTGCCGTCGCCGGCGGGAAACGGTCCGTACGGATAGATCGTCGCGTGCGCGGCGCCGGCGAGCGCGGGTTGCGGCTGGCCGTCGATTGCGTAGTAGAGCGGATAACCCATCCACTCCACCATGCTTTCGAGCATCGACACGTCGATACGGCAACCGCGCCCGGTACGCCCGCGCATTAGCAGCGCGCTCAGGATATTCGAATACGCGTACATGCCCGCCGCGATATCGGCAATCGAACAGCCCGCTTTGGCGGGCGCGTCCGGCGAACCGGTGATCGACAGAAAGCCGGATTCGCTCTGGATCAGCAGGTCGTACGCTTTCTTGTCGCGGTACGGGCCGTTAGCGCCATAGCCGGAAATATCGCAGACGATCAGCTTCGGGTACTTGTCGCTCAGCGTGTCGTAGCCGAGGCCGAGCCGTTCGGCCGCGCCAGGGGCGAGATTCTGCACGAGCACGTCGGCGTCGGCGACGAGTGCGTCGAGAATCTCCGCTGCCGCGGGCTGCTTCAGATCGAGCGAAAGACTTTCTTTCGAGCGATTGGTCCACACGAAATGCGACGACAGCCCATGCACGCGTTCGTCGTAGCCGCGCGCGAAATCGCCGACACCGGGCCGTTCGATCTTGATGACCCGCGCGCCGAGATCCGCGAGTTGGCGCGTGCAGAACGGTGCGGCAATCGCATGTTCGAGGGTGATGACCTTGATACCGTCGAGTGGTCTCATGTTTTTCGCTAGCGAGTCAGAATGAACGCGGCAGGCCTAGGATATGCTCGGCTACGTACGAGAGAATCAGATTGGTCGAAATCGGCGCGACCTGATAAAGGCGCGTTTCGCGGAATTTGCGCTCCACGTCGTATTCGCACGCGAAGCCGAAGCCGCCGTGAAATTGCAGGCACGCATTGGCCGCTTCCCACGATGCATCCGCCGCGAGCAGCTTCGCCATATTCGCCTGCGCGCCACACGGCTCGTGCGCGTCGAACCGGCGCGCCGCTTCGAAACGCATCAGGCTCGCCGCTTCGACATTGATGAACGAGCGCGCAATCGGAAACTGCACGCCCTGGTTCTGCCCGATCGGCCGGCCGAATACCACGCGCTCTTTCGCGTATTCGGTGACTTTGTCGACGAACCAGTAACCGTCACCGATGCATTCCGCGGCGATCAGCGTACGCTCCGCATTGAGTCCGTCGAGGATGTATTTGAAGCCCTGACCTTCTTCGCCGATCAGATTCTCGGCGGGAATTTCGAGGTTGTCGAAGAACAGTTCGTTGGTCTCGTGATTGACCATGTTCAGAATCGGCTGCACGGTCAGGCCATGACCGATCGCTTCGCGCAGATCGACGATAAAGATCGACATGCCTTCTGATTTCTTTTTCACGTCCGCAAGCGGCGTGGTGCGCGCAAGCAGAATCATCAGATCCGAATGCTGGACGCGTGAGATCCAGACCTTCTGACCGTTGATCACATAACGGTCGCCGCGCCGCTCGGCGGTGGTCTTGATCTTCGTCGTATCGGTGCCGGTGGTCGGCTCGGTCACACCCATCGATTGCAAACGCAGATCGCCGCTCGCGATCTTCGGCAGGTACTTGCGCTTCTGCTCCGCCGAGCCGTGGCGCAGCAGCGTGCCCATGTTGTACATCTGACCGTGACACGCACCCGAATTGCCGCCGGCGCGATTGATCTCTTCCATGATCACCGACGCTTCGGTGAGCCCGAGCCCCGAACCGCCGAACTCCTGCGGAATCAGCGCGGCGAGCCAGCCGGCCTTCGTCAGCGCATCGACGAACTCTTCCGGATAACCCCGCGCTTCATCGATCTTGCGAAAGTACTCGCCGGCGAATTGCTGGCATAGATCGCGCACGGCCTCGCGAATGTCCTGAAACGAATCGTGTTGTGTGGTTTGCATAGTCGAATCTCGTGGAATTCACACGAGCGCGGCGGTCGCGCTCATCGTCAGATAGCCTTCGTGGTCTTTGGCCCACAGGTCGATGGTCTTGCCGTCGGCGGCAGGTTTGCCGCATACGGTGAACGGCCGCCCCGCGAATGTCGGACGCAGCGCGCGAAACGCGAAGCTCTGCAATGTCGCGTGCGGCAGTTCGCGGCGCACCAGATCGACCAGCAACGTGGCAATCAGCGGACCGTGCACGACGAGCCCCGGATAGCCTTCGATCTCCGTGACATAGGGGTAATCGTAGTGAATGCGATGCCCGTTGAAGGTCAACGCCGAGTAGCGGAACAGCATCACCGCGTCCGCATCGATCGTGCGGCGCCAGCTTTCGCCTTCGGGCGCGAGCGCCGGCTGCCGCGGCTGCGCGCCTTGCTGGGGCGCGTCGCGATAGACGATGTCGTGCTCTTCCTCGACCTTCAGTTCACCGTTCACTTCGATCGTATGCTGCACGGTGACGAACACGAGGCGGCCCGAGCGGCCGGTCTTGTCTTCGATATTGGCGATCGTCGACGTGCGCCGCGCGCGTTCGCCGACATTCAGCGGCGCATGAAACGTGAGCCGCCCGCCGGCCCACATGCGGCGCGGCAGCGGCACCGGCGGCAGGAAACCGCCGCGCTTCGGATGACCGTCGGGGCCGACTTCGGCCAACGGCGCGACGGGCAAAAAGTACAGCCAATGCCATAACGGCGGCACCGTATTGCCGCTTTCCTCACGATCGAGCGTCGCGGCGAGCGCTGTCACGGGAAACGCGGTGATGTCGTCGTCGGCCACCTGCTGTTTGTCGAGCCAGTCATCGAGTTTGTCTGCGGATTCGGACATCGGCGAAGTCTCCGGTACGGATGTTGAGCGCTATAGGCCCCTACTATGAACGAGACGCTGCGATCCGCGAAGTTTCCATTGCCTAAGCGGGTCTTTGGCTCCGGTTAAGGCGCGGGCCGCGCGCGCCGCTCGACGTGGTCGCTTTACCGACGCGGCGCGACGCTATATGAAGGGAGATGAAGGCTGGCACGGCGGGCTTAAGGCTAATGCGGCCGATATCGTGCATTCCGGCTATTTGAGCCCGAGCCGTTTGGCGAGACGGTTCAGATTCGCGCGGTCCAGCCCGAGCTCGCGCGCGACGGCCGCCCAGTTCCGGTTATTGCGATCCAGCGCGTCCTGGACGAGGTTTCGCTCGAACTCCGTCACCGCGCTGCGAAAATCCCTGGTGCCGCTTTCCTCGTTCTGCGCCGGCGCCGGGTTCTGTTCACCTGCCGTGATGGCGCTCAACGCCAGATCCGCGGCGCTCAGCGTGAGAATGCGGCGGCGCTCGCGATTGGCCGCCAGTACCTTTAGCGCGCTGCGTCCGATCAGATGTTCGAGTTCGCGCACGTTGCCGGGCCACGCATAGTGCAGCAACGCGGCCTGCGCATCGGCAGCAAGCCGCAAGCTCAGCAGGCCGAGCCGCGAGCGGTTGTCTTCGAGAAAGAAGCCGGCGAGCAGCAGCACGTCGCGGCCCCGCTCGCGCAATGGCGGCACGCGCAACGGATAAACGCTGAGGCGGTGATAGAGATCGGCACGGAAGCGCCCCGCGCGCACTTCTTCGGCGAGATCGCGATTGGTCGCGGCAATCAGCCGCACGTCGACCCGATGTTCGTGGTCCGAGCCGATGCGCTGCAACTGGCCGTTCTGCAGCACGCGCAGCAGCTTCGCCTGCACGGCGAGCGGCAGTTCGCCCACTTCGTCGAGGAAGATCGTGCCGCCGTCCGCAAGCTCGAATTTGCCGCGCCGATCCGTCGATGCCCCCGAAAACGCCCCGCGCACATGGCCGAACAGTTCGCTTTCGACGAGCGTATCGGGCAACGCCGCGCAGTTCAGACTGACGAGCGGCTTGTTGGCGCGGGGCGACAACGCGTGAATCGCGTTCGCGACCAGTTCCTTGCCGACACCGGTCTCGCCGGTCACGAGCACGGTCAGATCGCTGCCAGCCACCACTTCGATTTCCTTCACCATGCGGCGATGCGCGTCGCTGCTGCCGATCATCTCGCGCCGGCTCTGACTGCTCGCCAGGCGATATGCCTCGGCGCGACGCTGCGCCTCCTCGCCATTGCGCGCCAATGCATCGATGCGTTCGACCACGCTCACGGTCGCGGCGGCGAGCCCGAGAAACGCCTGCAGCGAGGCCATGTCGAGCGTATCGAAACGCGCCGGGTCCAGCGCATCGAGCGTCAGCAAACCCCACGGCTCGCCGCGGATAAATAGCGGACAGCCGAGACAGTCATGAACTTCGAGATGTCCGGCCGCCATGCCTTGCACGAGGCCGTCGTAGGGGTCGGGAAGATCGGAGTCGGCGGCGAAGCGGGTCGGCTCGGGTCGCGACAGCAGTTGCTGGAAACGCGGATGCTCGGCGACACGAAACCGCCGGCCGAGCGTGTCGCTGCTCAAGCCGTCGATCGCGAGCGGCACCAGCGTGTCGCCCTCGAGACGCAGCAACGCGGCTGCATCGCCCGGAAACAGCGTGCGCAAGCTGCTCAGAAGACGCCGGTAACGTTCGCCGTCGGATAGTTCGCGCGACAGATCGAGGATCAGCGGCGTCAGCACATCGAGTACGGCCTCCGCAGTCAGATTGACTGCGGTATGAGTCTTTTCGACTAGTGTCGAATAAACCATCTTCATCACCAGATCGTTGATTTATTGAGATTTTATACCTGGCACGGATCATGAGTATAAGAGCATGTCTGCCGCATCCGCCTCGATACTCGCTGATAGACAGACTCTTAATGGACTTTCATCAGGACTTTCATATGCTATCCGCCGAACACCGCGCCATTATCAAAGCAACCGTACCGCTCCTCGAAAGCGCAGGCGAGGCGCTAACCACCTATTTCTACAATCTGATGCTCGACGAACATCCGGAAGTGCGCCCGATGTTCAATCTCGCGAATCAGGCAAGCGGCGCGCAGCCCCGTGCGCTGGCGAACGGCGTGCTGATGTACGCGCGCCATATCGATCAGCTCGAACAACTGGGCGGCCTCGTGTCGCAGATCATCAACAAGCACGTGTCGCTGAGCGTGCAGCCCGAGCATTATCCGATCGTCGGGAAGTGCCTGCTGCGCGCCATTCGCGAAGTGCTGGGCGAGCAAGTCGCGACCGATGCGGTGATCGAAGCGTGGGCCGCCGCTTATCAACAACTCGCCGACCTGCTGAGCGGACTCGAAGAGAAGGTTTACGCCGATCGCGAAGCGGCGCCTGGCGGCTGGCGCGGCACGCGGCTCTTCCGCGTCGCGCGCAAGGTGCGTGAGAGCGATGAAATCACCTCGTTCTATCTGCGTCCCGATGACGGTGGCGAATTGCTCGCGTTTCAGCCGGGGCAGTACATTGGCGTGCGTTTGATCGTCGATGGCGAAGAAGTGCGACGCAACTATTCGCTGTCCGCAATGAGCGACGGTCGCGAATATCGGATTAGCGTGAAGCGCGAACCGAATGGCACGGTATCGAAGTATCTGCATGAGCAGATCAACGAGAACGACGCGATCGAACTGTTCGCGCCATCCGGCGAGTTCACGCTTCAGCCCGGCGACAAGCCGTTGGTGCTGATCAGCGGCGGCGTCGGTATTACGCCGACGATAGCGATGTTGCAAGCCGCGTTGAAGACCAATCGTCCGGTACATTTCATTCACGCGGCCCGTCATGGCGGCGTGCACGCATTCCGCGGCGCGATCGACGCGCTGGCCGCGCGCCATCCGCAACTGAAGCGCTTTTACTGCTACGAGCAGCGCCGCGCGGGCGATGCCGACGCACATGAAATCGGCTATCTCGACGAAACGCATCTGAAGAAGTGGCTACCGGAAACGCGCGACGTCGATGTGTATTTTCTCGGCCCGGTCGCCTTTATGAAGGCGATCAAGAAGTGCCTGAAGGCGATTGGCGTGCCCGAATCGCAGAGCCGTTACGAGTTCTTCGGGCCGGCGAGCGCACTCGAATAAGCGTTCGTCGAGTACGCGTCTTTTTCGAGTCGTTGAGCAGCGTTGATGCCCGGTATGAAGTGGTGAACGGCATCGCGCTGTCCGATTCGTTCGCATTCGTTCGAATCGGTGCGAAGCTTTGCGCCCGTTATTTCGATGCGGCCGGGTGGATTCGGCCTTATAAAAGCAGCGCGAATCCACCGTATTCGCTAGCGCTCCTTTTTGCGGCGAAACACCCACCAGCCGGCCAGCCCGGTAAAACCGGCGACCAGCAATACCATCACCCAGAAGCCGTGCTTGTTTTCGGCAAGCGGAACGCCGCCGACATTCATGCCGAAGAAACCCGCGACGATATTGATCGGCATTGCCAGCACCGTTACGAGCGTCAATGTGAACAGCGTGCGGTTGTTCTGCTCTTCGAGACGCGACGTGATTTCTTCCTGCAGCAACCTGACCCGCTCGATCAACCCCGCGACATCAGACAGAACGACCGAGAATTCTTCCGTCGATTCGCGCAGATCCTGTACGTCTTCCGGATGAAGCCAGCGCGGCGGTCTTGCTAGCAGACGGAAAATCGCACCGGGCTCGGGGGCCAGCATCCGTTGCAGACGCGTCAGCGTCCGGCGCATCGCGCCAAGATCGAGCCGGTTCTGCGTCGGCCGTTGCGACAGGAAGCGATCCTCGATACGGTCGACGTCCGCACTGGTTCGGCGAACGATCTGCACGAGCAGATCGGCCTGGTCGCGCATCAGATGAACCAGCAGTTCGACCGGCGATCTGAATATCTCGCCGTCCCGCACGGATGCCCGCAAACGGTCGATCGAACGCAACGGCTTCAAACGCGCGGTGACGATGATCCGCTTATGCGCGTAAATCCACAGCGTCGCGATTTCGGACGGGATGAATTCGAGGTTGAACATCACGTCGTTGACAACCGCGCGCAGTGCGCCGTCCGCATGTTCGATCCGCGTCGAATGCGAACCTTCCTGCAGTGCCTCGAAGAACGTTTCCGGCAAATCGAGTTGCGTTCTCATCCAGCGCTCGCTGGCGCTGTGCGCGAGATTGAAGTGGAGCCACAGGAATTCGGCACCGTCGTTCGCGGCTGCACCCGCGTCATCCTCGTTGTCGCGAAACCATTCGACGACTTCGTCGGCGTCGATTGGCTTTCCCGCAAGCGTCGGCAAAAAACGGAAACCGCAAACCATCCCGGACGAGTCCGCGCCGTAGGTTTGCAATAGCAGATCAGATCTCATAGGTCACTCAACGCCTGCTTGCCGAACAGAATCCCTGAGCATAGCGTGACCGCGTGAAAGAGGGTTAACGCACGCGCTTTCAGGCGTCGTATTGGCGAATTGCGGTGGCCGGTCTGTCACGACAACGTCATGTGAGCGCGCTAGGGCGTGCAGCCGGTTCTCCGGATTGCCGGGAATGGCGGGTGGGCGCGGATGGGCTCCGGCATCCCGGTGGCGGCAGCCGGGGTGTGCGTAAACACAAAAACCCCACCGTGATGGGTGGGGTTTCT
>Ga0153956_1000533_pt1 | contig 41546 bp, 48 predicted proteins | sample TSFL040MetaG_FD_104704 | JGI IMG/M metagenome (GOLD analysis project Ga0153956, IMG submission 104704) | Attine ant fungus gardens microbial communities from Florida, USA - TSFL040 MetaG | ecosystem: Host-associated > Fungi > Mycelium > Unclassified | place: USA: Florida, Wekiwa Springs... | reverse complement strand
CGCCACCACCGCCTGCTGGGCGAGGGAGCGCTGCAGGTCGATCTCAGCGGTCTTGCGCTCGCTGATGTCATAGAGGACGCCGTGCCAGACCGGGACGCCGTGGGCGTCGGCCTCGAGCACCGCCTCGTCGAGCATCCAGACCACCCGCCCCGCCTTCGTGTACATGCGGTACTCGACCGGGCGGGTGTCGCGGTTGCCGAGCGCGTCGCGGCTTTCCACCGCCAGCGCCCGCATGCGGTCGTCCGGATGCACGGAGCGGGCCCAGAGGCCGGCGTCGGCGAGGAACTCCTCGGGGGTGTAGCCAAGGATCTCCTCCACCTGCGGACTCACATACCTCCACCGCCCGTTCTCCCCCAGCTCGGAGGCATAGACGATCACCGGCAGGCGGTCGACTATCCGACCTTCAGGCCAGTTTTGTTCGGCGCTGTCCGGCATCCGTGTCTCTATCGACACGGAAGCCAAGCACTTGACTCGCTGGGGTTAAAGAACGGGTTCCTGCACCTAAATTTTGGGACGGATGGGTGGTATTTGCGGGGCGTTCGGGCGGCGAGGGACGGGTAAGGGACGCGGCCGTCTCGGCCACGGCCCTGGCTGGCTGTGGCCGTGGCCGAGACGGCCGGGTATGAGACGAGTGACGAGACCCGCTAGTGGTGAGGGAGACGCCGGGAACGTCACGCTTCCGTGCGTGTTGGGCAACACGCACTTTCGCGCTGCGTGAGTTAGGGCCCCCATGGAGGCCCTAACTCACGCAGCGCGTTTTCGGGCCTCTTGCCCAGGCCCGAGAACGGACATGAGCGCGCGGAAGGGTGACGTTCCCGGCGTCTCGGTGAACAGATGAGGCTCCCGGGGGCTCTTCGTGACCTCTCCCGCACGGGACGGTCACGGAAGTGCGCCGCACCCCTCACGTCCTGGGCGTCTCATGGAGGTCACAGCCTGCCAGGACCTCCATGAGACGCCCAGGACACCGCCACTCGGACCGCCGCCACAACTCCCCCTAAACCTTCGCCGCCTCCTGCCGATGAACGGGGCCGAAGCCCGCGATGAGCATCCTCGACCCGACCCAACTCACGCTGATGCGCGCCATCTCTGGCGCGACGCTGCGCAATAGCGTGCTGTCGAACAACATCGCCAACGCGGACACGCCTGGATTCCAGCCGAGTGACGTCGATTTTCACGCGGCGCTGGCGGGGGCTTTGGGCGAAGGGCCGGAAGCGCTCGAGGACATCAGCTTCGCCCCGGAACAGCTGAACACGGGCGCGGTGCGGGCGGACGGCAACGGCGTCGACAGCGAAGCCGAAGCGGCCAAACTGGCCGAAAACGGGCTCGAAATCGAGGCGCTGGAGCAGGTGGCGAACTCGCGGATGTCGATCATGCGCACGGCGATGGGGATGAACGGCTGATGTCCCTGTTCGACGCGCTGAACATCTCCGCCTCCGGGCTCACCGCCCAGCGGCTGCGGATGGACGTCACCTCCGCCAACCTCGCCAACGCGCAGACGACGCGGACGCCGGAAGGCGGCCCCTACCGTCGCCAGGACGTGGTGCTGCAGGAGCAGTCGGGCGACGGCAGCTTCGCCGGGGCGCTGACCGGCGCGCTCGGCGGTGGTGGCGGCGAACCGGCCGGGGTCGAAGTCGCGGCGATCGTCGACGACACCACCCCGCTGCGCCAGGTCTACGAACCGGGCAACCCGGAAGCGAACGCCCAGGGCTACGTGGAAATGCCGAACGTCAACCCGGTCGAGGAAATGACCGACCTGATCGACGCCTCGCGCTCCTACCAGGCCAACGTCACCGCGATGCAGACGACCAAGCAGGTCTTCTCGAAAACGATCGAACTGCTGTGACGATCCCGATCTCAGCCGTCAGCAAAGCCGCCGAGCAGATCGCGCTCGGCCCGCAGCAGTCCGTGGAGCCGGCGAAATCGGCGCAGTCGCCGAACGACCCCGCGGGCGGCTTCGGCTCGATGCTGACCAACGCGATCGGCGACCTGGAGAAGACCCAGAACGCGGCGGCGACGCAGGCGCAGGAGCTCGCCACCGGGCAGACGAACGACATCAGCTCGGTGGTGACCGCGGTCCAGGAAGCGCAGCTCTCGATGCAGTTCGCGTCTCAGGTCCGCAACAAAGCGGTCGAAGCGTATACGGAAATCTTCCACACCCAGATCTGACGTGGCCCAGGTAAAAACCGTCCTCGGCAGGCTCTCGATGCGCGGCAAACTCGCGCTCGGCGGCGCCGCGCTGGCGCTGATCATCCTCGCCTTCGTCCTCTTCCAGATGGCGACGAAGCAGAGCTACACGACGCTCGCGACCAGGATCGAACCGGCGGAAACCGGCCAGGTGACCGAAGCGCTGGCGGCGAAGGGCATCCCCTACCAGCTGCAGGACTCGGGCACCGCGGTCGGGGTGCCGAGCGCCGACGTGTCCGAAGCGCGGATCGCGCTGGCCGAATCAGACGTGCTCGGCGGCAGCAAACCGGGCTTCGAACTCTTCGACTCCCAGCAGTTCGGGGCGTCGGACTTCCAGCAGAAGGTCACCTACCAGCGGGCGCTGGAGGGCGAACTGGAACGGACCATCAACCAGGTCGAAGGGGTGAAGAGCTCCAACGTCCAGCTGACCCTGCCCGAAGAACAGCTGTTCTCCGAAGAATCGGTGAAACCGACGGCGGCGGTGCTGATCGCCTCCGACTCCGGCGGGCGGCTCGGCGCGAGCGCCGTGCGCGGGATCGCCCACCTGACGGCGGCCAGCGTCGAAGGGCTGAGCCCGAACGACGTGACGATCACCGACGGCAGCGGCGCGACGCTCTGGCCCGCGGGCGAAGGCGGCGGTGCGCTCGGCGGCGGCGTCTCCAAACAGGCGATCGAGGCGCGCTACGACGAGGGCATGGAAACGCGGCTCGACGCCCTGCTGGCGCGGACCATCGGTCCCGAAAAAGGGCGGGTGCAGGTGCAGGCCGAAGTCGACGCCGACCGCACCACGCAGTCGAAGCTCGAATACGCCAAAAAAGGCACGCCGCTGGCGAGCCAGTCCGAACACGAGTCGCTGAAAGGCGCCGGGGCGACGGCGGCGGGCGGCGCGGCCGGGACCGCCGGGAACATCCCCAGCTACGCGGCCGGTGCCGGCGCCGCGGGCGGCCCGTCCAACTACAAACGGGCGAAGGAAGAAACGCAGTACGGGGTCGACAAGACCGTCACCCACACCCAGGTGGCGCCGGGCACCGTGAAACGCCAGAACCTCGCGCTGGTCGTCGACAAAACGGTGCCGGCGGCGGAAGTCGTGCAGCTCGAAAAAGCGATCGAAGGCGCCGCCGGGATCGAAAAAAAACGCGGTGACACGCTGACCGTGAGCCGGATCGCCTTCGCCAAGCCGCCGGAAGCGGCGACCCCGGCCGGGCCGGGCATCACCGAATACATCAAGTACGGGGTGATCGGGCTGGCGGGCGTCGCCTTCCTCGTCTTCGCCGCGCGGCACCTACGCAAAAAACAGGACGAAGTGCTGGCCGAACCGATCTGGCTGAAGGAACTGAACGCGCCGACCTCACTGGCCGAGCTGGAAGTGCATCGGCGCGACGACGAGTGGGACGAGGACCCGACGCTGGCGAACAACAACGCCGACGAGGTCGCGGCGATGGACTCCGACAAAGTCGCCCAGCAACTGCGCGCCTGGATGAAGGAGTCCTAGGTTGGGCGCCCGCTCGAGGATCCGCTGATGGCGGCGCCGAACGAGCTCGTCCCGCTCGAGCGCTCCGACGTCTCCCTGATCCGCCCCGGCAGCGCCGAGCCGCCGCCCCTGCGCGGGCGGCGCAAGGCCGCGGTGCTGCTGGTCGCGCTCGGGCCGACCAAGGCGGCGGAGGTCTTCGGGCACCTCTCCGAGGCGGAGATCGAGGAGCTCTCGCTGGAGATGGCGAAGGCCGGGGACATCCCCCGCGAGCAGATCGAGGAGGTGCTGGAGGAGGTCTCAGAGAACTCGCTGGCGCTGAGCTCGATCGCGGTCGGCGGCGTCGACTACGCGCGCGAGGTGCTGGAGCGGGCGCTCGGGCCGGAGCGCGCGGCGGAAATCACCGGCCGCCTCTCGGCGGTGATCGAAATGCGCCCCTTCGAGTTCCTCGCCCGGACGCCGCCGGAGCAGATCGTCGCCTTCCTGCGCAACGAGGCGCCGCAGACCAAGGCGCTGATCATCTCCAGCCTCTACACCACGCTGGCCGCCGAGACGCTGGCGCTGCTGGACACCGGCGAACAGGCGGAGGTGTCGCTGCGGATCGCGCGCATGCACGAGACCAGCCCGGCGGTGATCCGCGAGGTGGAGACGGTGATGCGGGGCAAGCTCTCCAACGTGCTCTCCGAGGAGTACGCCAGCTCCGGCGGCGTGCAGTCGCTGGCCGACATCCTGAACCACGCCGACCGGCCCACCGAGCGCAACGTGCTGGAGACGCTCGCCCAGTCCGACGAGGACCTGGCGGAGGAGATCCGAGCGCTGCTCTTCACCTTCGAGGACATCGTGAAGCTGGAAGACCGAGCGCTGCAGTCGGTGCTGAAAGGGGTCGAGGACGCCGACCTCACGCTGGCGCTGCGCGGGGTGCCCGACGAGGTGCGCGAGAAAGTGCTGGCGAACGTCTCCGAACGGCGCAGCGAGCTGCTGGTCGAGGAGATGGAGTACCAGCCGCCGCAGCGTAAATCGGTGGTCGAGGAAGCGCAGAGTCGGGTGGTCGCCGAGGTGCGGCGGCTCGAGGAGGAAGGCGAGCTGACGGTCGGCAATCGGGGCGGCGATGAACTCGTCGTTTGAGTTCCCCGAGCTGGCGGTGCCGCGGCCGGTCGAGGAGCGGCTGGCGGCGGCGGAAGCCGAGCGCGAGGCGGAGCTGGACGCGGCGCGGGCCGCGGGCTACGAGGAAGGGGTGGCCGCCGGACGCGCCGAGGTGAGCTCGGCGGCGCGAGCGCTGGCGAGCGCGGCGGCGCGGCTCGACGAGACGAGCGCGACGGCGGCGGCGGACGCCGAGCCGGTCGCGGTGGAGCTGGCGCTGCGGATCGCCGCAAAGGTGGTCGGCGGCGAGCTGGAGGCGCGGCCGGAGCTGGTCATCGACGTGGTGCACGGCGCCCTCCGCCGGCTCACCGACCCCCTCCCCGCCACCTTGTTCGTCAACCCCGACGACGCCGAGCTGGTGCGGGCGTCGATCGCCGACTTCAGTGTCGAGCACGGCGGCGAGCTGAGCGTGCGCGAGGAGCGCCGGGTCGAGCGCGGCGGCTGCGTCGTCCAGACCCAGGCCGGCGAGCTAGACGCGCAGATCACCGCCCAGCTCGAGCGCGCCGCCAAGGTCGTCGCCCAGCAGGCAGGCACCACGTGACCGGGGTCCTTCCGACCTTTCCCGCCATATATGGCGGGAAAGGTCGGACGGCCGCGGCCGGGGAGGCGGCGTGAACGGGGCGCTCGCGACGGCCGGGGCGGCGATTGACTCGGCCGACCTGGTTGTGCGGAGGGGAAGGGTGCGGGACGTGATCGGGTTGATCATCGAGGCGAGCGGGCTGGAGGCGGAGGTCGGCGAGGTCTGCCTGATCGAGACGGGACGCGACCGGCCGCCGGTACCCGCCGAGGTGGTCGGCTTCCGTGACTCGCGCACGCTCCTGATGCCGCTCGGCGAGATGAGCGGTATCGGTCCCGGCAAGCCCGTCGCCGCCGAGGGCGAGGCCTTCCGCGTGCCGGTCGGCGAGGCGCTGCTCGGCCAGGTGGTCGACGCCTTCGGCCGCCCGCTCGACGGCTCGACACTCCACGCCGGGGGCAGCCGCTCGGCCGCCGCCGACCCGCCCGAGCCGCTCGGCCGGCCGCGGATCGAGAAGCGCCTCGCGCTCGGGGTCCGCGCCCTCGACGCCTTCGTCCCCTGCGGCCAGGGCCAGCGGCTCGGCATCTTCGCCGGCTCCGGGGTCGGCAAGTCCTCCCTGCTCGGGATGATCGCCCGCTCGACCTCCGCCGACGTCAACGTGATCGCCCTGGTTGGCGAGCGCGGCCGCGAGGTGCGCGAGTTCGTCGAGCGCGACCTGGGCGCGGCACTCGAGCGCAGCGTCGTCGTCGTCGCCACCTCCGACCAGCCCGCGCTGGTCCGCATCAAGGCCGCCTTCGCGGCGACCGCGATCGCCGAGCACTTCCGCGACGAGGGCGCCGACGTCCTCCTGATGATGGACTCGGTGACCCGCTTCGCGATGGCCCAGCGCGAGGTCGGCCTAGCGATCGGCGAGCCGCCCGCCACCCGCGGCTACACCCCCAGCGTCTTCGCCCTCCTCCCCCGCCTGCTGGAGCGCGCCGGCACCAGCCCGGAGGGCTCGATCACCGGCCTCTACACCGTCCTGGTCGACGGCGACGACATGAACGAGCCGATCGCCGACGCGGTCCGCTCGATCCTCGACGGCCACGTCGTCCTCAGCCGCGACCTCGCCCACGCCAACCACTACCCGGCGATCGACGTCCTCCAGAGCGTCTCCCGCCTGACCACCGAGATCCAGCCCCCCGACGCGATCGCCGCCGCCGCCGACCTCCGCGGCCTGATGGCCGCCTACCGCGACAAGGAGGACCTGATCGCGATCGGCGCCTACCAACCCGGCGGCGACCCCACCGTCGACACCGCCATCGCCCTCCGCCCCGACCTGAATGCCTTCCTCCGCCAACGCCCCGACGAGCGCTCCGACCTCACCGAAGCCGACGCCCGCCTCCAAGCCCTGGCGAACGCCGCGACCGGCGCCCCCGCGTCAGAAGACGTTGAGCCCCCCGCCGAAGTCCTCCCAGCTCCGCCCCGCCTAGATGATCGATTCCACGGCTCCCTGCGTTGAAGCTGGCGCCCCCGGAGGGGGTCGAAAGGGGCGAGGAAAAGGACGACGGCCGTCTCGGCCACGGCCCTGGCAGGCTGTGGCCGTGGCCGAGACGGCCGGGTATGCGGGGAGTGGCGCCACCGTTCACGCGAGCGCCACGGGCGCGTCACGGGAGAGGGACGGAAGCGTGACGGGACCCGCGAGTCATGGGGGAGATGTCGGGAAGGTCACGCTTCCGTGCGTGTTGGGCAACACGCACGGAGGTGCGTTCGTCATTAGGCCTCCTATACGAGACAAAAGACGAACGCACCGCCCGTGGGGCCTGATCCCGGGCCGAAGGACGGACCGGAGACGCACGGAGGTGTGACGTTCCCGGCATCTTCGTCAACGGATGAGGCTCTCGGGTCTCTTCGTGACCTCTCCCGCACGGGACGCCCACGGAAGTGGGGAAACTTCCCGACCCTCGCCGTCCTCCCGCGAACCTCACACGTCCCGGGCGTCTCGGACACGGCCACAGCCTGCCAGGGCCGTGTCCGAGACGCCCGGGACGCAACTCGGACGGTCGGAGCGTCGCGCCCCGACCACCGTGGAATCAGTCGTCTAGCCCCCTCCAGCTGTTCTTTTTGGACCCCACGGCGCCATAAAGAACAGCGGAGGTCATCCACGGCCAACTCGCGTCTCCGATTCACGCCCGGCGCGAATGGGCCGGCAGTCGGCCAGAGAAACTGCATAAGAATGAGGGCGAATTAGGTGATTTAGGGGCTAATTATCTATTTCTCTTTGTGCTTAGCGAGATTGATTGGCCAGACCGGCACCGCCTCGCTGCACCTGCAATCACGCTAAAGACCGGGGCGTCTCGGGCGATCAACGGGGCGTGGCGGAACGGAACTTCAAGTTCAGGCTCGAGCGGGTGCATGACATTCGCCGGCAGCGCGAGCGCGGGGCGCAGGAGGAACTGGCGGCGGCGCTCGGGAAGCAGGCGGGCGAGGAGGCGGCGCTCGGGCAGGTCGATGCGACGATCGCCGACGCGCGGGAGGAATTCCGCGGCGCCTCGGGTTACGGCGAGGTGCTGTCGGGGACCGATCTGGCGGCGAGTCAGGCCTACCTGGAGCGGCTGTCGGGACGACGGGCGGTCGCCGTCCGCGACCTGAACGCGAGCCGCGACGAGGTCGGACGCAGGCGGAGCGACCTGGAGGCGGCGGCGCGGGAGCGGCAGGCGCTCGACCGGCTGCGCGATCGCCGCCGCGCCGAGCACGACCGTGAGGTGGCCCGGGCCGAAAGCGCGCAGCTGGACGAGCTGGCCCTGGCCGGACACCGACGGAGGCGGGCGTGAACGCGGTGGGCGGGATCGCGCCGAGCGCGACCGGGATCGCCGCGGCGGGCCAAGGGCCCGCGGTAGGCACGGGGCTCGGCCCGAACGCCGGTGGGATCGCTTCCGCGGCCCGCGCGACCGCGCGGGTGGCTCAGCTGCAGAGCATGATCCAGGCGGTCGAAACCGGCTCGAGTGGCAGCGCCGCGGGCGCCGGGTCATTCGAAAGCGCCCTCGCCGAAGCGAGCGCGGTGCCGGGCACCGGTCCCGACGCGCTCGGCGAAGCGAGCCCGGTCACCGCTCCCTCCCCCACCACCGCCACCCTCGCCACCACCGCCGCGACCGAACCGACCGCGACCGCCGGCAACGGCGCCGTCCCCTTCCAGTCCCTGATCGAAGAATCGTGCGCCCGCTACGGCGTCGACCCGGCGCTGCTGGCCGGGCTGATCGAACAGGAGTCGCACTTCGACCCGACCGTCGGCAGCTCCGCCGGCGCCCAGGGCCTGACCGAGCTGATGCCGGAAACGGCGGCGAGCCTCGGGGTCACCGACCCCCACGACCCGGCCCAGTCGATCGACGCCGGCGCCCGCCTCTTGAGCGAAAAGCTCGCCGAATTCGGCGGGAACACCGAACTTGCCCTGGCCGCCTACAACGCCGGCTCCGGCGCCGTGCAGCAGTGCAACGGCATCCCGCCCTACCCGGAAACCCAGGAATACGTGAAGAAGGTGCTCGGCTACGCGGCGGGCTACGCGAACGCCTTCGGGGGAGCGGTGTGAGCACCGTGGCCTACCAACGCCCGTTGCCGCTGAGCGCGGCCTTCCCACCGTCGGCCCCACCGGGGGCCCCGCCGCCCGAACCCGGGCCACCAGGCACGGCACCCCCGTTCGCGGGGCTGCTGCAAGAACAATCCACCGCCCGGACCGCACCAGCGGAAGGCGACAAGAAGAAGGGGCCGCAGGCGACTCCCGCGGCCCCCGCCGAAGGGACCGCGACGCCGACCGAAGGCGCGACGACGACGGCGCCCACCGGGGAAGCGCCGAGCGGGGAAGCGCCGACCACCGAAGGCGCAAGCGGCGAAACGGCCTCCGGCGAACCGGCGGCGACGTTGCCGGCGGGCGAAGCGGCGGCTGCCGCGACGATGCCGACCGCGCCCGCGCCGAGCACGGTGGTGCCCGTCCCCCAGGCGACCGCGCCGACCGAAACCGCCCCGACCGCAAGCATGGTCCCGACCGGCGCGACCACGACGGGCAGCGCGCCCGTGCCCGTGCCCGTAGGACCGGAGGTCGCGACTCCGACGGAAGCGGCCTCCGCGAACGCGGAGACGCCGATCCCGGCGACCGCGAGCGAGACGTCGGAAGCGCCGATCTCGTCCCCGGCGGCCCCGACCAAGCCGATCGTGCTGCCGGCGACGGCCGAACCGGCCGCGCCCGATCTCGAAGCCTCGTTCCCTGCCACCCCGAAGGCGGTCCCGACCGAAGCGCCCGCCCCGACCCCGTCCGCGCCGAGCGCCGGGCAGGCGCCCGACGGCGCGGCGGGTTCGGGCGTGGGCGCCGGCGGTGACGGGGGGCCTTCGGCGGGTCAGGAACGCTCGCCGGAGGCACCCGCGCCGACGCGCTCGACCGCGGCCCCCGCGCCGAGCGTGCCGAGCGGCGTCCCCGTCGCCGCCCCGGCGCCGCCGGCGCCGAGCGCGAACGTCGTCTACTCCTCCCCCGGCGCCCCCGCCCCGTCGCCGAGCGCGGCGCTCGAAGCGACGCTGCGGATGGCCGGCGAAAACGGGTTCACGCGGGCACGGGTGACGCTGCGGCCGGCCGAGCTCGGCGGGGTCGAAGTCTTCCTCCGCGAGGGGAGCGCGGGGCTGACCGCGACCGTCGTCGCCGAGACCCCGCACGCGGCGCAGCTGCTCGAAAGCACCGCCACCGAACTGCAGCGGCGGCTCGCCGCGCACGGGCTCGAACTGAGCTCCCTGCAGATCTCGGTCGGCGGCGAATCGGCCGGCGCCGCGCACGGCGGCCGCGACGGCCAGGCCGCGGCGCGGGCCTCCGGGACCGGGGCGCGCGGCGACGCCGCCGAGCCGGCCGCCACGGCGGAGCAGTCCCAGACCATCGATCTTGGGGGCGGCGTCCTAGTCGACGTCCTCGCCTGAACGGAACGAGCGAAAGGAAGCGTGAGATGAGCGGTGCGGTAGAGGGGGTCGGGGCCACCGGGGCGACCGGCGGAGCGGCCTCCAAAGTCAAGGAACAGGCGGAAGCCAACGGCCTGAACAAGGACCAGTTCCTCCAGCTCCTGGTCGCGCAGCTGAAAAACCAGGACCCGATGGCGCCGGTCGGCAGCCAGGAATTCATGTCTCAGATGGCGGCCTTCTCGACCCTGGAGCAGGTCACCAACCTGGCCGTCGCCAACGAAGAACAGAACCAGATGATGGCGATCAACCAGTCGCTGTCCCTGGTCGGCCACAACGTCACCTACATCAAAGAAGACGAATCCCTCGCCGAAGGGAAAGTCGAATCGGTCGACTTCGGCGAAGAAGGCTTCGCCCTGACCATCAACGGCGAATCGGGCATCCCCGCCGCCGCGGTGACGAAAGTCGCATGACCGGCGTCGGCGGCATCGGCGGCGCGGGTCAGGTCGGCTACACGCCGGCGCCCCGCCCTGCCCAGAAACCGGCGGCCCCGGCCGGCGCTCCCGCCTTCGCCGACGAGCTGAAGTTCTCCAAGCACGCCGCCGAACGGGTGCAGCGGCGCGGGCTCGGGGCGAACGACCCGGCGACCGCGGCGCGCCTCGAAAAGGGCGTCGAACTGGCGGCGAAGAAGGGCTCCCGCGCCGCCGTCGTCCTGGTCGACTCGACCGCCTACGTGGTCGCGCCGCAGAACCGCACCGTGATCACCGCGGTCGACCAGGCCCAGATGAAGGAGCAGGTCTTCACCAACATCGACACCGCCGTAATCGCATGAACGCGAGCGGCCACAACAAGCCAGGGCCGGACCTCTTCGAGGAGGCCGAGGCGCGAAAGGACACGAGACAACCATGATGCGCGCGATGTACGCCGCTGTCAGCGGCCTCAAGAACCACCAGACGTTGCTCGACGTCACGGCGAACAACATCGCCAACGTCAACACCGTCGGCTACAAGGCGAGCCGGGTCAACTTCGCCGACTCCCTCTCCCAGCTGGAGATCGGGGCGACCGCGCCCGGCAACGGCCAGGCGGGCCGCAACCCGGCGCAGGTCGGGCTCGGCGTCCAGCTCGGCTCGATCGACAACCTGATGGGCGAAGGCTCCCAGCAGGCGACCGGGGAAACGACCGACCTCTCGATCGAGGGCGAAGGCATGTTCATCGTCGCCGACGGCACCCCGCCGGCGATGCCGGGCGCGGTCGAATACACCCGGGCGGGCAACTTCACCTTCAACCAGGAAGGCTTCCTCACCACCCAGGGCGGCGAGTACGTGCTCGGCAAGAAAGCTCCGGGCGGCGGCGTCCCCGACACCTACATCCAGGTGCCGAAAGGCGCGACCGACGTGTCGATCGGCCAGGACGGCTCGGTCTCCTACGTGCCGGAAGGCGGCGGCGAACGCGTCACCGCGGGCTACATCTCGATCGCCAAATTCCAGAACGAGGCGGGCCTGCAGCGCACCACCGGCTCCAACTGGATCGAAAGCGCCGCCTCCGGCAAAGCCCAGGACGGCACGCCCGGCGAAGGGTTCGGCCTGACGATCAGCGGCACGCTGGAGATGTCGAACGTCGAACTCGCCAGCGAATTCACCAACATGATCGACGCGCAGCGCGGCTTCGAAGCCAACTCGCGGGTGATCTCGACCGCGGACGAAATGCTCCAGAACCTGGTCAACCTGAAGCGATGATCCGGCTGCATCGACTAGGCGGGTCTGAACACGAGTTCGACCTGAATCCGGACCTCGTCCTCACGGTCGAGTCGACGCCGGACACCGTCGTCACCCTGACCACGGGGACGAAGCTCGTCGTCACCGAGTCCCCGGACTCGGTGACGGCCGCGGTCCGCGAGTGGCGCGTCGGCATCCTCGAGCGCGCCCTGAAGCGGACCGGACCGCAGATCGCTGAAGCTCGCCTCCGCGCTGTCGATTACCCGGCGGAGAACTGATGAAGGCCTCGACCGCGATAGGAATCGGGCTCGCCGTAGTGGGCCTGCTGCTGGGCGCGATGATGGAGGGCAGCCAGGTCGGCTCCTTCCTCGATCCGCCGGCGCTCCTGATCGTGTTCGGGGGCACCCTCGGCGCGACGCTCGCCTCCACCTCGATGGAGTCGCTCAAGCGCATCCCCGGCCTCTACAGACGGGCGATGTCGGCGGAGCACCACGACATGTCGGGGCGCGTCGACCTGCTCGTCTCCCTGGCCGAGAAAGCGCGGCGCGAAGGCCTGCTGGCGCTGGAGTCGGGCGTCGCCGACCTCGACGACGAGTTCACCCGCAAAGGCCTGCAGCTGGTCGTCGACGGCACCGAACCGGAGGTCATCCTGCAGGTGCTGGAGAACGAAATCGACGGCGCCTCGGGGCGCGCCGCGTCCGACCGCGCGATCTTCGAGAAAGCGGGCGGCTTCGCGCCGACGATGGGGATCCTCGGCACCGTGCTGGGGCTCGTCCACGTGCTGCAGAACCTCGACCAGCCCGCGACGCTGGGGCCGGCGATCTCGGGCGCCTTCATCGCGACGCTCTACGGCGTCGCCTCGGCCAACGTCGTCTTCCTCCCGGTCGCCTCGAAGCTCCACCACATCGCCGACGCGGAGACCTCGCTGCGCGAACTGACGATCGAGGGGCTGCTGGCGATCCAGGCGGGCGACAACCCGCGGGTCGTCGCCGACAAGCTCGAGGCCTTCGTGCCGCCGGAGGAACGCCGCGCGGTGAAGGCCGCCCAGGCGCCCGCCGGCAAAGGCGCGGCCGAGCCCAAGGCCGAGCCGGTGAAGGCGGCGGCCTGATGCGTCCCCCCTCCTCCAGGCGGCGGCGCCAGCAGAGCCGGCGCGGTGACGCGGGCGGCGAGGGCGGCGGCTCGAGCGAGCGCTGGCTCCTCACCTACGCCGACATGATCACGCTGCTGCTCGCCCTCTTCGTCGTGCTCTTCTCGATCTCGGCGGTGAACGTCTCCAAATTCAAGACGCTGAAGCAGACCCTGGAGCAGGCCTTCAGCCCCCACATCCTGAGCGGCGGCGGCTCGATCATCCCCAACGGCGGCAGCGAAGCCACCAGCCACAAGGCGGCCGCGGCGATCGCCGCCCTGGCGACGCAGCGGGCCGACGCCACGACCATGCACGTCGAAGAAGAACAGTTCCGCCAGCTGAAGGAAAAGCTCGACACCTACGCGCGTGAACACGGCTTCTCCGAATCGATCGAGACGACGATCACCCAGCGCGGCCTGGTCATCCGGCTGCTCACCGACCACGTCCTCTTCGCCTCCGGCAGCGCCGTGCTGAAGCCGCAGGCCGCCCCTCTCCTCAGCGAGATCGCCCACCTCGTCAACCTCGACCGCAGCCACGGCATCTCGGTCGAGGGCAACACCGACGACGTGCCCATCTCGACCTCGCAATTCCCCAGCAATTGGGAGCTTTCCGTGGCTCGCGCGACCGGCGTCGTCCGGTACATGATCGGCCAGGGAGTGGCGGCGCGCCGGCTCGAAGCGAGCGGCGTCGCCGGCGAGCGCCCGATCGCCCCGAACACGTCCGAAGGCGGCCGCTCCCGCAACCGCCGGGTCGAAATCGCCCTGCTGCGCGGCAGCGGCTCAGAAGGAGGTGCCCCGCAGTGAAAGGCAACCGGAAAAAACTCATCTTGATCGCCGTCGGCGTGTTGGTCGTCGCCGGCCTCGCCTACAAAATGGTGCTGGCGCCGAAGTCGGAGTCGAAGGTGAAGGTGGAAGGCAGCGTCTACGTGATGCCGAAAGAATTCCTCCTCAACCTGGCGGGCGGGCGCTACGCGAAAGTGACCGTGGCGCTGGTGCTGGCGCCGGGGCAGTCGACCGGCGGCGGCGAGGGCGCGGCGGCCCCGCCGGAAGGCTTCGGCACGCTCGTACAGGAACCGCTGGTGCGCCAGATCGTCACCGACAACCTGACCGGGGTGCCCGCCGGCACGCTCACCTCGCGGGGGCAACGGCACCACATCCAGGTGCGGATCCGCAAGGAAGTCGACAAAACCACCGACGTCAAGGTCAAGGGCGTCGTCTTCACCGATCTGGTGGTGCAGTGATGGAGGGAGGACGGATGCAAGACGAGGCCCAGAACGAGGCCAAGGACAAGATCTACGAGGAGCTCGACGGCGGCGCGGTCGCGATCGACGGCGGCGCCGACCTCGGCCGGCTGCAGAACGTGCCGGTCGAACTGGCGGTGGAGATCGGCCGCACGCGGATGACGATCGGGGACGCCCTGGCGCTCGGGATCGGCAGCGTCGTCACCGTCGGCCGGCTGGCCGGGGACCCGGTCGACCTGCTGGTGAACGGGCGGGTGATCGCGCGCGGCGAGGTGGTCGCGATTGAGGAGGAACTCGGGCTGCGGATCACCGAGATCGCCGCCCCGGTGGTCGAGGCTCCCCCGCCTCCACCCGATATCGATGAGGCGGAGAATCCAGAACCAGGCAATGCGGCGATGAACCCGGATCAGGAGGTGCCGGCGGCCTAAAGCGCTGGACGTTCAGGCCGATTACGGGGGTGCTCCAGACCGGACCACCTCCTGAATGAACCTGTCCGCAAACTTCATCCTCGCGGCCGCCTCGGGCGGAGGCGGCAGCGAATCGCAGCCGCTCGACCTCGGCAGCACCGCCTCCAGCGCCCACGCGGCGAGCGGTGGCTCGATCGCGAAGACGATCGTCGGCCTGGCGATCGTGCTCGCCGTGATCTTCGGCCTGCGCTGGGTGATGAAGCACTACAAGGCGGGGCGCGAAAAGAAGGCGGCCGGGACCGGGCTCGCCTCGATGGCGACGCTGCCGCTCGGCCGCGACCGATCCCTGCATGTCGTGCGGGCGGGCCGCGAGGTGCTCGTCGTCGGCTCCGGCGAGCACGGCGTCACCCCGGTGCGCAGCTACTCCGAGGAGGAAGCCCGGGCGCTCGGGCTCCTGGAGGTCGAGGACGACGAGGAGCGGCCGCTGAAGCTGGAGAGCGACGGGCCGACCAGGAGCGGCGCCGCCGGGCCCGCCGGTGAGATCGGCAAGCGCGCGCTCGACCAGCTCCGCGCCTGGACGGTGCGCAGATGAAGATCGAAGGCGGCGGGGACGCGGTCCAGCTGCTGATCCTGCTCGGCGGCCTCACGCTCATCCCGGCACTGATCTTCTGCACCACCGGCTTCACCCGCATCCTCATCGTCCTCGGCTTCGTCCGCACCGGCCTCGGGACGCCGACCGCGCCGCCCAACCAGGTGCTGATCGGGATCGCCTTCTTCCTCACGCTCTTCGTGATGGCGCCGACCCTGAAGGCGATCAAGGAAGACGCGGTCGACCCGCTGACCTCCCACCAGATCTCCGACAAGGTCGCCCTCGAACGCGCCGAGGAACCGCTGCGGGAGTTCATGTTCAAGCAGACCGGCAACGACGAGCTCGAACTCTTCCTCGGCCTCGCCAAGGTGGAAAAGCCGAAGACGCGCGAAGACGTGCCGACCTACGTGCTGATCCCGGCCTTCATCACCTCGGAGCTGAAGACCGCCTTCGAGATCGGCTTCCTCATCTTCCTACCGTTCCTGATCATCGACCTGGTGGTCAGCTCGACCCTGATGTCGATGGGGATGATCATGCTGCCCCCCTCGTTCATCTCGCTGCCGTTCAAGATCCTGCTCTTCGTCCTGGTCGACGGGTGGAGCCTCGTCTTCCAGTCGGTGGTCGAAAGCTTCCACTGATGAACCAGGACGAGGTGATGAAGCTCGCGACGGACGCGCTGATGCTCGCGTTCAAGGTCGGCCTGCCGCTGCTCCTCGCCGGGCTGGTCGTCGGGCTGCTGGTCTCCGTCTTCCAGGCGGTCACGCAGATCCAGGAGATGACGCTCTCCTTCATCCCCAAGATCCTCGCCGTCGCCGTGGTGCTGATCGTCGCCGGGCCGTGGATGCTGAACCAGGTCGTCGGCTACACCACCGACCTCTACCACTCGATCCCCGGGCTGGTGAAGGAAGAATGAGCGTGACGATCGAAACGCTCGACCGCAACACGCTGGTCGGCTTCATCCTCGTCCTCGCCCGGGTCTCGCCGCTCTTCCTGCTGGCGCCGCCGTTCTCCTCCTCGATGGTGCCGCTGCGGGCGCGGGCGATCATCGCCGTCGCGATCGCGATCGGCCTCGCGCCGCTCGCACTCCACGGCCAGGCGATCCCCGCCGACGCGATGCGGATCGTCGAGCTGGCGCTGAAGGAAATCGTCATCGGCCTCGCCTTCGCGATGGCGATCGCCTGCCTCTTCGCCGCCGTCGACGCCGCCGGGGCGATGATCGACACCCAGATCGGCCTCAACTTCGGCTCGCTGATCAACCCCGTCGACAACACCCAGTCGGGGACGATGTCGCAGCTCTACTCGATGATCGGGATCCTGATCTTCCTGGTCATCGACGGCGAGGCCTGGGTGATCCGCGGGCTCGCGCGCACCTACGAACTGGTGCCGATGCTGGAGTTCCCGTCGATCACCAAGCTGACCGCGGCGGTGTCCCACGCCTTCATCGGGATCCTCGGCGCGGCGCTCGAGGTGGCGGCGCCGGTGCTGCTGGCGCTGATCCTCACCGACGTCGCCTTCGGCGTCGTCTCCCGCGTCGTCCCGCAGCTGAACATCTTCGCGGTCGGCTTCCCGGTGAAGATCATCGTCGGCCTGCTGATCGTCGCCGCCGCCCTCCCGTTCATGGGCACCTGGTTCTACGACCAGATGCAGTCGAGCGTCGAAACGGGCCTCTCCGGGATCGGGGTGGGGTGAGCATGTCCGGCCAGGCCGACAAGACCGAGAAAGCAACTCCCAAACGCCGCCAGGACGCGCGCAAAAAAGGCCAGATCGCGAAATCGACGGACCTGAACGGCGCCGTGGTGCTGATCGCGGCGCTCGGCTCGCTCGCCGTCTTCGGTCCCCACATCGCCAACGGCCTGGGCGACACGATGCGCGGCATGCTCGCGGACGCCGGGCATCCCGACAAGGCCGGCGGCGGCTCCGGGCTCGGCAGCCTCGCCGGGACCGCCGGGATGGCGATGGCGATGGCGATCGCCCCGGTGGCGCTCTCCTGCTTCGCGGCGGCGCTGGTCGTCAACCTGGGCCAGGTCGGCCTGCGCCTGAATGCGGCCGGGCTGAAACCGGACTTCAAACGGCTGAACCCGGTCCAGGGGGCGAAAAACCTGCTCGGGCCGAACGGCTGGGTGGAGCTGGCGAAGGCGATCGTGAAGGTGACGGTGGTCGGCGCGATCGCGGCGATGGCGCTGCTGCCGAACATGACGAAGCTCGCCTCGATGACGGGGATCGAACCGCCCGCCTTCGGCGCCGCGATCGCGAAGCTCTCCGCCGGCATCGCCTGGAAAGCCGCGGCCGCCTACCTGCTGATCGGCGCGGTCGACCTCCTCTGGCAGCGCCACAAACACGAGAAACAGCTGCGGATGACCAAAGAGGACGTCAAACGCGAGCACAAAGAAGAGCAGCTGTCGCCGGAGCTGCGCGCCTCGATGCGGCGCAAGGCCCAGCAGATGTCGCGCGGGCGGATGATGTCGGCGGTGCTCGGTGCCGACGTGGTCGTCGCCAACCCGACCCACTTCGCGGTCGCCCTCGCCTACGACGGCAAGCGGCCGGCGCCGGTGGTCGTCGCCAAGGGGCAGGACCTGATCGCGCTGGAGATCCGCAAGGTCGCCGAAGGGGCCGGCGTGCCGGTGGTCGAGGACAAACCGCTGGCCCGCTCGCTCTTCGACGCCGTGCCGCTGGAAGCCGAAATCCCGGCCGACTTCTTCCGCGCGGTCGCCGAGCTCCTCGCCTACGTCTACCGCACCGCCCGCCGGCGGTCGCCGATCGCGAGCGCCGCATGAGTGGGGCGATGAAAAAACTGATGTCGCACGCCGACCTGGTCGCCGCGGTGGCGGTGGTGATGGTCGTCGTGATGATGATCATCCCGCTGCCGCCGGGGCTGATCGACCTCTTCATCACCCTCAACATCGCCTCCGCGATCACGATCGTGGTGGCGACGCTCTACGTCCCGCGGGCGCTCGACTTCGCCGCCTTCCCCTCCCTCCTGCTGCTGACGACGATGTTCCGGCTGGCGATCAACGTCTCGGTGACGCGCCAGATCCTGCTGCACGGCGACGGCGGCTCGGTGGTGAAGGCGTTCGGCTCCTTCGTCGTCGGCGGCAACGTGGTCGTCGGGCTGGTCGTCTTCCTGATCCTGATCGTGATCCAGTTCGTCGTCGTCACCAACGGCGCCGGGCGCGTCGCGGAGGTGGCCGCGCGCTTCACCCTCGACGCGATGCCGGGCAAGCAGATGGCGATCGACGCCGACCTGAACGCCGGGCAGATCAACGACCAGCAGGCCCACGACCGCCGCGACGACATCGCCCGCGAAGCCGACTTCTACGGGGCGATGGACGGCGCCTCGAAATTCGTCAAAGGCGACGCGATCGCGGGCATCCTGATCGTGATGATCAACCTGCTCGGCGGGATCGTCGTCGGGGTGATGCAGCAGCACCTCTCCTTCCCGGAAGCGGTGCAGCATTATTCGCTGTTAACTGTGGGCGACGGCCTGGCGGCGCAGATCCCGGCGCTGCTGATCTCGGTCGCGGCGGGGATCCTGGTGACGCGCTCGGCGTCGGAGCGCGACCTCGGCAACGACATCGCCGGGCAGATCTTCGCCCAGCGCAAGGCGCCGATGGTGGCGGCCGGGGTGATCTGCGCGTTCGCCCTGGTGCCGGGGCTGCCGAAGATCCCGTTCCTCCTGATCGGCGGGGCCCTGGCCGGGGTCGCCTACGCGATGAAGGACGGGCTGCCGACGCCGGCGGGGGAGCTCGCGCTCGCCGGCGGCCCGGGGGCACCGCCGCAGCTCGGGCCCGGCGTGCCGGAGCTTCCGGCCGGCCCGACCGCCGACACCGCGACCGCGGTCGACCCGCTCGAGCTGGCGATCGGCTTCGGCCTCGTGCCGCTGGTCGAAGCGGGCCAGGGCGGCGGGCTGATGGGCCGGGTCGGGGCGATGCGCAAGCAGCTCGCGGGTGAGCTGGGGACGGTGATCCCGGCGGTCCGCATCCACGATGAGCTCGGCCTCGACTCCCACGAATACGTGCTGCGGGTGCGCGGCTCGGAGGTCGCGCGCGGGCGGGTCATGCCGGGGCACCAGCTGGCGATGGACTCCGGCGAGGCGGCCGGGCAGCTTCCCGGTGTCCCCACCACCGAGCCCGCCTTCGGCCTCCCCGCGACCTGGGTGCCGGACGCCGCGCGGGCGGAAGCGGAGGCGCTCGGCTACACCGTCGTCGACCCCGAATCGGTCGTCGCCACCCACCTCACCGAGACGATCCGCGGCCACGCCGCCGAGCTGCTCACCCGCCAGGAGACGAAAAAGCTCCTCGACGGGCTGAAGGAGACGAACGCGGCGGCGGTCGAGGAGGTCGTGCCGGAGCAGCTCTCGCTCGGCGAGGTCCAGCGGGTGCTGCAGGCGCTGCTGCGCGAGGGCGTGCCGATCCGGGACCTGGGGGCGATCGTCGAGGAGATCGGCGACAAGTCACGCCTCACCCGCGACCCGGCGGTGCTCGCCGAGTACGCGCGGGCGGCGCTCGGGCGGACGATCACGGCGCCGCACCTCGACGGCGCGATGCGCCTGCGGGCGATCTCGCTCGATCCGGCGATCGAGCAGGAGATCGGCGAATCGCTGGCCCAGACGCCGGACGGCGAGCAGCTGGCGATGGAGCCCTCGCGCGCCCAGGCGCTGGTGTCGGCGCTCGACCACCAGCTCGGCTCGGCGCTCGCCCAGGGCGCCCGGCCGGTGCTGCTCTGCTCGGGCCGCGCCCGCCGCCACCTGCGCCGACTGTGCGAGCAGTCGCTGCCACAACTGACTGTCTGTTCCTACAACGAGATCGTGCCCGGAGTCCGGGTCGAGAACATGGGGGTTGTCCAGGTATGAGCGACGTACTCGTAGCCGCGGAGACGAAGACCTATCGGGGCACGTCGATCGAGGAGCTGCTGCCTCAGATCCGCGCCGACCTCGGTCCCGAGGCGGTGATCGTCACCCGCCGCGAGGGCCTGGTCGGCGGCATCGGGGGGTTCTTCCAGAAGAAATGCGTGGAGGTCGACGCAAGGCCGGGAGGTCCGCGCATCGACGTGTTCGACGACGGCGGTGATGAGCCGGAGGCCGCGCCCGAAACCGTCATCGAGCCGCCGGCCGTGACCGAACCGCATCTGGTCCGCAACGACGCCGCGACCCGCGAGGGCCTCGAAACGCCGGCGGTCCAACGCCTGGTCGGCGAAGCGAAGCCGTTCGCGGACCTGCTCGAGGAGATGACCCCGGCGGTATCCCCCGTCGCGAAGGCCTACGCCGCACCCGAACCCGAAACCGAAGCGCTTCCCGAGCCCGAACCCACTCCCGAGCCGAAACGGATCGCCTCGCTGCGCGAAGGGATGGTCGCGGCCGGGCTCGGCGCCGACCTCGCGGCCGACGTCGTCGACGCGGTGGTCGCCAACGTCGCCCCCTTCGCGACCCCGAGCCGCCTGCGCACCCTGGTCCGCAACGAGCTCGCGCTGCGGCTGCCGGTCGCGCCTGCCCCCGGCCCGGGGCGCCGTCACCTCGCGGTCGTCGGCCCGGCCGGGACCGGTAAAACCGCCGCGGTCGCCCGCGTCGCCGCCGCCCACGCGGCGGTCGGGCAGGACGTCGCCTGCCTGACGCTCGAACCCGCCGACGGCGGCGCCGCGCTGCGGTCGATGCTCGACGGCTCCGGCGTCAAGGTCGAAGCGATCTCCTACGAGGACCTCGCGGTGGCCCTGCTCGGCGCGTCCGCCCAGCTGGTCCTGATCGACACGCCCGCCGCGGCGCCGAGCAGCGGCGTCACGGTCGAGTCCCTGGGGGCGACGCTGGGCGCCGCCGGGGTCGACGAGATCCACCTCGCGGTCCGCGCCGGCACCGCGTCCCCGGCCGCGGTCGAGATGCACGAGAACCTCAAGGGCCTCGCGCCGAACCGGATCCTGGTCAGCGCCGCCGCCGACACCAGCTACATCGGCGCCGCGGTCGACGTCGCGATCCGCACCTCGCTGCCGGTCCATTACGTCGCCGAGACGGTGGTCGAGCTGGCACCGGCCGATCCGCGTGACCTCGCCTCGAGGGTCGTGCCATGAACCCGGGCCTGGAGGAGAACTTCGAAGGCGTGCCGCAGGAGGACGTCGCGATCCGCCTCTCCGACCACCCGCGGGCGACGCGCCAGATCGAGGGGGCGCGCGGCTGGGGCGGCATCGGCTGCTTCGCGCTCGTCGCCCTGCTCGGGCTCGCCTCCGGCGTGCCGCCGGTGACCATCGGGCTGCGCTCGCTGATCGCCGGGATCGCCGGCTACATGGTCTGCTGGTTCCTCGCGGTGATGGTCTGGCGCCATCTCGCGGTCGCCGAGGAGGCGGCGGCGCGCTCGTTCGCCGAACAGCGCCGGAAGGCGCTTCTGGAGGAGATCAAACGGCGGTCCGCCGGGCTCGCCGAGCAGGAGGAGGGCATCTCGTGAGCACGATGAAGAAGATCGACTTCACCCGGCCGACGAAGTTCACGCCCGACCACGAGCGGCGGCTCGGGCGGGCGCTGGCGGCGTTCTGCCGGACCAGCTCGACCCGCCTCTCGGCGGAGCTGCGCCTGCCGATCGAACTCGAGTTCGTCGAGGCGACCCAGCTCACCTGGGCGAACGCCCACGAGCGGGTCACCTCCTCCGCCCTCTGCGGGGTGGTCGAGCTGCGGCCGACCGGGACCCAGGTCCTGCTCGCGGCGGACTCCGGCTTCATCCTCACCGGGATCGAGTCGCTGCTCAGCGGCGCGCCGGAGGAGCCGCCGCCCGACCGGCGCCTGTCGGAGATCGACCTCGCCCTCGCGCGTCGCCTCTTCGACGACATGCTCGGGCAGCTGACCGCGGTCTGGCGCGACCTCACCGGGGCCGAGCTGGCGCTGGTCGGGATCGACTCGCAGCTGGAGACGGCGGGCGTGGCGCCGGTCTCGGAGCCGACCCTGGAGCTGGCGATGCAGGCCCGCATGCTGGGCCGCGAGTTCGCCCTCACCCTGCTGCTGCCCCACCGGGCGATCGCCCCGGTCGAGGAGCGCATCCTCGGGCGGCGCGGCGCCGGTGACGAGGCGCCGGACCCGGTGACGGGACTGCGGCTGCGCGAGGCGATGGCCGGGATCGAGGTCGCCCTGCGGGCGGAGATCGCCGGGCCGCAGACGCCCGCGGCGGAGGTCCTGGGACTGGCGCCGGGCGCGACGCTGCGGCTCGGCGGGCGGGTCGGCGAAGGGCTCGGCCTCTGCGTCGAGGGTGTGCGGGTGATGCGGGCGAAGCCCGGCCGCAGCGGCAGCCGCCGCGCCGTGCAGGTGCTGGAGGCGCTCGAGCCGGGCGCGGCGGAGGGGCTGGCGCGACTGGCGACGACCGCGCACCGGGCGGGCGCGGTGGAGGTCGAGGGCGGCGGCGAGCCCGACGCGGCCCTGCGCGGCGCGCTCGGCCAGGTGCCGGTGCGGGTCTGGGCGGAGCTCGGCCGGGCGCGGCTGCCCCTGGCGGACGTCGTGGCGCTCGGCGTCGGCGCGGTGGTCGAGCTGGACCGGCGGCTCGAAGACCCGATCGACCTCTACGTCAACGGCCTGCGCCTCGGCCACGGCGAGCTGGAGATCGTCGACGAGGAGTGGGCGGTCCGCGTCGACGCCGTGACCGGGCTCGGCGAACCGGTCGTCTCCCTGGGATGACGATGGCGGCGGCGAGCATCATCGTCCACCTCGAGGGCGGCCCGGAGCGCACGCGCCGCTGCCTCGAGTCCCTCGCCGCCCTGGCGGACGAGCCGACCTTCGAGGCGATCCTGGTCGACGACGCCTCTCCCGACCTGGCCGAGCTGCTCGCCGGCCTGAGCGGAGACGTGAAGGTCCTTCGCAACGAGCGCCGCGAGGGCTTCGTCCCCTCCGCGATCCGCGCCGCCGAATCGGCCACGAGCGAGCTCCTGGTCCTCCTCCGCGGCCCCGCCCTCCTCGCCCCCGACGCCCTCCATCACCTCCTCGCCGCGTGCGACGAAACATGCGCGTCGACTTCGGGCGCTCCAGGCGCCCCAACTCGACACGCATCCGGGGCTGCATCCGATGGTGACGAAACCTGCGCCGCAGGTTGGGGCCCTCCAGGGGCCCCAATGTGCGGCGCGGCCGCCGCGGCCACGCCCGAGGACACCGGAGCGCACCCGGCCTCCACCCACGCCCTCGCTTTCCGTCGCCGCGACGCGGACTGTCTCCGGGGCGCGGCCGGGGCCGCGGCGGGCTTCGAGCTCGCGGCCGTCTGCGCGGAGCTCGCTCGGCGCGGGACCGTCGTCACGGTCCCGGCCGCCATCGCCGCGCCCGCGAGCACCGCCGTCGCCGCGCGCCAGACGCCCGGCGAGCGCGCCGAGCTGACCGTCGTCGTCCCCACCCTCGACGCCACGGCGCCCCGGGTCCGCGCCTGTCTGGCGGCGATCACGGCGAACACTCCGGCACCGCATCAGGTGGTCGTCGTCGACAACGGCTCGCCGCCGCAGGGCTTCACCGCCCCGGTCAATGCAGGGCTGCGCGCCGTCGACACCCCCTACGCGGTGGTGATGAACGACGACGTCGAGGTGCTGGAGGGCTGGTGGGACCCGCTCCGCGCCGCGCTGGACGATGGCGCCTCCGTCGTCTTCCCGCGGACGGTCGAAGGGGCGATGCGCGAGGACTTCGCCGCCTGGTGCTTCGCCCTTGGCGCCGGGACGATCGCGGAGATGTCGCACGCCCCCGGCGAGTTCTTCGATCCGGTCCTGCGCGTCTGGTTCCAGGACACCGACCTCCTGGTCCGCCTGCGCGCGATCGGCCGACCGCCACGGCTTGTCCGTGAGTCGCACATCCGCCACGCCCTCTCGGCCACCGTCGGCACCGAGGACCCGGCGCTCCGCGCCTGGATCGATCGCACGATCGCCGCCGACAAGGCCGCCTTCGCCCGCAAGCACCCGACCGTCCTCTCCACGTGACGCCACAAGACGACCACTACTTCGAGTTCGACCGGCCCGAGCTGCGGTCCTTGGTGCCAGCCGATGCTCGCCGCGTCCTCGACGTCGGCTGCGGCGCGGGCGCGCTCGGCGCCGCGCTGCGCGAGGAGCGCGGGGTCGAGGTGATGGGCCTGGAGCTCTCGCCCGACGCCGCCGTCCGCGCCCGCGAGCGCCTCGACGCCGTGGTCGAGGCCAACCTCGACGAGCTGGACGACCTCCCCTTCGAGCGGGGCAGCTTCGACGCGATGGTCTTCGGCGACGTCCTCGAGCACCTCCGTGATCCCCACCGCCTCCTCCGCACCCTCCGCCCCTGGCTCGCCGACGACGGCGCCCTCGTCTGCTCCATCCCCAACGTCGGCCACTGGTCCGTCGTCCTCCCGCTCCTCACCCAGGACCGCTGGCCCTACGCCGACGCCGGCCTCCTCGACCGCACCCACGTCCACTTCTTCACCCTCACCGAGGCCGAGCTGATGCTCCGCGACTGCGGCTTCACCCTCGAGTCCGCCGCCACCACGACCCTCGGCCAGCCGCCACCCCCCACCGCCGACCACCTGACCCGCTTCCTCGCCGCCCTGGGCACCGACGAGCCCCTCGCGCGCCAACGCCTCACCGCCTACCAATACCTCCTGGTCGCCCGCCCGGCGGGCTAGCCCTTCGGGCGGGCCCGGAAATTTCCCTAAAGGTTCTTCTGAGGCGGCCGATCAAAGGGACGACATAACCATGGGGTGACACGGATGTCGCCCCGGGACCAATCCACCACGATCCAAGGAGAGAGATCGGAATGTCCCTTCGTATCCAGACCAACACCGAAGCCTTCAACGCGCACCGGAACCTGGTGTCGACGAGCGAAGGCATCGCGAAATCGATGGAACGCCTGTCCTCGGGCTACCGCATCAACCGTGCCGCGGACGACGCTGCCGGCCTGGCGATCAGCGAAAGGCTGAAAGCTCAGGTCAAAGGCATCGGCCAGGCTCAGCGCAACGTGCAGGACGGCGTCTCCGTCGTGCAGACCGCGGAAGGTGCCCTCAACGAGGTCCACTCGATGCTCCAGCGCACCCGCGAACTCGCCGTCCAGTACAAGAACGGCTCGCTCTCGGAAACCGACAAAACGTCGATCCAGTCGGAGATCAACCAGCTCGCCAGCGAGGTGGCCCAGATCGGCGAAGACACCGAATTCAACGGGATCAAACTGTTGAATGAAAAAGCGACGATCACCTTCCAGGTCGGCGCCAACGACGGCGAGGTGATCAGCGTCTCCACGATCAGCCTCGGCGAAGCGGTCAAAGCCGCCGCGTTCGAACTCAAATCGGGCACGGAAGGCGAAGAAGACATCAAACAGATCGACGAAGCGATCGAATCGGTGTCCAGCCAGCGCGCCGAATTCGGTGCGGTGCAGAACCGCCTAGAACACACGCTCAACAACCTGGCCGTCTACCAGGAAAACCTGAGCGCTTCGGAAAGCCGGATCCGCGACGTGGACATGGCCGCCGAAATGGTCGAATTCACCAAGCTGCAGATCCTGCAGCAGGCCGGCACCTCGATGCTGGCCCAGGCCCAGCAGTCCGGGTCGTCGGTGCTGAAGCTCCTCGGGTAGACACCGAGCGGGGTCCGAGGCGGGCGGTCGGCAGGGGAGCCGGCCGCTCGCCTCGACGTCCCGTCCACCGGCGGGTGTGCGTCTGTATGAGAACTCAAATCTACTTTTGGGTAACTCCGCCAATCCAGTTAAAGACGTCCTGACCGGGGCCGATCAAATGAGAGATGACCCTCGAATCGACGCTTGCCCGGATCTCGGCGATCGAAGCGGCGCTGACGCCGCCGCGGCCGGCGACCGGCGGCACCGCCGCGCCCGCGTCGACCGGCTCGACCGCCTCCACGGTCTCCTCTCCCTCCTCCACCACCACCTTCTCGCAGCTGCTGAACCAGGCCTCCGGGAGCTCGACGCTCTTGCCCGGCGCCTCGCCGCTGGCGACGACTGGCGCGTCCGGCACCTCGAGCCCCGCCGCGCTCGCCGCCGTCGCCGCCGCCCGCACCCAGGTCGGCCAGGCCGAGTTCCCGCCGGGCTCCAACGAATCGCCGCGGATCACCGAATACCGGAGCGCCGTGCAGGGCGCGGTGGTCGGGCCGTGGTGCGCCGACTTCGCCTCCTGGTGCGCCGCCCAGGCCGGCATCCCGCTGGGGGAAAACGGCGAAGGCTTCCAGTCGGTCGGCGCCATCTGGGAATGGGCCGAAGGCAGCGGCCGTGCGATTCCCGCGGAAGACGGCCCGCCGGCGCCCGGCGACCTGATCGTCTGGGGCTCCGACCACGTCGGGATCGTCGAAGCGGTCGACCCCGACGGGACCATCCACACGATCGAGGGCAATTCCTCCGACGAAGTCGCCCAGCGCAGCTACGGCCCGGGCGAAAGCGGCGCGACCGGATACGTCCGTCTCGGATGAGCTTCCTGACCTCCAGGGACGACGCCGCGAACCCCGCGGCCCCGGCACTCGGCGCGCCGAGCCCCTCGCGGCGGCGATCGTCGCTGCCGATCCGCCTGCCGCTGGTCGCCGTCTACGCGGAACGGGCGATCGCCCGCGCCGGCCTCGACGCCCTGCTGCGCTCGGAGATGATCAACGTCGTCCTCCCCGAAGTGGAGGGCCGCCCGCCCGTCGGCGCCCGCCCCGACGCGATCCTGCTCGCCGGCTTCGCCCCGGAGCGGCGCCTCGCCGACAGCCTCGCCAAGCGCCACGGCGCCCCGGTGATGCTGATGGTCGACGGCGCGCTCGGCGCCGACTCCTTCGAGGAGCTCGGCGTCCACGGCGCAGTCTGCCGCGAGTGCCCGCCGGAGCGCCTGATCGAGGGCCTCCACACCCTCGCCGCCGGCGACACCTTCTTCGAGTGCCACACCCACCCTTCCGCCCCCACCCCGACCGACTCGCTGCTCTCGCCGCGCGAGCGCCGCGTCACCGCCGAGCTGGCCCGCGGCGCCGGCGTCGAGGAGATCGCCACGGCGCTCTGCATCAGCCCCCACACCGCCCGCACCCACGTGCGGAACGTCCGTCGCAAACTCGGCGCCCGCACCTCCGCGGAGGCGGTGGCGCGGGCCCTCACCCTTGGTCTGGTGGCGCTGCCGGCGCACTGAAGTCGCCTCGCGCCGCCGCTTCGTTCTCCCGCTTGATCTGCTCCCACAGCTCCTCGCGGTAGATCCGCCGCTCCTTCGGAGCGGTGATCCCGAGCCGGACGTTCCCCCCGCTCACCTCGACGATCTCGACCACGATGTCGTCGCCGATCAGGATGCGCTCGCCCTGGCGGCGACTGATCGTCAGCATCGGCGGAGTCTATTGCGGGACGAGGCGGTCGCGGCCGTCCGAGGGGCGGTGTCCTGGGCGTCTCATGGACGTCCTGGCAGGCTGTGACCTCCATGAGACGCCCAGGACGTGAGGGGTTCGTGGAACGACGGCACGGGTCGGGCACGAAGTCGGACTTCCGTGATCCCCTCCCGGTGCCCGTGGTGCCTTACCGCCTCATAGGACCGGTATCGCTCCACAGCAAGATGCTGACCAATCCGTCGTCCACGAAGACGCCGGGAACGCCACGGTTCCGTGGGCCTCCGGTGCCTCTTCGGGCTCGAGATCCCTGCCCCACACGAGCGCGGTCGACCTGCGTAAACCTATGCGTGACGCAGGTCGACCGCGCCTCCGTGCGTGTTGCCCGACACGCACGGAGGCGTCACGTTCCCGGCGTCTCCCTCACGACTTGCGAGTCTCGTCACCAGTTTCATACCCCGGCCGTCTCGGCCACGGCCACAGCCTGCCAGGGCCGTGGCCGAGACGGCCGCGCTCGCCGCAAGCCCTTGCGTCCCTTTCCCCGGGCGCCGACTTGATACGGCTCAGGCAGCCACCGGCCGCCGCCCGCCCGAAAGCAGCGGCTCGCGCAGGGGGGCCCAGGAGGCCTCGTTCATCACCTGGTGGCCGATGCCGGCGGCGACCAGGATCGGGGCCAGCAGGTTGGCGCTGATCCGGTTCGGGTCATCGTCGGCGCGGACGACGACGAGGACCTGGGCGGCGGCCGGGTCGGTGACGCCGATCCGTTCAGCCTCCTCGTCGGAGAGGACGACCTCGTAGTCGGGGAAGAAGGTGAAGGGGTCGGTGACCGGCAGGGCCAGGTCGGGCTCGGCGGTCTCCTGCAGCCACTTGAAGGCGCCGCTCTCCTCGCGCTCGAGCAGTGCGAAGCGGTGGCCGCCGACGCCGATCATCCCCTCCGGGAAGTCGATCAGCGCCTCACCGGGAACCTCGAGCTCCCCGAACCGCGTGCTGTTGATCGTCTCGGCCAACGTGCCTACTTTAGGAAATCCATCAGCGACGGCTGGATCAGCTTGGCGCCGGAGCGCAGCGCGGTTTCATAGGCGGCCTGTTCGGAGGAGAAGTTGACCAGCGATTCGGCCATGTCGACGTTGTAGACGTTGCTGAGCTGCGTGAGGCTCGCTTCCTGCAGCTGTTCCAGTCGCGTCCCGGCCGTCTCCAGGCGGTTGGTGGTGGCGCCGACGACGGCGCGCACGCGGGTCAGTTCGTCGATGTTGGCGGAGAGCCGTTCGAGGTCGGTGCCGCGCAGCGCTTCGGCGTTTTCGGCGGTGCCGCCGCGCAGGTCGGCGGCGATGTCGCGCAGCACGTCGAGCAGCTTGTCGTCTTTGGCAGCCGCCCCGTTGCCGAGGATCGTCTGGATGTTCACGTTGACGCCGATCGACACGCCCTTGCCGATCACCCGCTGGATCGTCCCTTGGTCGCCCGCGTATTCGTCCCCGGCGCCGAGTTCGTAGGGGCGCGTTTCGGTCGCCGTGCCGGAGAAGATGAAGCGGTCGTCGTAGGTGACGTTCGCTTCCTGCTTCACCGCTTCGGTCAGCGCTTCGATCTCCGCCGCGATCCCTTCCCGGGCGACCTGGCCGTTGGAGTCGTTCCCGCCCTGCACGAGGAGTTCGCGGGCCCGCTGCACGGTGTCGGTGATCCGTGACAGAGCCGTTTCGGTCGCGGTCACCCAGCCGACCCCGTCGTCGACGTTCGACTTGTACTGCTTGAAGCCTTCGAGCTCGCCGGTCAGCTGCAGCGTGCGCCCGGTGCCGAAGGGGTCGTCGGCGGGGCGGGTGATCCGGTGCCCGGAGGAGATTTCGCGCTGCATCTGGCTGAGTCGGGATTTCGTCGCGCCCAGGTCCTGGAGGACCGTGCGCCGGGTCATCCCCTCGGTGATCCGCATCGTCATCGCGCGTCCCTCCCCCGCCGCCTCACAGGCCGACCCGGCCGGTGCGGTTGATCAGCACGTCGAGCGCTTCGTCGAGCGCGGTCATCGCCCGCGCCGAGGCTTCGTAGCCGCGCTGGAAGCGCTGCAGATTCGTCATTTCTTCGTCAAGGGACACGCCGGAGGTCGATTCGCGTCGTTCCTCGACCGCGTTCAGCAGCGCCTGGGCGTTCGTCTCGCCGTTTTTGGCTTCGTTCATTTCGGTGCCGACGCGGGTGACGAAGGCGGCGTAGGCACGGTCGACGGCCCCGCCGCGCAGCGCCCCGATCCCGGTCGCGATGTCGTTGCCGCCGACCGAGCCGTCGCTCGCGGTCTCCACTTCGGCGGCGGTCACGGCGACGTTCAGCGAGGCAGCGCCTTTGCCCGCTTCGTAGGTGAAGAAGGCCGGACCGCCGCCTTTCGTGTGGATCGCGTTCACCGCGTCGGCGAGGCTTTCGGCGAAGCCGTTCAGTTCGGCGCGGAAGGATTCGATCGTCCCGCCCGGCTCGGTCAGTTCGAGCAGCGCGCCGAGCTTGCCTTTCGGTTCTTTCAGTTCCTGGGGCCAGTCGACTTCGGTGCCGGACACGAGCGGTTCGGCGGCGTCGCCGAAACCGACTTCGACCGTCCCGTCTTTCAGTTCGGTGACGGAGACCTGACCAAGTTCTGACAGTTCGTCGAGCAAGAGGTCACGGCGGTCGAGCAGGTCGTTCGGTTCGGCTCCCTCCGTGAACGAGGTGCGGATCGCCCCGTTCAGCAGCGCGATTTCTTTCGCCTTCCCTTCCACTTCGCCGCCTTTGCCGGTGATCGCGGCGTATTCGCCCTCCGCCACGCCGGCGGCGTTGGTCAGCTGCTGATTCAGTTCGGCGAGGCTCACACCGAGCGCCTTCCCGGCTTCGACCACGGCCTGGCGGGCGGCGGAGTCTTCGGGGCTGTTGGCGAGCCCTTCCCAGTCTTTCCAGAAGGTCTGCAGCTCCTGCGAGATCCCGGTTTCGCCCGGCTCGGCGAGCGCCCCTTCGATCGTTTCCATCCCCTGCACGCGCGTCGAGAGCCCGCCGAGGCGCATCGCCTGGGCGCGGTACTGGAGGTCGAGGAAGCGGTCGCGGGCGCGGGTGATGCCGGTGACGTCGACCCCGGTCCCCAGTTCGGCCTTGCCGTTGCCGGCGCTCGAGCCGGTGTTGATCCGCAGCGCCCGGCTGGCGCTGGTCGTCACTTCCTGGCGCGAGTAGCCGAGCGTGTTCGCGTTGGCGATGTTGTGGCCGGTGACGTCGAGGGCCTCCTGCTGGGCGATCAGCCCGCGCAGCGCGGTCTGCAACCCCATGAAGGTCGAGACGCCCATCGGCTAGGCCTCCACGTCCATCAACCGGCGGCCGCCGGGCTGGGTTTCTTCGCCGCTGACCCGCAGCAGGTGGTCGAGGAAGGTCAGTTCCTGGCGCATCAGGGCGCGGTTGATGCCGTGCTCGCGGGCGATCTCGGCGAGCAGCCCGCGCAGTTCGGCGGAGCGCGTGAGGAGCCGCTCCTGCTCGGCCGGGGCGGCGAGCCCGGCCAGCCCCGGCAGCCCGACTTCGACCGGCGCCACGCCGAGGCGCACGGCGGCGCGGCGGATCAGCTCGGTGCGCTCGCGCTCCAGCGATTCGCGCGCCGCCATCTCGACCTGGATGTCGGAGAGGCGGGCGAGGACGGCCTCGACGTCGCGCTCGCGGATCGCGGAGCCCTGGCGCAGGACGAGGTCGAGCAGCCGCTGCGCCGAGGCGATCTGCAGCTCCAGGTGGCGGGCGACCGCGGCGGGCAGGATCTGGTCCTGGACCAGCATCTCGGCGCTCACTTGCCGACCCCCTCGAAGTTCGAGTACATCTCGATGGCGAGACCGAGCCCGCCCGCGCCGACCACCGCTTCGGCGACCGTTTCGGGCAGGCTGACCGCGGTCGGCGTCGCGGTGAACGCGTTGCCATCTTCGCCGCCGCCGAACCCTTCTTCTTCGGTCGAGCCGGTCGGCGATTCCGGCAGCGCCTCGCTCAGCATCTGCTTCAGCAGCATCGATTCGAAGGACAGCGCGGCGCGGAAGCCCTGCACCGCGTCCGGCCCTTCGTCACGGATCGATTTCGGGACCGCCGCGCCCGCCACCGCCGCCGAGATCCCCGTCGCGCCGCTCATCGGATCAGCCCGTTGGCGACGGCGAGGACTTCGTCCTGCGTGGTCACGGCTTTGCCCGCCAGCGCGTAGCCCTGCTGGGCTTCGGTCATCGCGGTCATCACGCTGGCCATGTCGACGTTCGAGGCCTCCAGGGCGCCCTGCTGCACGCGCGCCCGCGGCGCCGCTTTCACCGGGCCGCTGGCGGCGGTCGGCAGATAGTCGCCTTCGCCGTCGGCCCGCAGGCCGTCGGGGTTGGTGACCTCGACCAGCGGGATCTTGCCGAGCGTCCGTTTGCCGGCGGACACGGTGCCGTCGGGGGCGATCGAGATGTCTTTCGGGTCGACGCCTTTGGGGATCCGGACCGGCGGCTGGAGCGCCTGCCCGGTCGCCGTGCGCAGCTGCCCGTCGGGGCCGACCTGCAGGTTGCCGTTCCGGGTCAGGGCGACGCCGCCGTTCGCGCTCCGCACCTGGATGAGGCCGGGCGTGGTGAGGGCGACGTCGAGCGGCCGTTCGGTTGCTTCCAGCACGCCCTGTTCCTGGTCTTGGCCGAAGACTTCGGCGGCCGAGCCGGAGCCGGTCACGGTCCCGGCGCCGCCGCCGCGCCCGGGCGACTGGTAGAGCAGGTCCCGGAACCCGACCCGCAGGCTCTTGTAGCCGGTGGTCGAGACGTTCGCGATGTCGTTGGAGAGGGCGTCCATCCAGGCCTGCTGGGCTTCCATCCCGGCGGCCGCCGTGGTCAGCGCGGTGTCCATCAGCCGATCGCCCCCACCTGGCCGGCCGACTCGCTCAGCGTTTCGTCGATCGTCTGGATCGATTTCTGGCCGGCTTCCAGCGAGCGGAACGATGAGATCATCTGCACCATCGCCTGGGACGGGTTCACCGTCGATTCCTCGAGGAACCCGGCGCGCACCTTGCCCGTGGCCTGCCCCGTCGCATTGCCGGTGTAGAGGTTTTCGCCCTGCTTTTCGGCCCCCTGGACCTGGAAGACCCCCATGTCCCCGGGCGCGACGGTCCCGTCGGCCCGCAGCCGCACCGGCGCCCCGTTCGCGCCGAGCACCTGATCGCCGAGCTGGTCGGTCAGGTTACCTTCGGCGTCGACGGAGAACTGCCCGTTGCGCGTGTACCGCACCCCGGCGGCGGTCTGCACCGCGAAGAACCCTTCGCCTTCGATCGCGAAGTCGAGCGCTTCCCCGGTTTCATGGATCCCGGCGGGAGTCAGGTCGGTCGACGTTTCCCCGATCTGCACCCCGAGGCTGAGCCGCCCGACCGAAGCCCCGGTCGCGGTGTTCCGCAGCAGCAGTTCGCCGAACCCTTCCTGCGTCGCCGAATCCGCCTTGAACCCCGGCGTGTTTACGTTCGCCAGCTCGTTGGAGATCTGTTCCTGCCGCACCATCTCGGCGAGCATCCCGGAGGCGGCGATGTAGAGACCGGAGTCCATCCAGCCCCGGTATTCGACCGCCGGCGCCGCGACTTGAGGCCGATCAGCCGGCGGCGGTGAAGAGGTCGGCGTCGCGGCGCAGGGAGGATTTCAGGCGTTTCTTCAGTTCGCCGTGGATCTGGCAGACGCGGCTCTCGGAGACGCCGATGACCTCGCCGATCTCACTGAGGGTGCGGTCCTGGGTGTAGAGCATCACGGCGACGCGGCGCTCGCGTTCGGAGAGGTGGGAGAAGGCGCGGCGGAAGCGCTCGCGGGCGAGGGTCTTGGTCGCCTCGCCCTCCGGGTCGGCGCGGCCCTCGAGGTCCGGGATGGTCTGGGACAGCGCGACGCCTTCTTCTTCTTCGCCGCCGGAGGTCACGGAGTCGAGCGAGGTGAGCTCGGCGGTGGCGAGGTCGCGGAGGCGGGCGGCGAGCTCGTCCTCGCCGATGCCCATCTTCGTGGCCAGCTCCGGGTCGGTCGGCCGGCGGCCGTGCTCGCGGAAGAAGTCGTCGCCCGCCCGCTCGGCGTCGCGCTCCCAGCGGCGCAGGCTGCGCGGCGCCCAGTCGAGGCGGCGGAGGCTGTCCAGCACCGCTCCCTGGATCCGGGTCCAGACGAACTGTTCGAGGCTCGCGCCTTTGTCGGGGTCGTAGCGGTCCAGCGCGCCGATCAGGCCCTCGACCCCGTTGGAGACGAGGTCGTCGACCTCGCACCAGGCCGGCAGCTCGCGCACCTTGCGATAGGCGAGGTGGCGGACGAGCGGCACGTAGGTGAGGACGAGCTGTTCGCGCAGCCGGCGGTCACCGGTCTCGCGGTAGCGCCGCCAGAGCTTCTCGGTTTCTTCTTGGCCTCGACCGGCCGGGCTTGCCATCGAGCACGTCCTCCTGCCTGGACTGGATTGCGGGGGTGCGCAGGAGATTTCGGCCGTACGGGGGCGCGGCAAGATCGCCGCTCTGGGGTAAACAGGACATCCAGTAACCCAACGAACGTCCAGTTTCTGCGTCTTTCTGGGTAGCGGTCGATGACCTGGGGCGATGGCACTGCGACTCGACCAGGACGCGACCCCGGCCGGCAAGGGCGAGGCCGCGACGCCGAACCCCGACCGGGGCGCGCCGTCCGCGCCGGGCGGAAGCGCGGCCCTCGCCCCGACCGCATCCCCGGCAGACCTGCGCGAGGCCCCCTACCGAGAGTGCCGCGCCGCGATCGAGGCGCGCCTCTCCGCCGCCACGACCGCCGCGACGCGCGAGCTCCCGGCCCTCTACCTGGCGCTCGCCCGCGAGGCGCTCGACGGCCTCGCCGCCGAGCCGCGCGAGCCGGTCCTCCTCAACTACGCCGGCGTGGGACTGAACGAACTCGGCGCCCGCGACGGCGCCGCCCAACTCTTCGAGGCCGCCCTGCGCCTGGACCCGCAGCTCCCCCACGCCGCCCGCAACCTGGACTCGGCGCTGGTCCGCAAGGGCTCGCGGCCGAACCTCCCCGCCGCCGTCGCCGCCCAGCTGCGCGGCCTCGAGGCCGAGGCCCGCCGCGTCGCCGGCGCCGCCCGCCCCGCCACCGGCCTGCGCCTCAGCCTCTGCATGATCGTCCGCGACGAGGAGGAGATGCTGCCGCGCTCCCTCGCCGGCGTCGCCGACGCGGTCGACGAGATCGTCGTCGTCGACACCGGCTCCCGCGACCGCACCGTCGAGATCGCCCGCTCCTTCGGCGCGACCGTGGTCGAGCGCGAGTGGACCGGCTCCTTCGCCGACGCCCGCAACGCCTCGATCGCGGCCGCGACCGGCGACTGGCTGCTCTTCCTCGATGCCGACGAGGTCCTCGACCCGGCCGACGCGCCGCTCCTGCGCGAGCTGACCGGCCGCACCTGGCGCGAGGCCTTCTACCTGGTCGAGACGAACTACACCGGGGAGCTCGGCGACGGCACCGCGGTCACCCACAACGCCCTGCGCTTCTTCCGCAACCGGCGCGAGTACCGCTTCGAGGGCCGCGTCCACGAGCAGATCGCCCACAACCTGCCGTCGGGGCTGCCGGAGCGGATCGAGCCGACCCAGGTGCGCGTCGACCACTACGGCTACCTGGGCGCCGTCCGCGACGCGAAGGAGAAGTCCCGCCGCAACATCGAGCTGCTGCGGAGTCAGCTGGCCGAGGCGGCCCCCAACCCGTTCTTCCACTTCAACCTGGGCTCCGAGCTGGCAGCGGCGGGCGACGCGGACGGCGCCTGCGAGCAGTTCGAGCGGGCCTGGGCGCTGCTGGCCGACGACCCGGCGCGGGCCGAGCGTCCCTTCGCCCCCTCGCTGACCGTGCGCTCGGCCAAGGGGCTGCGCTTCTGCGGCCGGCTCGCCGAGGCCGAGGCGCGCGCGGTCGAGGGCCTCGCCCTCTTCCCGAACCTCACCGACCTGGTCTTCGAGCGCGCCCTGGTCGCCGCCGCCGAAGGCGACCGCGAGCGGGCCGCGATGCTGCTCGAGGAGTGCCTCGAGCGCGGCGACGCGCCGAGCCGCTACTCGCCGACGGTCGGCAGCGGCAGCTTCCTGGCGCTGACGCGGCTGGCCGAGTTGGAGCGCCCCCGCGACCCGGAGCGCGCCGAGAACCTCCTGCGCCGCTGCCTGCGCGAGCACCCCTCTTATCTTGGGACGGTCCTTCCCCTGGCCGCGGCGATGATCGCCCGCGGAGCCCCCGCCGAGGAGGTCGTCGCCGAGATCGAGGGGGCGGTCGCCGAGCCGACCCCGTCGGTCCGCTTCATGCTCGCCACCGCTCTATATGAGGCGGGCGAGGCGGAGGCGGCCGAACCGCTCTACGCGGCGGCGGTCGACGCGCAGCCGACGAACGGCGGCGCCCGCCTGGCCCTGGCCGAGACCCTGCTGTCAACGCGGCGCTACGCCGAGGCCGCCGAGGCCTGCGCGGAGATAAGCGACGATGACGCCTTCGCCGTCGCGGCGGCGCGAAGCGAGCTGTTCGCCCGGGTGCTCGCCGGGACGGGAAGCGACGCCGGGAGCGCGCCGACCGACGGCGGCCAGCTGCGCGGGGCTTCGCTCGACGCGACCGCCCGCGCCGCTCGCCGCGGCCTCCCCACTCCCGAGCTCGACCTCTTCTCCGCCTGGTCCTCCGCCACCCCATTCCCCGCGCTCGACCCCGCCGTGGTCGACTCACTCGCCACGATGCTGGAGGCGCTCCTGCGCGTTCAGGAGTTCGAGGCCTTCGAAGCGCTCCTCCCCGCCCTCGCCGCCACCGGCCTGCCGGCCCGGCAGCGGCACTCGATTCTCGCCGAGATCTACCTCCGGCGTGGCTTCCTCGAATCGGCCGCCGACGAGTGGGCGGCGAGCTGCGAGGAGGAGGGCCCGGACGCGGAGGCGCTGGGCGGCCTCGCCCGCGTCGCGACCGCCAAGGGCCTCACCGAGGACGCGGAGATCTTTGAAAAAGGCGCACAGGAACTTGCCTCAAGTTCCATCTGACCCGGCCGATTACCCAGAATGAATGAGCGTCAACTTCGACAAGATCGACGGGCCTTGGCCGGTGCGACCGATGCCTGAGCCCCACCGCAACGGCGCGAACGGTGCCAAGGGCGCCGACTTCGCCCGCGACCTGAGCGTCGCCTCCGCCATCCCGACGCCGCCGCCGGAGGTGAGCGCCGAGGTCCAGGGCGCCGCCCGCGCCGCCGCTCGCCTGCACGAACTGGGCCGGGAACTGCGCTTCGAGCACGGCGACGACGGCCGCCTGCAGGTCGAGCTGCGCGACCACGACGGCAACGTCCTGCGCCAGGTCCCGACCGCCGAAATCTTCGACTTCGCCGAAGGCAAGGTCACGACATGAGCCCGATCACGATCAGCGGGCTCGGCTCCAGCCTCGACACCGAATCGATCATCGAAAACCTGATGAAGGTGGAACGCCTTCCCGCGGCGCGCCTGGAACAGAAACAGGCGAAAGTGAAAGCGCGCGAAACCGCGCTGCAGGGGATCCTCAACAAGATGAACGAAGTGGGCTCGGCGCTGCAGGCGCTGCGCTCGCCGACCCTCTGGGCGGACACCCAGTCCGCTACCTCCTCCTCCTCGACCGCGATCACGGTCGAACTGGCCGGGGGCGCCGGCCCGGGCGGCTACCAGGTCGAAGTGACCCAGCTCGCGCGCGCCGCCCAGCGCACCTACGAATTCACCAAAAGCGAAGCCGCCTCGCAGATCACCGTCGGCGGCCAGACGATCGAACTGAAAGCGGGCGCGACGCTCGCCGACGCGGTCGCCGCGATCAACTCCAACCACGAAACCGGTGTCTCCGCCGTCGCCGCCGGCGAAAAACTGGTGCTCTCCTCGCGGACCACCGGGGCCGGATCGACGGTCACGGCCTCCGGTGCCGGGCTCACCGAAGAAGCACCGAAGGCGCGTGCCGGCCAGGACACCCTCTACTCGATCGACGGCGTCACCGGCAAATCGTCCACCAACGTGATCGAAGGCGCGATCCCCGGCGTCACCCTCACCGTCAGCGCCCTCACCACCGGCCCCGCCACGGTATCCGTGACCGAACCCGCACCGGACACCAAATCGATCGCGACCAAGATCAAGACCTTCGTCAGCGCCTACAACGCCGCGGTCGAACTGATCGAGGCGAAGGTCGGCGAAGAATCGGTGCGCGAACCGAAAACCATCGAAGAAGCCAACAAGGGGTCACTCTTCGGCGACACCACGCTCAACAGCCTGCTCGCCGGGATGCGCCAGACGCTCTCCGAATCGGGGCTGGGCGAACTTGGCGTCACCACCGGCGCCCCCAGCGCCAGCGTCACCTCCACCTCGTCCTCGGTCCGCGGCCTCCTCACCTTCGAAGAATCGAAACTGACCGCGCTGCTGAAGGAAGACCCCGTCGGTGCGAAGGAAGCCATAAGCGGAGCGAACGGCTTCGTCACCGATCTGGAACCGCTGGTCGAAGCGGCGACCAAACCGGGCAGCGGGATCTCCGAACGGATCAGCGCCGCGACCAAAGAAGCGGCCCAGCTGCGCGAACAGATGACCAAGCTGGAAGAACGCCTGACGCTGCGCGAAGAACGCCTGCACTCCCAGTTCGCGGCGATGGAAGTGGCGCTCGCCAAGTCGAAGTCCGAACAGGAATGGCTGGCCGGGCAGCTCGCGGGCCTCTCCAACGGCAAGGAATGACCCGGTGACGAACCCCTACCGCAGCGCCAGCCAGGCCTACGCCCAGGACAGCGTCCTCACGGCGGCGCCGGAGAAGCTGGTGGTGATGCTCTACGACGGCCTCGCCCGCTTCCTCGCCCGCGGCGCCGCGGCGATCCGCGCCGAGGACATGGCCGCCACGGGCACCGCCCTGAACCGGGCCGGCGCGATCCTCGACGAGCTCCTGGCGACCCTCGACCCGGCGGCCGGCGAGATCGCCGAGCGCCTCGCCGAGATCTACCTCTTCTGCAAGCGCGAGCTCCTCGCCGCCCAGCTCAAGCGGGACCCGGCGCGGATCGAGCGGGTGGCGAAACTGCTCGCCGAGCTGCGCGGGTCATGGGCGGCGATCGCCGAGGCCCCGCCGACCGGCATGGTGGGACGCCCGACCCTGGGCGCCGCGGGAGCCCAGGCGTGAGCGCCCCGCCCTACCGCGAGCCGACCAAGTCGCCGTCCGAGGGCGCGCCCGCTGAGACGCCGCAGGCGACCCTCGCGGCATACGACCGCCTGGCGCAACTCGCCGAGGCCGAGCTCGCGGCCTGCGAAGCCGAACGCCCCGAGGACCTCGCCGACCTCTACGCCGAGGCGGAAGCGATCCGCACCTCCCTCCCGGGCGCCCCGCCCGCCGAGGCCGAGCCGGCCCTCCGCCGCGCCGCCGCCGCCCAAGAGCGGATCGGCCAACTGCTCGGCGCCCGCCTCGCCGAACGCGACGGCGACCTCCAACGCGTCCACCGCGCCCGCGAGGCCGCCCACGCCTACGCGACGACGGCGAACGCGAGGGTCGGGGGCTGAGGTCAGGGGGTGGCAGCCCGGCCGGCTGTCGCCTCCGGCCGGTGCGCAGGGAAAGCTGGCGCCTCGCGGCTGATGGGCGACCCCGGCTAGCTAAGGTCGCCCATCAGCCGCTGTCCGTGCAGGGGAAGTCACTCGGGGAGGGACGGCGCCGGAAGGTGCGCGGAAGGGTGACCTCGTGCGGGTTCCGTGTCCTTCTCCGGGCTTCCGGGCGTGTTCCTCATCACCCCTTCCGCCGTGCGGTGGATTGGTGCTGCCATAACGACACCAATCCACCGCCGACGGACTGGGCGGTCTGAATTTCCCTCCCCGCCCCGGAGGTGCCGCGGGTTCTGGGCCGACCCATAGCTAGCCGGGGGTCGGCACAGAATCCGCGGCTCCCGCCACCGCCGGTCCCTTCCCCCTAAGCCGCCAGCGGTAACCGGGGACCGTCGCTGACCATCCGATGAAGCCCCGCCAAGGTGATCGCCCCGACCAACCCCCGGTACGGCTCGTAAGGCGCATAAAACTCTTCGACCTCCGGGACCGTGGCGCGGCGTCCCAGGTTCGCGAGGTGGCCGACCAGCTTGATGTAGCCGAGGTCGCCGGCGGGCAGGGCGTCCATGTCGCCGCGGCCGAAGAGGGCGAGGCACTGGACCGTCCAGGGGCCGATTTCGGGGATCGCCAGGAGGCGGGGGTCGGAGTCGGGCGAGGCGATGTCGCAGCGGCCGGCGGCGGCCAGGGCCGCGAGCTTGCGCAGGGCCACCGAGCGCCCGCCGGAGAGGTCCATCGACTGGAGTTCGGCCGGGGCGCGGCCGGCGATCAGCGCGGCGGGCGGGGTGTCGCGGAGCGCTCCCCTCCCCTCACCCAGCCGGGCGCCCCAGCGACCGACGATGCGACGCTCGATCACCGCCGCGCGGCTCGCCTCGATCAGCTGCCCGCAGACCCCCTGCGCCAGCGCCTCCCAGGGCCACGGCCGGCGGTGCGGCCGGAAGTCGGGACGACGACGGATGATCGGACCGACCAGCGGGTCGCGGCGGAAGCGCTGGTGGAAGGCCGACATGTCCTCGTCGACGCCGACCGCGAAGCGCATCCGATCGATCGCCGTCGCCAGCTCCTCCCGGCCGGCGAGCCGCGGCTCCCCGCAAGGCACCGGGATCGTCAGCCGCGCCGGGTCGATCGCGTCGGCGCGGAAGGCGACCCGCCCCGGCCCGCGCATCCACGCGCGCGCCAGCACCGGCGCGCGGTCGACGGTCAGGAGCCGCGTCGCGATCCCGCCCTGCACGCGCATGGTGCGGTCGGCGCTGCCGCGGCCGAGCCGGAACGGCGAGGGAGGGCGGACCTCGATCTCGAGGTACGCGGGTGCCCCCACGTGACTATCGATCCAACAGGTGGACGTCGACCAGGAAGGAGCGGCTGGCGATGACCTTGCCGGGACGGCGGCGCCGGCTCAGGCGACGGGTCATGCTCCCCCGCGAGCCGACCGCGGAGACGGCGCGGACCGCGGCGACGGTGGCGGCGCCGGCCAACACCCCGCCCGCGGCGGCGAGCGCGGCGCTCTTCACCTCGCCGCGCAAGGCGAGCGAACCCGCATCGGGCTCGACGCTGGGAAGCCTGCGGACCGGGGCGACGGCGTCGTCGGCCGACGCGTCTTCCTCGGCGACGATCTCCCCGTCAAGGTGGTGCTCAGTCACCGGAGTCAATGTAGCGATGGCTCAGGTCGGGTCCCCTCGCCCACCCCCGCAACCCCGCAAACTGCGGGTTCCACCGCTTTCCACCGCGTCCCTACCTAGACTCTGGGACATGAGCGAGACCGCCAAAGCGCCGGTCGACGTCTTCGCCAAGGCCCGCGAACACGATCGGCTCGAGCAGCTTGAACAAGCCAAGGAGCACGACCTCCTCCCCTACTTCCGCCTGCTCACCTCGCAGGCCGGCCCGGTGGTCGAGATGGAAGGCCGGGAGACGATCATGCTCGGCTCCAACAACTACCTGGGGCTGACCGGGGACCCGCGGGTCAAGGAGGCCGCCCGCGAGGCACTCGAGACCTACGGCACCGGCGTGACCGGCTCTCGCCTCCTCAACGGCACCACGCCGCTCCACCTCGACCTCGAGCGCGAGCTCGCCGAATGGATGGAGACCGACGACGCGATCGTGTTCACCACCGGCTATCAGGCGAACGTCGGCGCGATCGGGACGATCCTCGGTCCGGCCGACACGGTGATCTGCGACAGCGGCGACCACGCCTCGATCCTCGACGGCGTCCGCATCTCCGGGGCGAAACTGCGCCCGTTCCGTCACAACAGGATGGACAAACTGGAGAAGATGCTGGGACGCGCGGCGGAGGACGGCGGCGGCATCCTCGTCGTCGTCGACGGCGTCTTCTCGATGGAGGGCGACGTCTGCGACCTGCCCGCGATCGTCGACCTCTGCCGCCGCTACGGCGCGCGCCTGATGGTCGACGAGGCGCACGGGGCAGGCGTGCTCGGCGCCCGCGGCGCCGGCGCCTCCGAGCTCTTCGGCCTCGAGGACGAGGTCGACCTGCGGATGGGCACCTTCTCCAAGAGCCTCGCCTCCTGCGGCGGCTTCATCGCCGGCCCGGCCGACGTGGTCGAGTACCTGCGGG
>Ga0153956_1000532_pt1 | contig 41678 bp, 35 predicted proteins | sample TSFL040MetaG_FD_104704 | JGI IMG/M metagenome (GOLD analysis project Ga0153956, IMG submission 104704) | Attine ant fungus gardens microbial communities from Florida, USA - TSFL040 MetaG | ecosystem: Host-associated > Fungi > Mycelium > Unclassified | place: USA: Florida, Wekiwa Springs... | reverse complement strand
CTATCGCAGCGAGTCGGTGAAGCGGACTTCTGAACCTGAACCACACGAGAATCATAAACTTGCCAGTGTCCCTTTAATTCCGAAGTTCGCATCAAAGGTCGCCGCAAGGACATGCGAACTTCGAAATCGGGACACTAGGTTGCAGAATGACCGACGCCGCAGCCTCCGATTTTCGCCACCCGAGCCGCTATATCCGGCTGGACACCATTCTGCGGCTGCGCTGGCTCGCAGCGTTGGGACAGCTCGCGGCGATCTTCGTCGTCGCCCAGGGACTCGAATTCGATCTTCCGATCATTCCCTGCGTCGCGATCGTCGGCTTGTCGGCGCTGCTCAATCTCGCCCTGCAAGTCACCTTCAATCCGATGCAGCGGCTCGAGCCGCGTCATGCCGCTGCCCTGCTTGCATTGAATATCGCGGAACTGGCCGCGCTCTTGTACTTCACCGGAGGTTTGCAGAATCCGTTTTCGTTTCTGTTTCTGGCGCCCGTGCTGATCTCCGCGACAGCGCTGCCGACGCGGCTGACCATGGCGCTCGGCGTGTTCGCGATCGCCTGCGCGACGGCATTGGGATTCGTCCATTTGCCGCTACCGTGGGACGCCGACGATCCGCTGATCCTGCCGCCTATCTATCTGGCGGGTGTCTGGTTCTCGATCGTGCTCGCGATCGGCGTCACCAGCCTCTACACCTTTCAGGTCACCGAGCAGGCGCGCAAGCTCTCCGACGCGCTGGCGGCGACCGAACTGGTGCTGACCCGCGAACAGCATCTGACCCAGATCGATGGCCTCGCCGCCGCCGCCGCCCATGAACTCGGGACGCCACTCTCGACCATCTTCCTGATTTCACGCGAATTGGAAAAGGCCCTGCAGGACAATGGCGCACAGGATCCTCAAAGACTCACCGGCGACATCAAGATTCTACGCGAGCAGGCCCAGCGCTGCCGCGACATCCTCGCCAAGATCGCGCATCTGTCGTCGTCCGGTGCGCCGTTCGACCACATGCCGCTGTCCACTCTGATCGAGGAAACCGTCGCGCCGCATCGTGACTTCGGTATCGACATCAAGACGCGCATTGCTGTGGCGGGGGCCAGTGAGCCGGTCGGCATGCGCAATCCGGGAATCCTCTACGGCGTCGGCAACATCCTTGAGAACGCCGTCGACTTCGCGCGCAGCGCCGTCGAGGTGAACGCCTGGTGGAACGACAGTACCGTCGAGATCGTGATTTCGGACGACGGCCCCGGCATCGCGCCCGATGTCCTCAAGCGGATCGGCGAGCCTTATCTCTCGCGCCGGCGGGGATCCGACGATGCAGCGGACGGCCGAACCGGGCTGGGACTCGGCATCTTTATCGCCCGCACGCTGCTGGAACGAACCGGAGCGAAAGTGTCTTTTGCGAACCGGACATTTCCGGAACACGGCGCGGTGGTACAGATCGTCTGGCCTCGCGGCCGATTTGAGACTTCCGAAACATCCGCGGAAACAGTCGCTTAAACGTTCGATGGCTGCGACGTAAAGCCTCAATCCGCTTGCGGCGCGGCGCGCGCGGCCCATATGATCCGTGCAATCCAGCGAGGTATCATCGTGAACGCCACCGCCGAAGTTATCCCGGAAGTCGACCGATCCCTGCTGATCGTCGAGGATGACAAGCCGTTTCTCGAGCGGCTGTCGCGGGCGATGGAGACGCGCGGGTTCAGCGTGACGTCGTGCGACAGCGTGTCGGATGGTCTCGCCCACATCGGGAAATCCGCGCCGGCCTTCGCCGTGGTGGATTTGCGGCTCGGGGACGGCAACGGTCTCGACGTTGTATCCGCGCTGAAGCGCCAGCGACCTGACGCGCGTGCGATCGTGCTCACCGGCTACGGCAACATCGCCACGGCCGTGACCGCGGTGAAGATGGGCGCGGTCGACTATCTGTCGAAGCCCGCCGACGCCGACGACGTGGTCGCCGCGCTGCTCGCCAGCGGCACCGAGAAATCCGAACTGCCGCACAATCCGATGTCGGCCGACCGTGTGCGCTGGGAGCACATTCAGCGCATCTACGAAATGTGCAATCGCAACGTCTCGGAAACGGCCCGCCGCCTCAACATGCATCGGCGCACGTTGCAACGCATTCTGGCGAAACGCGCTCCTCGCTGATCGATATTCAAGGCGAATGGAAAAGCGCCTTCATTGAAGGGGCTTTTTGCTATCCGCAAAGCTCATTTCAAAATTCAGCCTCGGCGTGGCCCTGCGGGTCGGCGAGGCGATTGAGCCGCTGCGCCGCCGCCATCGCAAAGCGCAGCATCATCGCCTTGCGCGTCGGCGCGGCGAGGCGATGCTCCGGCGCATCGCAATGCAGATGCGCGCCGTAGCTGTCGGCAACGATCAGACCGGTCTCGTCGGGGAAAATGTCGCACGGCAGATCGCGCATGAAGGCGAAGAACAGCCGGTCGCAATGCAGCCGATAGTCCTCCCACTTCTGGTCGGCGCGCAAATCCTCGACCGATGACTTGATCTCCACGATCCAGATGTCGCCGCGCGCGTTCAGGGCCACGAGATCGGCACGCCGGCCGGACGGCAGCGGCAGTTCGCTGACACAGGAAAATCCCATCGAGCGCAGCCAGCGCGCGGTCCCGCGCGCGACCGCGAGCGCCGTCTCCGACTGGCGGCGGTCCGGCGGAGGCACGAGAGCGATATGAACGGGCTGCGATTCCATTGCGGCAAACCTTAGCAAAAACGAGGGCATGAGCCACGCGATCCGCGGCCGGATCGGCCATGAATTTGTCCGAACCCCGCCTTGTTTTTGACCTCACGGGACCGTGAACCCGATGGAACCTGCCTTGGGGAACGGCGCTTTGGGACATCACGCCAACCGGAGGGAATCATGAAGTCAATCATCACCCCGCGGCTGTTTGCGACCGTCGCCGCGGTTCTTCTATCGACTGTCGCACTTGCCCCGGCAGCCAGCGCCAAACCGGCCGTCGAAGTCGCCTTCGTGCTGGATACCACCGGCTCGATGGGCGCACTGATCGATGGCGCGAAGCGGAAAATCTGGTCGATCGCCACAACGATCGCCGATTCCAATCCCGATGCCGATATCCGCATGGGTCTCGTCGCCTATCGCGACATCGGCGATGAATACGTGACGAAGACGTCCGGCCTGACCACCGACATTCAGGATCTCTACGCCAATCTGCTGGCGTTGAAGGCGCGCGGGGGCGGCGATTGGCCGGAGAGCGTCAACGAAGCGCTCGACGTTGCCGTCAACAAGCTGCAATGGACCACGGGCGGCGAAACCCGACGCATTGTTTTTCTTGTCGGCGATGCACCGCCGCACATGGACTATGCACAGGACACCAAATATCCGAAGACGCTCGCCGTCGCGCGGCAGAAGGATATCATCGTCAACACCGTGATGGCGGGCGACGCGCGCGATACCGAGCGGGTCTGGCGGGACATCGCCCAGAGCGGCAATGGCCGCTTCATTCCGATTCCGCAGGATGGCGGGCACGTCGTCGTGATCGAAACGCCCTATGACGGCGACATCATCGTCTTGCAGAAGCAGATCAACGAAACCGTGATCCCCTATGGTCCGCGCGCCCTGCAGTACCGGACCGAGGGCAAGACCCTGCAGCTCGCGCAGCTTGCCGCGGTCGCACCGGCGCAAGCCTCCGACATGGCGAGTTATCTGAACAAGCGCGCCCTCACGACGTCGGAAGCTGTGACCGGCGAAGGCGATCTCGTCAGCGATGTCGCCACCGGCCGCCGTAAGCTCGGCAGCATCAAGGATGACGAACTGCCGGACAGTCTTCGCGCGGTGCCTCCCGAACAACGCATCTCAGAATTGGATCGTCAGATGACGCAGCGCAAGGCGCTGAATGAAAGGCTCGCCGAACTGGTGGCGAAGCGCGATCGCTTCGTGGCCGACCAGCGCAGCAAAGCTCCGCCACAAGTCTCGTCGTTCGACCGCGCCGTCGAGGAGACGCTCAAGGCCCAGATCAGGCGCTGACGGGCACGCGCAGCGAACAGGCCGGTCGGCGATCCGGCCTCCCGGACTTGCCGGCAGCCTGCGGCGGGCACAACCGTTGACGTTGCGGTAACCACGTATGCCGGGTGATCCGCGGGGATTCGGGCGATTTCCGGCGAAACAGGCGCCATTCCCGCGCTTGGCCGGCGCCACGCGTCAGTTTGATGCGAGCGGCTTTACTCCGGATTCATGCAATTTCATCGCGCCGGGATCCTCGCCCGCCAAATTTAGCCCGCATTAAGCGAAGCCCGGCACACTCGTCTTCACGAAAGCAATCGACCGCTTCGATTGAGGGGCTTGCCCGCAACGGGCCGCGACTGGAATTTGTGAAGTTCGATGAGAATAGCTCTTCCCCGCGCGAATTCCGGCTTTTTGCGACTCGTCCTGCCGTTTCTGGTCCTTATTCTGGCGCAGGCATTTCTGGCCGGCATCAGCCTCGACATTCTGTCCTCGGTGCGCGCCTATGTCGGCGGCGAAGCGCGCTGGTCGAAAGGCCAGAAGGATGCGATCCACTATCTGACGCTCTACGCGGATACGCGCGACGATCAGTATTATCAGCGCTTCCGGAAGGCGATCGCGGTGCCTCTCGGCGATCGCGACGCCCGGGCTGCGCTCGATCGATCGTCACCGGACCTTGAGGCGGCGCGCACCGGCTTCCTGCAGGGCGGAATCGATTCCGACGACATTCCCGACATGATCTGGCTGTACCGGAACTTCCGTTCGATGAGCTATTTCAGCGAGGCGATCCGCAACTCGATGGTCACCGACCCTGTCATCGACCAGCTGGACCGTCTTGGAGAGATGCTTCACGACAATATCGCCGATGGTCTCGTTGCCCCTGAGTTATTCCAGGGGCGCAAGATGGAAATCGGCCGCATCAACGAACGCCTGGCGCCGCTCGCAGTCGCCTATTCCGAAAGCCTCAGCGCGGGATCCCGCGCCATCAAGAGGCTGCTGGCGTTCGCCAACATGCTGACCGGCGGCCTTCTGATGCTGCTGGTGCTGTGGCACACGCGCGAACTGATGGCGCAGCGGGAGGTATTCGAAAATGCCCTGCGCGCGGAAAAGCAGCGGGCGCAGGTTACGCTGGCGTCGATCGGCGAGGCTGTGCTGTCCACCGATGCGGAGGGACAGATCGACTACATCAACTCCGCGGCCGAACGCCTGATCGGGATTGACGCGGAGGACGCTTGTGGGTCGCCGCTGAATTCGCTGATCCGCATTGTCGATCAAAAGACCGGCAGGGAACGCGACCGGCTGGCGGAGACCATTTTGGCCGGCATGCCGGTCGACGGCGAAGGCCATTCGCACGTTCTGGTGCGTCCGGATTGCCATGCGGTGCCGGTGGCGCTGATCGGCTCCCCGCTGCACATCGACGAGGAGGCCAGCGGAAAACCTGCCGGCGTCGTCCTCGTGATTCATGACAAGACCAGGGAGCAGGCCTATATCGACCGGCTGTCCTGGCAGGCGTCGCATGATGCGCTGACCGGCCTGACCAATCGTCGCGAATTCGAAAGGCGGCTGGAAACCGCGCTCGGTGAACTCGACGGCAACGGCACCCAGCACATCCTGATGTTCCTCGACATCGACCAGTTCAAGATCGTCAATGACACCTGCGGCCACGCGGCCGGAGATCAGTTGTTGCGGCAAATCTCATCGATCCTGCAAAAGCACCTGCGCGCCGGCGACCTGATCGCTCGCCTCGGCGGCGACGAATTCGGCGTGCTGCTGCCCGATTGCGGTATCGAGACCGCCGCCATGCTCGCTGAAGCGCTCCGGCAGTCCGTGCAGGACACCAACTTCAACTGGAACGGACGCCTCTTCAACACCACCCTGAGTATCGGTGCAATTCCCGTCGCCCATGCCGGAACGACCAAGGAAGACATGCTCCGCACGGCCGACATGGCCTGCTACATGGCCAAGGAAAAGGGCCGCAACCGTATTCAGATCCATTCGCCGAGCGACGTCGAACTGCTCGAGCGTTTCGGCGAGATGACCTGGGTTCAGCGGATTCATGACGCCCTCGAGCAACACCGTTTCTGCATTTATGCCCAGGAAATTCTCCCGCTCAACAGTGACGACAGCGACGTCGACGGAATGCATATCGAGATTCTGCTGCGTCTGCGGGATGAGGATGGGCGGCTCGTGGCTCCGGGAAGTTTCATCCCGCCGGCAGAGCGCTACGGCTTGATGCCTCTGATCGATCGATGGGTGGTCAGCAACACCTTCGACATTCTCGCCGACGGTCTCGGCGATCCGCGCACCGCCCCCCTCGCGACCTGCGCCATCAATCTGTCCGGCGCCTCCTTCGAGGACGAGAATTTTGTCGACTTCGTTCGCAAGCAATTCGCGCTGAAGAACATTCCGCCGACCATGATCTGCTTCGAGATCACCGAAACCAGCGCGATCTCCAATCTTGCGAGCGCCAATCAGTTCATCAGCGCGATGCAAGACCTCGGTTGCCGCTTCGCGCTCGACGATTTCGGCAGCGGCATGTCCTCCTTCGCCTATCTCAAACACCTGCCGGTCGACTTCCTGAAGATCGATGGCGGCTTCATCAAGGACATGCTCAACGATCCGATCGATCTGGCCATGGTCGAGACCATCAACCGGCTCGGCAAGATGCTCGGCAAGCGGACGATCGCGGAATTCGTCGAAAGCGAGGAAATCCTTGCCAAACTGCGCGACATCGGCGTCGACTACGCGCAAGGGTATGTCGTCGGCAAGCCGCAGCCTTTCACCGGGTTGGCCGACGTCTGGGAAGACCTGGACCGGCCGCGCCGCTATGTGGCCTGATAGCGGGGCCTGACCGCGCAGGCCCTTTCCGATTCATCCTCCGTACTCAAATCGCTTGGCGGCGCCGCAAAAATCGGCATTGTGCGCGCATGACCCAGAACAATCAGACCAAGCCAAAAGCCGGTGCCGCCATTATCCCGGTGACGCTGTTCCAGCAGAATTGCACGCTGTTGTGGTGCGAAGCCACCAGGGACGCCGTCGTCATCGACCCCGGCGGCGACGTTCCTCTCATCAGAAGCGCGATCGAAGAGGCCGGCGTGACCGTCCGCCAGATATGGCTCACCCACGGTCACATCGATCATGTCGGCGGCGCCGCGGAATTGCGGGACGCCCTCAAGGTTCCGATCGAGGGACCGCACATCGCTGACAAGTACCTGCTGGACCATGTGGTCGAGAGCGGACGCAACTACGGCATGACCGATGTGCGCGATTTCACGCCAGATCGCTGGCTGGAGGAGGGCGACCGGGTCAAGATCGGCGAACTGGTCTTCGATATCCTCCATTGTCCGGGCCATTCGCCGGGCAGTATCGTTTTCTTCAACAAGGAGATGCGCTTCGCGCACGTCGGCGACGTCCTGTTCAACGGCTCGGTCGGCCGCACCGATCTGCCGGGCGGCAATCACGCGGCCCTAATCAGGTCAATTACAGACAAGCTGCTGCCGCTCGGCGACGACGTATCTTTCATTTGTGGCCACGGCGCGGGATCGAGCATCGGCCAGGAGCGCGCGACAAATCCGTTCCTGACCGGCGAGATGTGACGCTGCCGAAACCGGCGGAAGCTATCGTCGGCGCCGCGCAGCCGGAATTCGATTTCATAAGGCTTGCCTGTGGCAGGGCCTTCGCTTTCTGTTCTGGAATGCGCTGCCGCTTCTATGGCGAAGTCATTAAAGTTCTATGCAGGATGCGACGCGCAGCGCATCCACATCAATAGTCCCGCGCTCGCCGCAACCGACAGCACGAACAGGACCAGACTCGCCAGCAGCGCGGCTGGCGCGGAATGATCCGACTGAATGGCGAAGAACACCGCGCCGATGACCGCCACCCCGGCGGCGTTGGCGATCTGGGTCGTGGTGCCGTAAAGCCCCGAGCCCGAACCCGCGCTCGCGGCCTGCACCGTGGAGAGCACCGCACTCGACAGCGGCGCCATCACCAGGCCCTGCCCGAAGCCGACCACAGCCAGCGGCAGGGAAAGCAGCAGCGCGGATGGTTGCGCGACGAGAAGGACGGCGGCCCCGATCAACGCAAGCCCCGCGATCTGGACCGCACAGCCTTCGATCAGAACCAGCGTGCCGCGATGCTTCGCCCGCACCGGGCTGTAGCGAGAGGCCACCACGAAGGCGAGCGCCAGCGGCACGAACACCAGCCCTGCATGCAGCGGCGGCAGATGCAGCGCATTCTGCATGAACAGCGTCATCACCAGATAGAACGACAGGTTGGCGAAGAAGAATGCGAACACCGCGCAGAGCCCGCGCATGAACGCGCGGTCCGCCGTCAGCGCGAGATCGACCAGCGGCATACCGCCTCGCGCTGCGACATGACGTTCGAGCCGGACGAACGCAACAATCACCGCAGCGCCGCCGAGCACGGTGAGCCATACCAGCGGCGACCAGCTCAGATCGCGGCCGAACAGCAATGGCCCGATCAGGCACAGCAATCCGGCGAACAGCACAAGGGCGCCGGGAATATCCAGCCGCGTCCCGGCGCGGCGCGGCGCCCGCGGCATCAATCGCCATGCCGCGGCGACGATGACAAGCCCGACCGGCACGTTGACGAAGAACACCGTGCGCCAGCCGAGGCCGACGAGATCGAGCGCCACCAGCAAGCCGCCGAGCAGAAATCCCGCCGTCCCGGCTAGGCCGAGAACGATGCCGTAGATCGCAAAGGCGCGGCTGCGCGCCTCGTCGGGAAACAGCACATGGATGGTCGCGAGCACCTGCGGCACCATCAGCGCCGCGGTCGCGCCCTGCGCCAGACGGGCTACGATCAGCTCGGTCACGGATTGCGCGAACCCGCACCACAGCGACGTCAGTGTGAAGCCGAGCACACCCGCCAGGAAGACCGTTCGGGTGCCGTGGATATCGCCGAGCCGGCCGCCGGTGATGATCAGCGTCGCATAGGAAATCAGATAGATCGCGATGACGGATTCGATCTGCGCCGCGCTCGCGTGCAGTTCGGCCGCGATGGTGGGGATGGCGACATTGACCACGAAGGCATCGACGCCGAACATGAATTGCGCGGCGACGACGATCGCCAGCACCCACCAGCGATGGGTGGTCGCAAATCGAACTCCGATGGTCTGATGCATGTGACCGCTTCCGGTTATGGCGTTTTCGAGCGAAGTGGATGCCGGTTCGCGTGAAGAAAATGCGTCAATCAAGTTGTCGCGCCCGCGATATCATCGCAGGCGATACGCCCACAAATGTCAGTTGTTCCTCATCCGATCGATTACGTCGGAGGTAATGGCCGGTTTTCGGCACCGCATAGATCGTGATTGCCATCTTCCTTCACCTCTCCCCACTGGGGAGAGGTCGCGCCAAAGGCGCGGGTGAGGAGGCTTCATCCGAACGAGAGTCCGTATCCCCACCCCAACCCTCTCCCCATGGGAGAGGGAACGCTCCTCGTCGTTTGGCAAGCCTCGTCCATCAAATGAATCGAAACGTTCGAGACCGACGACCACCCCCACGGCCCGCGGCGGGTTTCCTGCTGCCGATTCCACGGACCATGCGGCGCTGGTCCGGATGATCCGGATGGCGCAGGCATCGGCGCAAAGCTGCCCGACGCACCCGCCACCCGCCGGTACAGATCGGGCGCGGTGCGCGCGTCAACCTCATGGGCGCCATACATCGACAGCACCATGCGATCGGAATTCCAGTAGGCGAAAATATCGGTCGCCGCCGCCACGCGCAGCGCGATCATGGCGCCGCTCGCGCCGCCGAGCAGATAGCCCACGCCCATGAACAGGGCGGTCGAGCCTGCCAGCAGGATCGCGGTGCGGAAATAACTCATCGTCTCCTCCGGCGGCCGCGGGAAGATCTGGCGCGGCACACTACGGAGATGGGAATGGCGGCGGGGGCCGCGCAAGACGGCGGCGCGTCGCAACAAAGGTCACAGCCAAAGGTTACAGCCATATCATGATGGCGCGTGGCGCGGACTTTCCACCCGGCGGGCTTCCGCAAGGCTGCGATGCCGTCCTGTACGATTGCCTTGCCTGCCGCGCGCACGTAGGCTTGGCCGCATCCAACAAGAAACAATGAGCCCGGAGAAAACCCCATGTCGCGCCTGAAGTTCGGAGCCTTCCTCGCCCCGCATCACCCGATCGGCGAGCATCCGATGCTGCAATTCCGCCGCGACCTGGATTTCGTCGAGCAGATCGACAACCTCGGCTTCGACGAATTCTGGTGCGGCGAGCACCATTCCTCCGGCTGGGAAATGATCGCGTCCCCGGAAATGTTTCTGGCCGCGGCCGGCGAACGCACCAAGCGCATCAGGCTCGGCACCGGCGTGGTGTCGTTGCCCTATCATCACCCCTACAACGTCGCGCAGCGCATGGTGCAGCTCGACCACATGACCGGCGGACGCGCCATTTTCGGCTCGGGCCCCGGCGCGCTGGCCTCCGACGCGCATACCCTCGGCATCGATCCGATGACCCAGCGCGACCGCCAGGATGAAGCCATCGGCGTGATTCGCCGCCTGTTCAACGGCGAGCGCGTCACCGCCAAGAGCGACTGGTTCGTGATGAACGACGCCAAGCTGCAGATTCGCCCGCTGCAGGAGGATATGCCGTTCGTCGTCGCCTCGCAGATTTCACCGTCCGGCATGACGCTCGCAGGCAAATACGGCATCGGCATCATCTCGCTCGGCTCGATGTCGACGCAGGGGCTGATGGCGCTGCCGCAGCAGTGGGTATTCGCCGAAGACGCCGCGAAAAAGCACGGCACGACCGTCGATCGTGCGAACTGGCGCGTGCTGCTGTCGTGGCACATCGCCGAGACGAAGGAGCAGGCGCGTCTTGAAGCGCGCAATGGCCTGATGCGCTGGCACAACGAATATACCGTCGGCACCTTGCAGCGGCCGGGCGTCGCGCCATTTGCCAGCCCCGATGAAGCGGTGGAAAAGACCGCGTGGGTCGACAACGCGGCCGCGGTGATCGGCACGCCGGACGATCTCATCGCGAAAATCCGCGACATCGTGAAGGTATCGGGCGGCGTCGGCACCATCGTCGGCTTCGTGCACGACTGGGCCAATCCGGAGAACACCCGCCGGAGCTGGGACATGGTGGCGCGCTACGTGATTCCCGAGGTGCAGGGTCTCATCACGCCGCTGCGCGAATCCCGCGAATGGCTGGTACACAACCGCGACATCTTCGAGCGCGCGGGTCAGGCCGTGATGGCCAAGATCATGTCCAACGACAAAGCCGCGGAAGCCCTGAAAAATACCGGACCTGGACGTGTCGCGATCCCGACCGTCAACGCTCCGGATCTCGCCGCGGCGGCGAAGAAGGCATAGCCGGCAACCGCGGCGCGCCGGCGCCTGACCGGCGAGCCTTGAAGCGACCGCTATTCGAGCGGGATCGTCAGTTGCGCACCTTCGTCTGCGACGAATACGGCAATCAGTTCAGCCGGCTCGGTGCTGCTGGCGTTCGCCGAGACCAGATGCGTCGTGCCGGGCGGCTCGAAGAACGATTGTCCGACGCCGAAGGTTTCCACCGGTCCGCCGCCGAGCTGCGAGCGGATTTCGCCCTTGGTGACGTAGGCCGTGACCGTCCCGGAATGACGGTGTGGGGGGCTGAATCCTCCCGGTCCGTAAAACACCCGCACGATGGTCACACGCTTGCCCGGCACGTTGGGCAGCGCATGCGAGGCGATGATCTCGACCTTGTCGAGCGGATTGGATCCGGGCGAAGCGTTGACCGCACAGAGCGGCGCGATCGCCGCCGACAACGCATCGCGTGTGACAGGCAATGCGTTCCCGATCGCAAGTGCGCAGGCAAGCCCCGCGACAATCGCCAGCAGATGCGGCCTGATATCGCGTGCCGCGGGAAACGCCGTCGCAAATGCTCTCTGCATGGTTTCTCCCTATTCAGAGCCTTCGCCGAACAGTTTGCGCAACTGGACGTAACCCTGCTGCTGCTGGGTCCAGTTACGGCCGCCGATGACGCCGCCATCGATGACAAGATCGGTGCCATTGATGAAGGACGCCTCGTCGCTGGCGAGAAACACCGCGGCATGCGCGATGTCGTCGGGAATACCGGCGCGCGGGATCGGCTGCGCCGACTTGAAGATGCCCTCCATCGTCTCGACCTTTTTATCCGCCGCACCCGCCTCGACTCCGAGCGCCTTGGCGAGAATTCCGGTCGCGATCGCGCCCGGAGAGATGCTGTTGACGCGAATGCCGGACTCGCCAAGCTCCATCGCAACGCACTTGGTGAGATGAATGACCGCGGCCTTGGCCGCGCCATACACGACCGACGACGAATAGCCGGCCGTATGCCCGGCGATGCTGGCGTTGTTGACGATGCTGCCCGAGCCCTGCCGCTTCATGATCGGCGCGGCGTGCTTCATGCCGAGCATGACGCTGCGCACCAGCGTCGCCATCGCCTGATCGAACTTGCCGACATCGAGCCCCTCGATGCCGCCGGTCTGCGCCGGGCCGCCGGCGTTGTTGAAGACGCAGTCGAGCCGTCCGAACTTGTCCGTGGCCGCGCCGATCAGGGCCCGCATCTGGTCTTCCTGGGTCACATCGGTCTGACGAAAGATACAGGCGGCGCCGAGTTTCTTCGCCAGCGCTTCGCCCTCCGACGCGCGACGGCCGGCGATCACGACCTTTGCGCCCTCGCCGACGAATATTTCCGCCGTCCGCAGACCGATGCCGCTGGTCGCTCCCGTAATCACCGCCACCTTGCCGTCGAGCCGTCCCATATCGCTTCTCCTTGTTGTCAGGCGCGCACTATCGGCGCGCGGCCGCCACCGTGCAAGCATCCTGGACGGACGAGATTATGCGTCGCCGGCAGGGATCGTCGTTTCGCCCTCGCCGAGCGCGAGCTGCATCATCACGGTGTCGAGCCAGCGCCCGAACTTGAGGCCGACCGACGGATGGGTGCCGATCATCGTAAAACCGGCGCGGGTGTGCACGCCGATCGACCCCGCATTGGCGGAGTCGCCGATGACAGCGATCATCTGGCGATGGCCCCGCGCCTCGCATTCCGCGATCAGGCGCCGCAGCAACTGGATGCCGATGCCGCGCCGATGGCTCGCGGGCGCCAGATAGATCGAATTCTCGACGGTGAAGCGGTAAGCCGGGCGCGGACGGTAGGGGCCGGCATAGGCATAGCCGACAACCGCGCCGTCGAGTTCGGCCGCGAGATAGGGAAAACCGGCGTCGCGCAGCGCGCCGAAACGCCGCGTCATCTCGGTGAGATCCGGCGGGATCAGCTCGAACGTCGCGGTCCCGGTGCGAACCGCCTCGTCGTAGATTGCCGTGATGGCGGGAAGGTCCGCCTCGGCAGCGGCGCGGATCAGAACGTCGGACATGACGCGCAGATTATTTTTGAACCGCACAAAAGAAAAGCCCCGGCCTCGCGATCCGGGGCTTCGATTTGATCTGCTGACCGACCTAGTCGCGCTGTCCGAGCAACTGCAGGAGCAGCGTGAACAGGTTGATGAAGTTCAGGTACAGCGACAGCGCCCCGGTGATCGCCGCGCGCTCGGCGATGTCGCCGCCCTGCGAGGCGTAGCCGTAGATGTAGTCGTTCTTCAGCCGCTGGGTGTCCCAGGCGGTGAGACCGGCGAACACCAGCACACCGATCACCGACACCGCGAATTGCAATGCGGAGCTCGCGATGAAGATGTTCACCAGGCTCGCGATGATGATGCCGAACAGGCCCATCAGCAGGAACGAACCCATGCCGGTCATGTCACGCTTCGTCGTGTAGCCGTACAGGCTCAGTGCACCGAACGACGCCGCGGTGATGAAGAACACCCGCACGATCGATGTGTGCGTGTAGACCAGGAAGATCGACGACAGCGACACGCCCATCAGCGCCGAGAACGCCCAGAACAGCATCTGGGCGGTCGCGGGCTTCAGCCGGTTGATGCCGGCCGAGATGACGAACACCATCGCGAGCGGCGCGAGGATGAACAGCCACTTCAGCGGGCTCACGAACATCGCGTAGCCGAACGGCGTCAGGTAGGCGTTGCCGATCTTGGCCGCAGCGCCCGACGGATCGCCGGTCACGGCCGCCATGTACACGCCGAGCGCGGCCAGGCCGGTGATGGCGAGGCCGATCGACATGTAGTTGTAGATCTTGAGCATGTAGGCCCGCAGGCCGGCATCGACGGCCGCGCTGTCGACGCGCCCGGCGGCCCGGCCGAACGGAGAGGCGTAGTTGCGGTCAAAGTCCGACATGGTCGAATTCCCGTGGTTGTCTGGCTGCGCTCAGAGGGAGGCGCCGTCAGTGCGAATCTATCTCGGATAACCTCGGTCCGGTGACATTAATTTTTCGTCATCCGGCCGATATCCGACCCAAGCTGTATGTGGGAAACTAGCACAATCGGTGCAAGCTGCCATGCGCGGCTGAATGTCGCCCTCCGGAAAAGAGGATGGGCGTCATGCGCGGATCGCGGATGAGCCGGATTGTCCCGCGCCGCAGGGTCTTTCCGCGATCCGGCCCGAGAAACGCCATTCGATCGGCTCGATCATGCCCGGCCGCTGCAAATTGTCATAAATTCCGCAGCACGGATGCCGGCTTCCGGTTGAGCGCCATCAGCGTTCCGGCCAGCCCCAGCCCGACCGTGACGAGCAGCGCCACAATCACCACCACGGCCGCGCTGGCCGCCTGCCACTCGAAGCCGAGGGTCATCAGCCGCGTCACGATCAGCCACGCGGCGATCGAACCGGCCGCCACGCCGAACACCGCGGTGGCCGCCCCGATCATCAGATACTCCAGCGCGTAAGCGCCGAGCAGCCGCGACCGGGTGGCGCCGAGGGTTTTCAGGATCACCGCGTCATAGACCCGATGCCGATGGCCGGCCGCCAGCGCGCCGCCGAGCACCAAAATCGCCGAGATCAGCGTGACCGCGCTGGCCCCGCGAATCGCGAGCACCAGATTGGTGACCACGGTGCCGATGGTCTCCAGGGCTTCGCGCACCCGCACGCTGGTCACCATCGGGAAGGCGTCGGCGACGGCCTTGATGATGACGGCGTCCTGGGTGGTCGCATTTTGGGCCGCGCTGTCGTGCGGCTCGGTCAGGGTCGCAATATGAGTATGCGGCGCGCCGCGGAACGCATTGGGCGAGAACACCAGCACGAAATTGATGCCGAGGCTCTGCCAGTCGACGCTGCGCATGTTGCCGATGGTGGCGGTGATGTCGCGGCCAAGCACATTGACGACAACGGTGTCGCCGAGCTTGAGTCCGAGTCCGTCCGCCAGCTTCTTCTCGAACGACACCAGCGGCGGCCCGTTGTAGTCCGGCCCCCACCATTTGCCCTCGACCACCGTCGAGCCCTTCGGCACCTCGCCGGTATAGGTCAGGCCGCGGTCGCTCTGCAGCACCCATTCGGCGTCGTGCGAGGGTTTCAGGTCTTCCGCCTTGACGCCGCGCGCAGCCACAATACGTCCGCGCAGCATCGGCACGTCCTCGACTTTCGCCTGCGGCACCTGCTGCCTGAGGAACGCGGTGAACCGATCCGACACCGACGACGGAATATCGATAAAATAGAACGCCGGCGCGCGCTCGGGCAGCGCCGCCATGAATTGCCGGCGCAAGTTGCCGTCGATCTGCGTAATCGTGACCAGCACGGCGAGGCCGAGGCCGAGCGAGAGCACCACCGACGGCGTCAGCGTGCCGGGCCGATGGATGTTTGCGACCGCGAGCCGCACCATGGTGAGGCGCGAGCGCGGCAACCGGCGCGCCGCCGCCATCATGCCCGAGGCGATGGCCCGCAACAGCGCGAACACAACGACCGACGACGCGACGAAGACCGCAGCCACACGCTTGTCGTAGGCGAGGCCGATCGCGATCGCGATCAGCAGCGCGATTACCAGCGCCATCCAGATCAGATAGCCACGGCGCGGCCGATGAAACTCGCTCGTGATGGTGTCACGGAACAGCGCCGCGACCGGAATATCGTGCACCCGCGCCAGCGGCCACAGGCCGAACGCCAGCGCGGTCAGCAGGCCGTATACCGCGGCCATGGCCAGTCCGCCCGGATGCAGCGCCGGCACCACAGGCAACGGCAGCAGATGCCCGAACGCGCCGACGATGACGAACGGCAACGCAGCGCCGACGACAAGACCCGCGAGCGAGCCGAGCGCGGCCAGCACCATGACCTGCGTGAGATAAATCGCAAACACATCGCGCCCGGTCGCGCCCAGCGCCTTGAACGCCGCGATCGCATCGCGGCGGCGGTCGATGTGGCTTTTCACCGCGTTGCCGACGCCGACGCCGCCGACCAGCAGGGCGGCAAGCCCGACCAGCGTCAGGAATTGCGTAAAGCGTGAGATGGTTCGCTCGAGCTGCGGCGAAGCATTCGCGCGACTGCGAATGTCCCAACCGGCATGCGGCAGCGCGGCCCGCACATCGTCGGCCAACGCTTTCGCCGCACTGTCGTCCGCGCGGTTGTCGGGGAGCCGGACGCGATAGATCCAGCGCACCAGACTGCCGGGCTGCAACAGCGCGGTCGCGCGCAGACCGTCGATGCCGGCCAGGAAGCGCGGCCCGAATCCCAATCCGCCGGCCAGCTTGTCCGGCTCGGCCGCGACCGCGCTGCGAATCTCAAAGGTCGCGCTACCGACGGTGACGCGGTCGCCGACCTTCAGATCGAGCCGCGCCAGCAGCGTGGGATCGGCGGCGGCGCCGAACACGCCGTTATGCTCGGCAAGCAGATCGGCCAGCGGCATATTCGGCGCCAAGGTCAATTCGCCGAGCATCGGATAGGCACCATCGACGGCCTTGAATTCGACCAGCGCAAGCTGGCCGCCCGGCGCACGCGCCATGGCGCGCAACGTCGCCGCCACCGACACCGTTCCGCGCTGGCGCAGGAACGCGATCTCGTCCGGTTTCGCCTCGCGCTGGATCAGCGAGAACGCGACATCGCCGCCGAGCAAGGTGCGGCCTTCGCGCGCGAGCCCGTCGGACAGGCTCGACGCCACCGAACCCACGCCGGCGATCGCCATCACGCCGAGCGCAATGCAGGCGATGAAGACATAAAAACCGCGCAGGCCGCCGCGCAGCTCGCGCAACGCAAACCGCAGGGGAAGGAACGGCGCGCGATGACGATTCAAGAGGAGCGCCCATCGATGCGGCCGGAGCGCAGCCGCACCACGCGGTCGCAACGCTCGGCAAGCGAGGTATCGTGCGTGACCAGCACCAGCGTCATGCCGCGTTCGGCGTGCTTGGCGAACAGGAGTTCCACGATCTGACGTCCCGTCGTCTCATCGAGATTGCCTGTCGGCTCATCGGCAACGAGAATGGCGGGATCGGGCGCGAGCGCCCGCGCCAGCGCCACGCGTTGCTGCTCGCCGCCCGACAGTTGCGTCGGATAATGATGCAGCCGCTCACCGAGCCCCACCGATCGCAGTTCGCGCGCGGCACGCTCCGACGCATCGGCAACGCCGGCGAGTTCCAGAGGCACCGCGACATTCTCGAGCGCGGTCATGGTCGGGATCAGATGGAAAGACTGGAAGACGATGCCCACGTTACGGCCGCGAAACCGCGCCAGGCCGTCTTCATCGAGTGCATTGAAAGCAGTCCCGTTGACCACCACCTCTCCACTGTCGGGACGCTCCAGCCCCGCCATCACCATGAGCAGCGTGGATTTACCCGAGCCCGATGGACCGATCAGACCGACCGCTTCGGCACGGGCCACGCGCAGATCGATGTCCTTGAGGATGTGAACACGCGCCGCGCCGCTGCCGAGCGACAGATTGACGTTCGAGATGGAGATGGTGTCCGGCGCCGGGGTATGAGAATGACCGGCCGATGACGAGGTTTCGATGAGACTGTCCATGCGAAAGTCATATGGGACTTTCTTTACCGCCGTCGAGTGGCTGACGCGCACGTTTGCGGGACCAGCGATTGTGGCGACAAGCGTGCTGTTCGCAGCCTCCGCGCCCGCGCAATCGTCATCCGATGGTCCCGTCAAGCTCGTCGTGCTCGGCGATTCCCTGAGTGCCGGCCTCGGACTCCCGGCCGCCGACGCATTTCCCGCCAGGCTCGAAAAATCTCTCAGAGACAATGGCTTGAACGTCGTCATCGGCAATGCCGGGGTGTCCGGCGACACCACCTCAGGCGGGCTGGACCGGCTCGGCTGGTCGGTGCCGGAGGATACGGCGGGCGTGATCCTCGAACTCGGCGCCAACGACGCCTTGCGCGGCACCGACCCGAAGGTGACGCGGGCTGCGCTCGACGACATCATCGAGCGGCTCAAGGCGCGCCATATCGCGGTGCTGTTGTGCGGCATGCTGGCGCCGCCGAACTACGGCACCGACTACGCCGCGCAGTTCAATACGATCTATCCCGATCTCGCGAAAAAATACGACGTGCCGCTGTATCCGTTCTTTCTCGACGGCGTCGCGGCAGACAGCAACCTCAATCAAGCGGATGGCATGCATCCGACCGCCGAAGGCGTGGCGACGATCGTGAAAAACATTCTGCCGGCGGTTGAGCCCTTCGTCCGCGGCCTCGCCGCGCATAAATCTAGATAGGGCATGACGGCGTGCCGATGCGCGCGCGGGGAAATTACCCACCACGCGGATGCGGCGTGCTTCGCAGCGTCACAGAACTGCGGTAAAAAAGAGTACGGTGATTCGTCACCGGACTGACTTTCGAGGCGCGATCCAGCCACGTGGTTGACGTGTCGGCTCGCGCCCAAGCATCGAGGGTTTGCGATGCCGCGTCTGTTTACCGGGCTGGAAATACCGCCCGAGATCGGCCGGACGCTGTCCGGCCTGCGCGGTGGCCTGCCAGGCGCCCGCTGGATCGATCCCGAAAACTATCATGTCACCTTGCGCTTCATCGGCGACATCGACGGCATCTCCGCGAGCGAAATCGCCTCGGTGCTGTTTCGGGTGAACCGCAAGCCGTTCGAGGTGACGCTGCGGGGCCTGTCGAGCTTCGGCGGCAAGAAGCCTCGGGCCGTCGTCGCCTCGGTGGAGCCGAGCCGGCCGCTGATCGAACTGCAGGCGGAGCTCGAACGGCTGGTCCGGCGTTGCGGGCTCGATCCCGAAGGCCGCAAGTTCACACCGCATGTCACGCTGGCGCGGCTGCGCGACGCCAGCAACCAGGATGTCGCGGATTATCTGTCGGTGCGCGGCTATTTTCCGACGCGGGTGTTCACCGCCTCGCGCTTCGTGCTGTTCTCCTCGCGTGCGTCGGTCGGTGGCGGCCCCTATGTGGTCGAGGACTCCTACGCATTGAGCGCGTGACCGACCGCCCTGCATAGCTCGCCGCCCGATTCACGGCTTGCATTTTGCCGCCGCATGGGGCCGTAAGGTATCCCATGCTCTCGGCCTCGCCCTCTCCGTTCCGCGATCACTATTCCGCCCTCGTCGCATCCGGTGCGATCGAGGCCGATCCCGCGCAGGCGTACGCGGTGGAGGCCTTCGCCGCGCTGGACGAGCGGCTGGCCGTCTACACGCCGCCGCGCAAGCCGCGCTTCCTCGGGATGTTCTTCAAGAACGACCGCAAGAAAGAGGCTCCGCCCAACGGGCTTTACATCCATGGCGAGGTCGGGCGCGGCAAGACCATGCTGATGGACCTGTTCTTCCAGCAGACCCAGGTCGCCCACAAGCGCCGCTCCCATTTCCATGAGTTCATGGCCGACGTGCACGAACGCATCTATGCGTTCCGCCAGAACATCGCGCGGGGCGAGATGGCCGATGCCGATGTCATCCATCTCACCGCAACCTCGATCTTCGAGGAGGCATGGCTGTTGTGCTTCGACGAATTTCACGTCACCGACATCGCCGACGCCATGATCCTCGGCCGGCTGTTCTCGCACTTGTTCGATCTCGGCACCGTTGTCGTCGCGACCTCCAACGTGGCGCCGGAGGATCTGTACAAGGGCGGTCTCAACCGCGCGTTGTTTCTGCCGTTCATCGCGCAGATCGAGGCGCATATGGACGTGCTGCGGCTCGATGCCCGCACCGATTTCCGGCTGGAAAAGCTCGCCGGCGTCAAGATGTGGCTGACCCCGGCCGATGCGACCGCCGACGCCGCGCTCGACAAGGCGTGGGCACGCATGACCGGCAGCGCGCCCTGCAAGTCGCGCGACATCGCGATCAAGGGCCGCATCCTGCATGTGCCCTGCTCGGCGCACGGCGTCGCGCGCTTTCCCTTCGCCGATCTCTGCGAGAAGCCGCTCGCCGCATCCGATTATCTGCGGCTCGCGCACGACTATCACACCATCATGATCGACCGTATTCCTGTCATGGACTACGCCGACCGCAATGCCGCCAAGCGATTCATCTCGCTGATCGATACGCTATACGACAACGGCGTGAAGCTGATGGCCTCGAGCGAGACCGATCCGCTGTCGCTCTATCGCGCCACCGACGGCAATGAGGCCAACGAATTCAAGCGCACGTCATCGCGGCTGATCGAAATGGGCTCGGAGTCCTATCTGGCGCAGGCCCATGGCCGCGGCGACTCCGCTGCCAGCGGCGCCACCACCGGCCTGGTGGAGACGTAGGGCGTTCGTCCCCTCATTGCGAGCGAGGCGGCCGAGTAGAAGCCAGGCTCGACAATTGGGCCAATGCCCGACTTGAACGGCTGGCGCGAAAGGTCTAACCACACGGTGTGGTGGGTCAGAAGTTCTCTTCGACTTCGATGCGGGCTCTTCAAGAGAACTTCTGACCCAACCACACCAGAAGTCATAAGTTTTGCTAGTGTCCTTTGGAATCCGAAGCTCGCTCAAGGTTTTACAGCGATGTAGGCGAACTTCGGATTCAGGACACCAGTCAAGACGTCCCTCCCTATCTCTTCGTCATCAAAGGACAAATTTCCCATGGCGCGCGACAAGATTGCCTTGATTGGCTCCGGTCAGATCGGCGGAACGCTGGCTCACCTCGTTGGGCTGAAAGAGCTCGGGGATGTCGTGATGTTCGATATCGCGGAGGGTATTCCGCAAGGCAAATCGCTCGACATCGCGCAGTCCTCCCCGGTCGACGGCTTCGATGCCAGGTTTACCGGCGCCAACTCCTACGAGGCCCTCGATGGCGCCAAGGTATGCATCGTCACCGCCGGCGTCCCGCGCAAGCCCGGCATGAGCCGCGACGATTTGCTCAGCATCAACCTCAAGGTGATGGAGCAGGTCGGCGCCGGCATCAAGAAATACGCGCCCGATGCCTTTGTCATCTGCATCACCAACCCGCTCGACGCGATGGTCTGGGCGCTGCAGAAGGCCTCGGGGCTGCCGGCGCAGAAGGTCGTCGGCATGGCCGGCGTGCTGGATTCCTCCCGCTTCCGCTATTTCCTGGCCGATGAGTTCAACGTGTCGGTTGAGGACGTCACCGCCTTCGTGCTCGGCGGGCACGGTGACACCATGGTGCCGCTGGTGAAGTATTCGACCGTTGCCGGCATTCCGTTGCCGGACCTCATCAAGATGGGCTGGACCTCGCAGGCGCGCATCGACGAGATCGTCGACCGCACCCGCAACGGCGGCGCCGAGATCGTCAACCTGCTGAAAACCGGCTCGGCGTTCTACGCTCCGGCGGCGTCCGCGATCGCGATGGCAGAGAGCTATCTCCGGGACAAAAAGCGCGTGCTGCCGTGTGCCGCCCACCTCAACGGCGAATTCGGCATCAAGGACATGTATGTCGGCGTTCCCGTGGTGATCGGGTCCAAGGGCATCGAGCGGATCGTCGAGATCGAACTGGCGGGCAAGGATCGCGAAGCCTTCGACAAGTCGGTCGCGGCGGTTCGGGGCCTGATGGATGCCTGCAAGAAGATCGCGCCCGACCTGCTGGGCCGCTGATCGGCCAATGGCCCACCGGGCCGGACGTCCTCGTCCGGCCCGTCCTTAGAAAAACGGCCAAAAAGCCCACGGCGGCGCCCGCCACACGGCTTTCGGCCCTTGCGGGGGTGCTTTCGCCCTCGCCCTCAGTTGGTATACGGTATTCCAGACAATCGAACTGGGTGAAGTCGGCATTTCACCTGACAGGGGTCGGAGAGCGTCCAGATGAACATCCACGAATACCAGGCCAAGGCGCTGCTGCGCGAATTCGGCGTGCCGGTCTCGCGCGGGGTGCCGGTGCTGAAGGCATCGGAAGCCGAAGCTGCGGCAAAAACGCTGGGCGGCCCGATCTGGGTCGTGAAAAGCCAGATCCATGCCGGCGGCCGTGGCAAGGGCAAGTTCAAGGAAACCTCGGCCGGCGACAAGGGCGGCGTCCGCATCGCCAAGTCCGCCGCCGAAGTTGCCGAATTCGCCAAGCAGATGCTGGGCGCGACGCTGGTGACGCTGCAGACCGGTCCCGCCGGCAAGCAGGTCAACCGCCTCTACATCGAGGATGGCTCCGACATCGACAAGGAATTCTATCTGTCGGCACTGGTGGATCGCGAGACCTCGAAGGTCGCGTTCGTGGTGTCGACCGAAGGCGGCGTCAACATCGAGGACGTCGCGCACAACACGCCTGAGAAGATCGTCACCTTCTCGGTCGATCCCGCCACCGGCGTCATGGGTCATCACGGCCGCACCGTGGCGAAGGCGCTGAACCTCACCGGCGATCTCGCCAAGCAGGCCGAGAAGCTGGTCACGCAGCTCTACACCGCGTTCATCGCCAAGGACATGGCGATGCTGGAGATCAATCCGCTGGTCGTCACCAAGCAGGGCGACCTGCGCGTGCTCGACGCGAAAGTGTCGTTCGACGACAACGCGATGTTCCGCCACGCCGACGTCGCGGCACTTCGCGACGAGACGGAAGAAGACGCCAAGGAAATCGAGGCCTCGAAATACGACCTCAACTATGTCGCGCTCGACGGCAACATCGGCTGCATGGTCAACGGCGCCGGCCTCGCCATGGCGACCATGGACATCATCAAGCTCTACGGCATGGCGCCGGCGAACTTCCTCGACGTCGGCGGCAGCGCCACCGTGGACAAGGTGGCCGCGGCCTTCAAGATCATCACCTCGGATCCCAATGTGAAGGGCATCCTGGTCAACATCTTCGGCGGCATCATGAAGTGCGACGTGATCGCCGAAGGCGTCGTCGCCGCCGTCAAGCAGGTCGGCCTCAAGGTGCCGCTGGTGGTTCGCCTCGAAGGCACCAACGTCGACGCCGGCAAGAAGATCATTCGCGAATCCGGCCTCAACGTCGTGCCGGCGGACAATCTCGACGACGCCGCGCAGAAGATCGTCAAGGCCGTGAAGGAGGCCGCGTAATGTCCGTTCTGATCGACAGCAACACCAAGGTCATCTGCCAGGGCTTTACCGGCAAGAACGGCACGTTTCATTCCGAAGCGGCGATCGCCTACGGCACAAAAATGGTCGGCGGCACCTCGCCCGGTAAGGGCGGCAGCAAGCACCTCAATCTGCCGGTGTTCGATACCGTGCGCGAGGCGCGCGAGAAGACCGGCGCCGACGCCAGCGTGATCTACGTGCCGCCGCCGGGCGCGGCGGACGCGATCTGCGAGGCGATCGACGCGGAAATTCCGCTGATCGTCTGCATCACCGAAGGCATTCCGGTGCTGGACATGGTGCGCGTCAAGCGCTCGCTGTCGGGATCGAAGTCGCGGTTGATCGGGCCCAACTGCCCGGGCGTCATGACGGCCGGCCAATGCAAGATCGGCATCATGCCGGCGAACATCTTCAAGCCCGGCAATGTCGGCATCGTCTCCCGCTCGGGCACGCTGACCTACGAAGCCGTGTTCCAGACCTCCCAGGAAGGCCTCGGCCAGACCACCGCGGTCGGCATCGGCGGCGATCCGGTCAAGGGCACCGAATTCATCGACGTGCTGGAGATGTTTCTGGCCGATCCCAAGACCACCTCGATCGTCATGATCGGCGAGATCGGCGGATCGGCAGAGGAAGACGCCGCCCAGTTCCTGATCGATGAGGCCAAGCGCGGCCGCAAGAAGCCGATGGTCGGTTTCATCGCCGGTGTCACCGCCCCTCCCGGCCGCCGCATGGGCCATGCCGGCGCGATCATTTCCGGCGGCAAGGGCGACGCGGCCTCCAAGACCGCCGCGATGGAAGCGGCCGGAATTACGGTATCCCCATCGCCCGCGCGGCTTGGGAAGACGCTTGTCGAAAAATTGAAATCCTGATTCGGTTTTTGGTTCTTTTCGACGCGCAGTTTTGCCCCAAATAGGGTAAAAGGTTCAAATTCGCGCTGGTCCCGCCAGGGATCGGCGCAAGCGCCGTCTGTTATGCGCAGAACCGAAAATCATCAGGACGCGATATGTCTCGCCAGGACGCGAACGCAGCATTTGCCCTTTCCTCGTTTTTGCAGGGCGCAAACGCCACCTACATCGACGAACTTTACGCCCGCTACGAGAAAGACCCCGGCTCGGTCGATGCCGAATGGCAGGAGTTCTTCAAGAGCCTGAAGGACGCTCCCGAGGACGTCCAGAAGAACGCGGAAGGCCCCTCCTGGGAAAAGCCGAACTGGCCGCTGGCGCCGCAGGACGACCTCACCTCCGCGCTCGACGGCAACTGGGCGCAGGTCGAGAAGGCGGTTGGCGCCAAGCTGCAAGCCAAGGCGCAGACGAAGGATTCGGCGCTGACCGGCGTCGACGTCAATCAGGCCACCCGCGACTCGGTGCGCGCCCTGATGCTGATCCGCGCCTATCGGATGCGCGGCCATTTCCACGCAAAACTCGATCCGCTCGGTCTCGAGCCCGCGCGCGACCACGAGGAGCTCGATCCGCGCACCTACGGCTTCACGGACGCCGACATGGACCGCAAGATCTTCCTCGACCATGTCCTTGGCCTCGAATACGGCACGCTGCGCGACATCGTCGCGATTTGCGAGCGCACCTATTGCCAGACGCTCGGCGTCGAATTCATGCATATCTCCAACGGCGCGCAGAAAGCCTGGATTCAGGAGCGCATCGAGGGACCGGACAAGGAGATCAGCTTCACGCCGGAAGGCCGCCGCGCCATCCTGATGAAGCTGGTCGAGACCGAAGGCTTCGAGAAATTCTGCGACGTCAAGTTCACCGGCACCAAGCGCTTCGGCCTCGACGGCGGTGAATCGCTGATTCCCGCGCTCGAGCAGATCATCAAGCGCGGCGGCAACCTCGGCGTGAAGGAGATCGTGGTCGGCATGCCGCATCGCGGCCGCCTCAACGTCCTGACCCAGGTGATGGGCAAGCCGCACCGCGCGCTGTTCCACGAATTCAAGGGCGGCTCGGCCAATCCGGATTCGGTCGAAGGCTCGGGCGACGTCAAGTATCATCTCGGCGCGTCGAGCGACCGCGAATTCGACAACAACAAGATCCATCTGTCGCTGACCGCGAACCCGTCGCATCTGGAGATCGTCGATCCCGTGGTGCTCGGCAAGGTCCGCGCCAAGCAGGACCAGCACGGCGATCCGCCGGACCAGCGCATTTCCGTACTGCCGCTGTTGATGCACGGCGACGCCGCCTTCGCAGGGCAAGGCGTGGTGGCGGAATGCTTCGGCCTGTCGGACCTGAAGGGCTACCGCACCGGCGGCTCGCTGCACTTCATCGTCAACAACCAGATCGGCTTCACCACCTATCCGCGCTACTCGCGTTCGTCGCCGTATCCGTCCGATGTGGCGAAGATGATCGATGCGCCGATCTTCCACGTCAACGGCGACGATCCCGAAGCGGTGGTATTCGCCGCCAAGGTCGCGATCGAATTCCGGCAGAAATTCCACAAGCCGGTCGTGATCGACATGTTCTGCTACCGCCGTCACGGTCACAACGAGGGCGACGAGCCGTCGTTCACCAACCCGGTGATGTACAAGAAGATCGGCACGCACCCCTCGACGCTCGATCTGTATGCGAGGCGGCTGATCGCCGACGGCATCATGACCGAGGGCGAGATCGAGAAGGCCAAGGCCGACTGGCGCGCGCGGCTCGACGCCGAATTCGAGGCCGGCTCCGGCTACAAGCCCAACAAGGCCGACTGGCTCGACGGCAAATGGGCGGGCATGAAGCTCGCCGATCAGGAAGAAGATCCGCGCCGCGGCGTCACCGGCGTCGATGTCGCCACGCTGAAGGATATCGGCCGCAAGATCACCAAGGTGCCGGACGGCTTCCGTCTGCACCGCACCGTACAGCGCTTCCTGGAAAATCGCGCCAAGGCCATCGACAACGGCACCGGCATCGACTGGGCGACCGGCGAGGCGCTGGCGTTCTGCACGTTGATGCTCGAAGGCCATCACGTCCGGCTGTCCGGACAGGACTCCGAGCGCGGCACGTTCTCGCAACGACATTCGGTGCTGTTCGATCAGGAAGACGAGAGCCGCTACACGCCGTTCAATCACATCGGCAAGGATCAGGGCCACTACGAGGTCATCAACTCGCTGCTGTCGGAAGAAGCGGTGCTCGGCTTCGAATACGGCTACTCGCTGGCCGAACCGAATGCGCTGCCGATCTGGGAAGCCCAGTTCGGCGACTTCGCCAACGGCGCGCAGGTGGTGTTCGACCAATTCATCTCGTCGGGTGAGCGCAAGTGGCTGCGCATGTCCGGCCTCGTCTGCATGCTGCCGCACGGGTACGAAGGCCAGGGCCCGGAGCATTCCTCCGCGCGTCTTGAGCGCTTCCTGCAGATGTGCGCCGAAGACAACATGCAGGTGGTCAACCTCACGACTCCGGCCAACCACTTCCACGCGCTGCGGCGTCAGTTGAAGCGCGAGATCCGCAAGCCGCTCATCATGATGACGCCGAAGTCGCTGCTCCGCCACAAGCGCGCGGTGTCGCGGCTCGACGAACTCGGAGCGGACACGAGCTTCCATCGCATTCTGTACGATGACGCGGCGATGCTTCCGAACGAGCCGATCAAGCTGGCTGCGGACGACAGGATCAAACGTGTCGTGCTGTGCTCGGGCAAGGTTTATTACGACCTCTATGAGGAACGCGAGAAGCGCGACATCAACGACATCTATCTGCTGCGGATCGAGCAGCTCTACCCGGTGCCGCTGAAAGCGCTGGTGCAGGAGTTGTCGCGTTTCAAGAACGCCGAGGTCGTGTGGTGTCAGGAAGAGCCGCGCAACATGGGCGCATGGCACTTCATCGAGCCCTATCTCGAATGGGTTCTCAACCAGGTCAACGCGCCGAACAAGCGTCCGCGCTATGCCGGGCGGGCGGCGGCGGCGGCGACCGCGACGGGTCTGATGTCCAAACATCTGGCGCAGCTCAAGGCGTTCCTCGACGAGGCGCTCGGTTAAACGGGGGTTTCAATGGGCTGGCGGCATGTATGTGCCTTCGTTGCGGCCGCGATCTTCGGCATCGCGACTGCACAGGCGGCCGATTTCGGATTTGCGTTCGACAACCTCGAGCAGCACTTCGCCAAGGCACAGGAGATCGCGAAGATCGATCTCGGGCTTGAGAGGCTGAAATGTTATGGCGACGACAAGGGCAAGGGCCGCGCGTGCAGCTTCAAGACCAGGATCGGCGGCGTGCTGATCGTCGGCGCCAAGGACACCCAGGTCGACTCCATCGTAGCAGCCCTCGACAAGCCCGGCCTGAAAGCGGGCCTTCGCGTCATCGCGGTATCGGCAATGGCGATCGGCCTCGGCCGCGACGTGAAGGACAAGGGGGAATTCCGCAAGGGACTCGACGCCGCGATCGACAACTACGTGGAGCAGATTCAAAAAAATGCCGGCGCCCCGAAGATCGAGGTCTCGATCGGCGCCTACAAGTGGACGTTGTTTCGGGTGAATCCGAACAAGGACGAAATGTTTGTCACTGTTTCAAACTAGGTTGGAGTTGGCTGCCCGCGAGGCGGCCGCAAGAAGGATAGACCATGACTGAAATTCGCGTTCCGACGCTCGGCGAATCCGTGACCGAAGCGACCATCGGAAAATGGTTCAAGAAGCCCGGCGACGCGGTCGCCGTCGACGAACCGTTGGTCGAACTTGAAACCGACAAGGTGACCATCGAGGTGCCCGCGCCTTCCGCCGGCACGCTCGGCGAGATCATCGCCAAGGACGGCGAGACCGTCGCGGTCGGCGCGCTGCTCGGCCAGATCACCGAAGGCGCCGGCGGCGCGAAGCCCGCGGCTGCACCCGCACCGGCAGCCAAACCCGCCGCACCCGCAGCCCAACCCGCAGCAGCGCCGGCGCCCGCGCAGAAGGCTCCGCCCTCCGACGTACCGCTGGCGCCGTCAGTCCGAAAACTCTCTGCCGAGAGCGGCGTCGATGCCTCGACCGTTCCAGGCTCCGGCAAGGACGGCCGCGTCACCAAGGGTGATATGCTGGCCGCGATCGAGAAGGCCGCGTCCGCGCCAACCCCGGTCAATCAGCCCGCCGCCGCCATGCAGGTGCGCGCGCCCTCGCCGGCCGATGATGCCGCACGCGAGGAACGCGTGAAGATGACGCGGCTGCGCCAGACCATCGCGCGTCGCCTCAAGGAGGTGCAGAACACCGCCGCAATGCTGACGACCTTCAACGAGGTCGACATGACCAACGTCATGGCGCTGCGCGCGCACTACAAGGACGTCTTCGAGAAGAAGCACGGCTCGAAGCTCGGCTTCATGGGCTTCTTCACCAAAGCCTGCGTGCAGGCGCTGAAGGACATCCCCGCCGTCAACGCCGAGATCGACGGCACCGACCTGATCTACAAGAACTACTATCACATCGGCGTCGCCGTCGGCACCGACAAGGGCCTCGTGGTGCCCGTGGTGCGCGACTGCGACCATAAGTCGATCGCCGAGATCGAGAAGGGCATCGCCGACTACGGCCGCCGCGCCCGCGACGGTCAGCTCAAGATCGACGAGATGCAGGGCGGTACCTTCACCATCACCAACGGCGGCATCTACGGCTCGTTGATGTCCACGCCGATCCTGAACGCGCCGCAGGCCGGTATTCTGGGCATGCACAAGATCCAGGAACGCCCGATGGCGATCGGCGGCAAGGTCGAAATCCGCCCGATGATGTATCTGGCGCTCAGCTACGACCATCGCGTCATCGACGGCAAGGAAGCGGTGACGTTCCTCGTGCGCGTCAAGGAATCGCTCGAAGACCCGGCGCGGCTGGTGCTGGATCTGTGATGATCCACGACGGGTCGAGACCGTTCCCCGTCGGCAGCCCGTTGCCTCTTTCCCGCGGGGAGAGGGTTGGGGTGAGGGGGTGCCGCTCTCGCCGTCATTGAAGTCCCCTCACCCGGATCGCCAAAGCGATCCCACCCTCCCCGGTGGGGAAAGGTGAAAACGGAGCCAGCGTTGTCGGATAACGTCGTCGTCATCACCGGAGGCAGCCGCGGCATCGGCCGCGCGGCAGCACTTGCTGCGGCAACGCGCGGCTGGCGCGTCGTGATCGGCTATGTCAGCAACAAGGCGGCCGCCGACGAGGCCGTGGCCAAAATCGAGGCCAGCAACGGCAGGGCGCTCTCGGTGAAATGCGACGTCGGCGAGGAACGCGACATCCTCGCGCTGTTCAAGGCGGCGGACGGTTTCGGCACGCTCGGCGCGCTGGTCAACAATGCCGGCATTGTGGGCCGGACCGCGCGGGTGGAAAACCTGACCGCCGACCGCATCAATCACATGCTGCGGGTCAACGTCACCGGCAGCTTTCTGTGCGCGCGCGAGGCCGTGAAGCGCATGTCCACGAAACACGGCGGCAGGGGCGGCGTCATCGTCAACATCTCCTCGGTCGCGGCGACCCTCGGCTCGGCCAACACCTACGTCGACTACGCCGCCTCGAAGGGCGCGATCGACACCTTCACCACCGGCCTCTCCAATGAAGTCGCGGCGGAAGGCATCCGCGTGGTCGGAATTCGGCCCGGCCTGATCGATACCGAGATTCACGCCAGCGGCGGCGAACCGGACCGTCATCACAGGCTCGCGAAAACCGTGCCGATGCAGCGTGTCGGTACCGCGGACGAAATCGCCAACGCCATCGTGTGGCTGCTGTCCGACGAGGCTTCCTATGTCGCCGGCATGACGATGAACGTCTCCGGCGGACGCTAAATACGAACAGGATTTGAAACCATGGCTTCCTACGACCTCGTTGTTATCGGCACCGGCCCCGGCGGCTATGTCTGCGCGATCCGTGCGGCACAGCTCGGCATGAAGGTCGCGGTGGTCGAGAAGAATGCGACGCTCGGCGGCACCTGCCTTAATGTCGGCTGCATGCCGTCCAAGGCGCTGCTGCACGCCTCCGAAATGTTCGAGGAAGCCGGACATTCGTTCGCCAGGATGGGCGTCTCGGTGCCCGCGCCAAAGCTCGACCTGCCCGCGATGATGAATTTCAAGCAGCAGGGCATCGACGGCAACGTCAAGGGCGTCGAATTCCTGATGAAGAAAAACAAGATCGACGTCATCGTCGGCAAGGGCAAGATCCTCGGCGCCGGCAAGGTCGAAGTCACCGGCAGCGACGGCAAGACCCAGGCCGTGGAAACGAAGAACATCGTCATCGCCACGGGCTCCGATGTCGCAAAGCTCAAGGGCATCGAGATCGACGAGAAGCGTATCGTGTCGTCCACCGGTGCGCTGTCGCTCGACAAGGTTCCGGGCAAACTTCTGATCGTCGGCGCCGGCGTGATCGGCCTCGAACTCGGCTCGGTGTGGCATCGCCTTGGTGCGCAGGTCACGGTCGTCGAATTCCTCGACCGCATCCTTCCCGGCATGGACGGAGAAGTTGCAAAGCAGTTCCAGCGCATTCTCGAAAAGCAGGGCTTTGCGTTCAAACTCGGCGCCAAGGTCACGGGCGTCGACACCTCGGGCAAAACCCTGGTGGCGCAGGTCGAGCCGGCCACCGGCGGCGCAGCCGAAAAGATCGAGGCTGATGTGGTGCTGGTCGCCATCGGCCGCACGCCCTACACCGATGGCCTTGGCCTGAAAGAAGCCGGCGTTGCGCTGGATAGCCGCGGCCGGGTCGAGATCGACAATCACTTCGCGACCTCGGTGAAGGGCGTCTACGCCATCGGCGACGTGATCAAGGGACCGATGCTCGCGCACAAGGCCGAGGACGAAGGCGTGGCCTGCGCGGAAATCCTGGCCGGTCAGGCTGGCCACGTGAACTACGACGTGATTCCCGGCGTCGTCTACACCACCCCGGAAGTGTCCTCGGTCGGCAAGACCGAGGAGGAATTGAAGCAGGCCGGCGTCGCCTACACCGTCGGCAAATTCCCGTTCACCGCCAACGGCCGCTCCAAGGTCAACCAGACCACCGACGGCTTCGTGAAGATTTTGGCGGACGCGAAGACCGACCGTGTGCTTGGCTGTCACATCATCGGCCGCGAAGCCGGCGAGATGATCCACGAGGCCTGCGTCCTGATGGAATTCGGCGGCTCGGCCGAGGATCTGGCGCGCACCTGCCACGCCCACCCGACCCGCTCGGAGGCCATCAAGGAAGCCGCCCTTGCGGTCGGCAAGCGCGCCATCCACATGTGAGTCTGTCCCGGCCTGACGCCGTAGGGTAGACTGCAACCATGCTGCGCCGCCTGCTCCAGCCGCTCTGGGTGTTCCTGGCGATCGTTTTCCTGATCGAGGCGTGGCTATGGGATCATCTCGAGCCGGTCGTCGCGCGCGCCGTCGCGCTGATCCCGCTCAAGACGATCAAGCATTGGCTCGCCACCCGAATTGAACAACTGTCGCCCGCGCTGACGCTGATCGTATTCGCCATCCCCGGCATTCTTCTGTTTCCGCTGAAGGTCGCGGGACTTTGGCTGCTGGCGCATCATTACTGGATCGCCGCCATGCTCACGGTGGTGTTCGCGAAGCTCCTTGGCGTCGGCGTCGCCGCCTTCATCTTCGACGTGACGCGTCCGAAACTGTTGCAGATGGCGTGGTTCAAAAAGCTCTACGACTTTATCCTCGCGCTGCGAGCCACGGCGACCGAATTGGTCGCACCGGTCATGGCACGGATCAAGGCCGCCCTGCGCGGCGACGGCAAGGGATGGGCGAACCGGATGCTGCGATTGATCCAGCGATTCCGGAAGCGCGTCCACGAAGCGCGCTCGGGATAGGCGCCGATCCGGTATCGTCAGTGCCCCATCAGATGCAGCGCGTGGGGCGCAAAAATGCCGATCGCCGTGACGCCTATACCCGCCAGCGCCAGCAATCCGGAAATCCACGCCAGCACGATCATTCCGGTGATGATGGTGGCCGACGCCAGCACGATCGCAATCTGAAATGCGGCCGATGCCAACTCGAAGTGATGATATTTCGCCATCGCCAGATCGCGCTCGTGCTCCGCATGCTTGGCGCGCTCGGCGAGCTGATCCTGACCTTCGCCGGTCTGCGGCTCGGACCGATAGCGCGCCGCGGTCTTCTGCCAATCGTCGATCTGCTTTTGCAGCGCGGCCCTGGTCGCATCGTCCGCGGCGAGCCGCAGGCTGAGTTTGGCCTGATCGGCCTGGGTCTGGACCGTCGTGCGGCGAATGCTCTTGGCCTGGAAGAAGGCCCAGAGATTGGAAGACTCCACATTCTTGCTGATGGATTCGGTCTGCGCACCCTTGCCGAGCGTTTCGGACAACGCCAGACAGAGCGCAATGACCGCGATCAGCAAGGCGATCTTCTTGTTCTCTCCCGACGCATGATGCGCATGCTCGGCATGCTCCATGCTCTCGTGCGCACTCATGGATATCTCCCTTGATGTCCGGACCGGCCCACGATTGACCGCCGGGTTTTCCCGCGCAAGAGGCTCGCCGGTAACGGAGGCGGATGTCCGCCGGAAAATCTTCGGTATCGGGAGGTCAGGCGCGGGGGTGGGCGGTCCTGTAGACTTCCAGCAGCCGCTCGCTGTCGATGCCGGTGTAAATCTGCGTGGTCGAGAGCGAGGCGTGGCCGAGCAGTTCCTGGATCGCGCGCAGATCTCCTCCCCGGCTCAGCAGATGTGTCGCGAAAGAATGGCGCAAGGCATGCGGCGTTGCACTGTCGGGCAGGCCCAATGCACCGCGCAGCCGCTCCATGGTAAGCTGGATAATGCGCGGGCTGAGCGGCCCACCCCGCGCGCCGACGAAGATCGGCCCTTCCGCCGCGAGCGGATGCGGGCACAGGGCCACATAGTCCTGAACCAGCGTCAGCACGTTTCGCAACACCGGCACCATGCGCGTCTTGTTGCCCTTGCCGGTCACGACCAGAACGTCGCCCGCATCGGGCAGCGGCACATCGCGGCGCTTCAGCCCGAGCGCCTCCGAAATGCGCAGACCCGAGCCGTACAGCAATGCCATGACGGCGGCGTCGCGCGCCCATATCCAGGGATCGCGATCCTCGCCCGCCCGTTCGGCGGCATCGGCGAAACGCTTCGCCGCGCTCATATGGATCGGCTTCGGCAGGCTCTTGCCGACCTTTGGCGCGCGTATCGCGCTGAGCGCGCCAACCTTGCCGAGCCCTTCCCGTTCCAGGAATCGCGCGAACGATCGCAGACCCGCCAGCGCCCGCATCAGCGACCGTCCGCCAATATCATCGCCGCGGCGGGCCGCCATGAAGGCCCTGACATCGGTTGCCTCAAGCGCAGCGAAGCGCTTCAGCGTCACCCGGTCGCCCCAGTGTTCGCCGAGAAAGACCAGGCATTGCCGGACGTCCCGGGCATAGGCTTCGAGTGTTTTCGGCGACAGCCGGCGTTCGGCCCGCAGGTGCGACAGCCATCGCACCATTTGCCGGCTCACATCGGGAGCCGCGCAGGCGAGGTCGGAAAGCGGCTCTGTCACGGACTTGGTCATGATTCGGTTCGTGCACGACATTTCCGGCAATATATCGCACCGCTTTCGTTTAACGTTCGGTAACTTCGCCGCCGGCCGCTGGCCTCCCGCGGCGCGCGCCCTTAAGTTAGCCAGCATTTCCAATCGAGCCGATTCATCGGATGGACCACCCCGCGCGCAACAGCATGCCTTCCTCGTCGTCGACGCGCGTCGTCGACGTGCTGGTTCCCGTTGCGATCAGCCAGACCTATTCCTATCGGGTGCCGCGCGGCATGGAGGTGCGCCCGGGCGACGTGATCACGGTGCCGCTCGGATCGCGGGAGGTCGTCGCCGTGGTCTGGGCCGAGAATCCGGCGCCCGACCCTCGCCTGCACAATCGCCTCAAGGATATCGGCGAAAAACTCGATGTGCCGCCGCTCAGGGACGAACTGCGCACGCTGGTCGATTGGGTCGCCAACTACACGCTGTCGGCGCGCGGCATGGTGATGCGCATGACGCTGCGGATGGGCGAACATCTCGGGCCGGAGCGTGTGCGCCCCGGCGTGCGCCTGACCGGCGCGCCGCCACCGCGTATGACCCCGTCCCGAAGCCGGCTGATGGAGGTGCTGTCGGATCGACTGCTGCACGGGAAATCCGACGCGGCAAAGGAGGCCGGCGTCAGCGTCGGGGTTGTCGATGGCCTCGTGGACGAAGGCACGCTGACGGTCGAACCGATGCCGCCGCCTCCGCCGCCCCCACCGCCCGATCCCGACTTTGCCGTCCCCGATTTCTCCCGCTCGCAACGAACCGCCGTCGACGCGATGCGCGCGCTGGCGTCGAACGGCACGTTCCACGTCGCGCTGCTCGACGGCGTCACCGGCTCGGGCAAGACGGAAGTCTATTTCGAGGCGGTGGCGGAAACCATCCGCCGCGGCAAGCAGGTACTTATCCTGATGCCGGAAATCGCGCTGACCGGACAATTCCGCGATCGCTTCGCGGCACGCTTCGGCGAACGGCCGCTGGAATGGCATTCCGAATTGACGCCGCGCACCCGCGCGCGCAACTGGGCCGCGATCAGTGCGGGCGAGGCGCAGGTCGTGGTCGGCGCACGCTCGGCGCTGTTCCTGCCTTACGCGAATCTCGGATTGATTATCGTCGATGAGGAACACGATCAGGCCTACAAGCAAGACGAAGGCGCCCATTATCACGCCCGCGACATGGCCGTGGTTCGCGCGCACATCGCAAAAATTCCAATTGTTCTGGCGTCGGCCACACCCTCGATCGAGAGCGAGGTGAACGCGCGCAAGGGGCGTTATCAGCGCGTCGCGCTGACGTCCCGCTTCGGCGGCCAGCACATGCCGCATATCGAGGCGATCGACCTGCGCCGCGAAGGACCGGCGCGCGGCCGTTTCATCTCGCCGCGCCTCGCGGGAGAAATCCGCACCGCAATCGAACGCAAGGAGCAGGCCCTGCTGTTCCTCAACCGCCGGGGCTATGCGCCGCTGACCTTGTGCCGCGCGTGCGGGCACCGTTTCGCCTGCACGATCTGCGATGCGTGGCTGGTGGATCATCGCTTCCGCCAGCGCCTCGTATGCCATCACTGCGGCTTCTCGATGCCGCGCCCGCATCAATGCCCGCATTGCGCGGCCGAGGAATCGCTGGTCGCCGTCGGCCCCGGCGTCGAACGGCTGCAGGAGGAAGCGGCCGCGCTGTTTCCCGAAGCCCGCACGCTGGTACTGTCGAGCGATCTCGTGACCTCGATCGAAACCATGCGCTCGGAACTGAACGATATCGCGGAAGGACGCGTCGATATCATTATCGGCACGCAACTGGTGGCCAAGGGACATCACTTCCCACGCCTGAACCTTGTCGGCGTCGTCGATGCCGACCTCGGGCTCAGCAATGGCGACCCCCGCGCCGCCGAGCGGACGTTTCAGTTGCTCAATCAGGTGATCGGACGCGCCGGCCGCGAACAAGGGCGCGGCATCGGCTATCTGCAAACCCATCAGCCCGAACATCCGGTGATGAAGGCACTGGTGGCGAGCGACCGTGAGGCGTTCTACGCCAGCGAGATCGAGCAACGCGAGCGCGCGGGCTACCCGCCATTCGGCAGGCTGGCCAGCCTGATCGTTTCCGCGGGCGACCGCCCGACCGCGGAGAGTTTCGCCCGCCAGTTAGCCGCGATTGCGCCGCTCGACGAACGGATCCAGATCCTCGGGCCGGCCGAGGCGCCGCTCGCCGTCATCAAAGGCCGTTATCGCTTCCGCTTGCTGGTGAAGTCCGCGCGGGGCGTGGACCTGTCGTCCTATCTGCGCGAATGGCTCGCCACGGGGCCGAAGACCAAAGGCAATCTCAGGCTGGAAGTCGACGTCGACCCGCAGAGCTTCCTCTAGCCACGCACCTCCCGCGCAAAAGAAAAAAGCCGGCACGAGGCCGGCCTTTCCACGCGCATGCGACGCAACTAACGCAACGCCTACATAATCTCGGCGACCACGCGGCCGACGCCGCGGCCGGTCAACCCGATCGCGCGGGCGGCCCCCGTCGACAGATCGAGCACGCGGCCGCGGATGAACGGCCCGCGATCGTTGATGGTGACGACCACGCTGCGATTGCCGTGCGTGACCTTCAGTCTGGTTCCGAACGGCAGACTGCGATGGGCGGCGGTCATGGCGTTCGGGTTCATGCGCTGGCCGGACGCGGTGCGGTTGCCGGCTTCAAGCCCGTAATAGGAGGCGATGCCGGAGAACGAGCGGCCCGAACCGGAATGCCCGAGGGACGCATTGGCGTTCAGCCAGGACGGACCCTGCATTCCCTCGACCGCGGCATGATGTCCCCGGTGATGATGGTGGTGATGATGCCGATGGTGGTGGTGGCGCGAGCGCGCGGACGCCCCGGTCACGCTTCCCGTGAGAAGAACGGCCGCGGCGATCATGGCAACCGCCATGCGCGGCCGGGCGAGAAAGCCCAGCGTCGATTTTTGCGAATGCAGCATATTGGAAGTCCCCTGGAGAAGTATTGCCGCCCTCGCGACAAGTGGAATCGTTGGCCGTTGAATTGCCGCAGGGTTGAGCCTCCAAACAAGGCGTAAAATGGGCAGGGGAATGCTTAATGTCCCGACTGAAATATCTTTTGATTGCCATTTAATGGCTCGCGTCTTTCCATAATACTATCATTTACATAAAGTACACGATATTTTACTTATCTATACTGTAAAGCGAAGTCATCGCTCCGCATGGCCAGCATTCAGCAAGTAATCCGGAGCATTTCGACAGCCCCCGGCAGACAACGGGCGGCAGAAATCGCTGCGACAGAGGGGGAACTCGGATTCTGCGCGATCGGGCCGCCGCACCGAATTACTCGGTAACCACGGACTCATTCACGGGAGGCGACTTCCGATAATCGCTTCCGCGATCACCCCCGTCCCATGCGACAAGGCAGCACCTCACGCCGCCGTCATGTTGCACCTGCGCGCGGGCTATGTTAGCAAAGCCGCGATTTTAACGTTGCCGGTGCACTCTGGATCGGCCGAAAATCGAAGTTCATCTTGAATTCCAAGGGCTTGGGCCGCCTTATCGCCGCACGATAGCGACGGTTTTTCCCTTGCGAATTTGACAGCTTGAAGAGCGCTCTGGTGGCTGCTGAAGATTCGTCGGTTTCTGGTGTGTCCGGTCGTTATGCAACAGCTCTGTTCGAGCTCGCACGCGACGAAAAATCCATCGATGCCGTGAAGGCCGATCTCGACAAATTCGACGCCATGCTGGCCGAGAGCCCGGACCTGGTCCGGCTGGTGCGAAGCCCGGTTTTCAGCGCTGACGCGCAGGCCAAGGCGCTGGCGGCCGTACTCGACAAGGCCGGGATTGGCGGCACGAGCGCGAAATTCCTGAAAGTTCTGACCGCCAACCGCCGGCTGTTCGCGGTGGGCGACGTGATCCGGGCGTTTCGTGCGCTGGTCGCCAAGTTCAAGGGCGAGGCCACGGCCGACGTCACCGTCGCCGAAAAACTCAACGACAAGAATCTCGACGCGCTGAAGGCCGCACTGAAATCAGTGACGGGCAAGGACGTCGCGCTCAACGTGAAGGTCGATCCTTCCATCATCGGCGGGCTGATCGTCAAGCTCGGCAGCCGCATGGTGGACAGCTCGCTCCGCACCAAACTCAACTCGATCAAGTACGCGATGAAAGAGGCAGGCTGATGGACATCCGCGCCGCGGAAATTTCCGCGATCCTCAAGGACCAGATCAAGAATTTCGGCCAGGAAGCTGAGGTTTCCGAGGTCGGACAGGTGCTATCCGTCGGTGACGGTATCGCCCGTGTCTACGGCCTCGACAACGTTCAGGCCGGCGAAATGGTCGAATTCGAGAACGGCACACGCGGCATGGCGCTGAACCTCGAAACCGACAACGTCGGTATCGTGATTTTCGGCGCCGACCGCGAGATCAAGGAAGGCCAGACCGTCAAGCGCACCCGCGCCATCGTGGACACCCCGGTCGGCAAGGGCCTGCTCGGCCGCGTCGTCGACGCGCTCGGCAATCCGATCGACGGCAAGGGTCCGATCCAGACGACCGAGCGCAAGCGCGTCGACGTCAAGGCGCCCGGCATTATTCCGCGCAAATCGGTCAACGAGCCGATGGCGACCGGCCTCAAGGCGATCGACGCCCTGATCCCGATCGGCCGCGGCCAGCGCGAGCTGATCATCGGCGACCGCCAGACCGGAAAGACCGCGATCGCGCTCGATACCATCCTCAACCAGAAGCCGCTGAACGTCGCCGGCGCGCCCGAGAGCCAGAAGCTCTATTGCGTGTACGTCGCGATCGGACAGAAGCGCTCGACCGTCGCCCAGTTCGTCAAGGTTCTGGAAGAACAGGGCGCGCTGGAATACTCGGTCATTGTCGCCGCCACGGCGTCCGATCCGGCGCCGATGCAGTACATCGCGCCGTTCACCGGCTGCACCATGGGCGAATACTTCCGCGACAACGGCATGCATGCCGTCATCATTTACGACGACTTGTCGAAGCAGGCCGTCGCTTATCGCCAGATGTCGCTGCTGCTGCGCCGTCCTCCGGGCCGCGAAGCCTATCCGGGCGACGTTTTCTACCTGCACTCCCGCCTGCTGGAACGCGCCGCCAAGCTCAACGACTCGCTGGGCAACGGTTCGCTGACGGCGCTGCCGGTCATCGAAACCCAGGCCAACGACGTGTCGGCCTACATTCCGACCAACGTCATCTCGATCACCGACGGCCAGATCTTCCTGGAAACCGACCTGTTCTTCCAGGGCATCCGCCCGGCGGTGAACGTCGGCCTGTCGGTGTCGCGCGTCGGATCTTCGGCGCAGACCAAGGCGATGAAGAAAGTCGCCGGCAAGATCAAGGGCGAGCTCGCGCAGTACCGCGAAATGGCGGCCTTCGCGCAGTTCGGCTCCGATCTCGACGCCTCCACCCAGCGCCTGCTGAACCGCGGCTCGCGCCTGACCGAACTCCTGAAGCAGCCCCAATTCTCGCCGCTGAAGATGGAAGAGCAGGTCTGCGTGATCTGGGCCGGCACCAACGGCTACCTCGATCGGCTGCCGCTCAACAAGGTGCGCGACTTCGAGGACGGACTGCTCTCGCTGCTCCGTGGCAAAAACGTCGAGATTCTCAATTCCATCCGCGACAGCCGCGATCTGAGCGACGACACCGCCGCCAAGCTCAAGGCCGTCGTCGAGGGATTTGCCAAGACATTCGCCTGACCGATACGGGCGAAAGCCTTCTCCACCTCCCCTCTCGCAGGGGGAGGTCGACCGGCCAAGGCCGGTCGGGGCGGAGGTGAGCGACACCGCATGGTGTTGTTGACCCCCCTCCCTAACCCTCTCCCACACCGTGGGAAGGAACTGGTTCGAGCTAGAGGATAAGTCAGCCGCAATGGCCAGCTTGAAAGACATGCGTGTCCGCATCGCCTCGACCAAGGCGACGCAGAAGATCACCAAGGCGATGCAGATGGTCGCAGCGTCCAAGCTGCGCCGGGCACAGACGGCCGCCGAGGCCGCGCGGCCCTACGCCGAGAAAATGGACCAGGTGATCTCGAACATCGCCCGTGCAGCCGCCGGGTCCGGCGGCGCCCCGGTTCTGCTCGGCGGCACCGGCAAGGATCAGGTTCACCTGCTGCTGGTCTGCACCGGCGAGCGTGGCCTCTCCGGCGCGTTCAACTCTTCGATCGTGCGCCTCGCCCGCGAGCGCGCCCTTGCCTTGATGAACCAGGGCAAAGAGGTGAAATTCTTCTGCGTCGGCCGCAAGGGCTACGAGCAGCTTCGCCGGACCTTCGACAAGCAGATCGTCGAGCACCTTGACCTCCGCTCGGTGCGTCAGCTCGGCTTCGTCAACGCCGAGGACATCGCCAAGAAGGTGATCGCGCGCTTCGAGGCCGGCGAATTCGACGTCTGCACGCTGTTTTATGCGCGTTTCCAGTCCGTCGTCGCACAGATCCCGACGGCCCAGCAGGTCATTCCGCTGCAGGTCGCGGCGGCCGCTGCGAATGCGGGTGCCGCACCGTCCTACGAATACGAGCCGGAAGAGGATGAAATCCTGGTCCGCCTGCTGCCGCGCAACCTCGCGGTGCAGATTTTCCGCGCCCTCCTGGAGAACAACGCGTCGTTCTACGGCGCCCAGATGAGCGCCATGGACAATGCGACCCGCAACGCGGGCGACATGATCAAGAAGCAGACCCTGATCTACAACCGGACCCGTCAGGCGATGATCACGAAGGAACTGATCGAGATCATCTCCGGCGCCGAGGCAGTCTAAGTCAACCGAACGGGAGTTTGTCATGGCTTATTCGACGAGGGCGACGACCAAGGGCGGCCGCAACGGCCGTGCGATCCTTGACAACGGTGGCCTCGGACTTGCCATGGGCCTGCCGAAAGAGATGGGCGGTGCCGGCGACGGCCATAATCCCGAGCAGTTGTTCGCGCTCGGCTGGTCGGCCTGCTTCGGTCAGGCGGTGCTCGCACTCGCCAAGAAACACGGACTCGACGGTCAGGCGGCGGAAGTGGGCTGCAACGTGACCATCGACAAGGATGACATCAGCTTCGCGCTGACGGCCGAACTCACGCTGCGCATTCCCGGCGCGGACAAGGAGAAGGTCAAGGCGCTGCTCGAAGACGCTCACAAGATTTGCCCGTATTCGCGGGCAACGCGCAACAACGTGCCGGTGACGCTCAGCGTTCTCTGACACGCCTATTCGTTAAAGGAGACTCTCTATGGCTACCGCAGCCAACCAGGTCGGTCGTATCACTCAGGTCATCGGCGCTGTCGTCGACGTGCAGTTCGAAGGGCAACTGCCGGCCATTCTCAACGCACTCGAGACCAAGAACGGCAACAACCGTCTGGTGCTCGAAGTCGCCCAGCATCTCGGCGAATCGACCGTCCGCACCATCGCGATGGACGTGACCGAAGGCCTGGTGCGCGGCCAGGAAGTCACCGACACCGGCCTTCCGATCGCCGTGCCGGTCGGCGATGGCCTGCTCGGACGCATCATCAACGTCATCGGCGAGCCGATCGACGAAGCCGGCCCGGTCAAGTCGGACGGCAAGCGTCCGATCCACGCCGAGGCGCCGGCCTATACCGAACAATCCACCGAAGCTGAAATTCTCGTCACCGGCATCAAGGTCGTCGACCTGCTCGCGCCTTACGCCAAGGGCGGCAAGATCGGCCTGTTCGGCGGCGCCGGCGTCGGCAAGACCGTGCTGATTCAGGAGCTGATCAACAACGTCGCCAAGGCGCACGGCGGTTACTCGGTGTTCGCCGGCGTCGGCGAGCGTACCCGTGAGGGCAACGACCTCTATCACGAGTTCATCGAATCCAACGTCAACAAGAAGGGCGGCGGCGAAGGCTCGAAGTGCGCGCTGGTGTTCGGCCAGATGAACGAACCGCCGGGCGCCCGCGCCCGCGTCGCGCTCACCGGCCTGACCATCGCGGAAGACTTCCGCGACAAGGGCCAGGACGTGCTGTTCTTCGTGGACAACATCTTCCGCTTCACCCAGGCGGGTTCGGAAGTGTCGGCGCTTCTCGGCCGTATTCCTTCGGCGGTGGGTTATCAGCCGACGCTCGCGACCGACATGGGCGCGCTGCAGGAGCGCATCACCACCACCACCAAGGGT
>Ga0153956_1000531_pt1 | contig 41757 bp, 35 predicted proteins | sample TSFL040MetaG_FD_104704 | JGI IMG/M metagenome (GOLD analysis project Ga0153956, IMG submission 104704) | Attine ant fungus gardens microbial communities from Florida, USA - TSFL040 MetaG | ecosystem: Host-associated > Fungi > Mycelium > Unclassified | place: USA: Florida, Wekiwa Springs... | reverse complement strand
TGTGCCGACCGCCGTGTTTACCGCCAAGGACAAGCTCCTCAAGGTGCTCGCTTACGAGATGGACGGGATCGCATTCTCGTCCGAACATCCGAACGTTGCCGACCTCACGGCGCTCGGCTTCGAGAGCGGCGAAGATATGGTCGGGCGCGGCAAGCCCGATCAATATTCCGCCGATCTTTCACTCTTCGCGCTGGATGCGGGACTCAAGATGCTGGAAACGGCAGCGCCGGGTCTCATGTATCTTTCGACATCCGATTACGTTCAGCACAAGTACGAGCCTGGCGACGGTGAATCCAATGCCTTCCATGCGGAGGTGGATAAACGCATTGCGCGCATGATCGAGCTCGGCGCAACCGTGGCGCTGACGGCCGATCATGGCATGGCCGATAAGTCGGGCGAAGACGGACAACCCAACGTCATCTATCTCGAGGATGCGTTGAATGAGAGGTTCGGTGCGGGCGCTGTCCGGGTCATTTGCCCGATCGCCGATCCCTTCGTTCGGCACCATGGGGCGCTCGGTGGCTTCGTGCGTGTTCACATGCTCAAGGACGGCGATATCAAGGCCATGATGACCTATGCGCGGTCGTTGCCCGGCGTGGAGCTTGTCCTCGATCGGGCGACCGTGTGCGAACGATACCAGTTGCCGCCGGATCGTGAGGGAGATTTCGCTGTGTTCTCGGATCGCGGTACGGCGATCGGTGCGCGACGTCAGGACCATGATTTGTCGGCTCTCGGCAACCATCGCCTGCGCTCGCATGGCGGCCTCGGCGAACAGCGTGTGCCCTTCCTCGTTGCGCGCCCTCTCAAGCGCGAATACCGGGAGCGAGCGGAAACAGGCGTGCTGCGCAATTACGACATCTTCGACTTCGCCCTGAACGGCGTCGAATAATTCCGATCCTTACCAGAACCATTCCAGTCACAGGAGACTACATATGCGGGCAATTCGAATTGGCCTGTTGGCGTTTGCGATCGTCACGACGAGTGCCATGGCCAGTCAAGCCGAAACGTCGGTCGTAGGAACGGGATCGGCTTTCGCCGCGCCGGTGTACACCAAATGGGCCGAGCAGCAGAAGTCGAGCACAGGTATTGCGCTTAATTACCAGCCATCGGGATCTTCCGTCGGGCAACTTCAGGTCTTGAAGGGTCTCACGGACTTTGGCGCCTCCGACGTTCCCATGGAGAACAGCAAGCTGAAGGAAGCCGACATCCTGCAATTTCCCACCGTGGTCGGCGGCTATGCGGTGATCGTCAACCTGCCCGGCGTTGCGCCGGGCCAGCTTCGGCTTACCGCTCCTGTGCTCGCTGATATTTTCATGGGTAACATCAAATCGTGGGACGATGTGCGCATCGCGAGCCTGAATCCGGGTATCACGCTGCCAAAACTGGCCATCTCGCTCCTCTATCACGCGGGCGGATCGGGGGGGACTTATGCAATCTCCCGGTATCTGACGAAGAACAGCGAGGCATGGCGGGACAAGATGGGCGTCGGCATGACGCTCAACTGGCCGGTCGGTGCTGGCGTCAAAGGTAGCTACGGCGCATCCTCGACGGTGTCGATGACGGTGGGCGGCATAGGCTATGCAGAGCTTTCCTATGTCATTGCCAATCATCTTTCGACCGTCCAGATCCAGAACAAGGCCGGTCAGTTCGTGTCACCGAATGGCGATACATTCGCTGCGGCCGCGGAAAACGCGGATTGGACCGTGCCGAACTATGCGGTGGACCTGACTGATATGCCGGGAGATAAAAGCTGGCCGATCGTCACCGCCACGTTCGTTCTCGTGCCGCAGAATCCTGACAAGGCGGCGGCATCGGCGGCCGCTCTGCGGTTCTTTAGATGGGCGTACGCGCATGGCGACGATGCGGCACGGTCTCTGCAGTTTGTGCCACTGCCCGAGAGGGTCAAGTCAGCCGTCACAAAAGATTGGCGCAACTGACATTGTCGCGTGCTTGATGCAGCGGCATGGCCTGAAACGGCGAGATGCCGAGGCGTCAGGTTCAGGTTTCCCTGTGCGAGTCTTGCCCTAAGGTTCGCTGGCGGCGGTTCTGTGCCGCCAGCGTCTGCCCGCCGCCTCACCGGTTTATTTCGGCTGAGATTGGTCGATGACACCGCTGTCCAGGAGCGGCGCGGCATCGATGTCTTGCGCATCCATCAATAAAGCCAGCCGCTCCACCGCGGACAGAACCATCGCCTGCTCCCATTGCGGAAGCTGGATGAATCGCTCCGTAAATGTGAGGTGGAGGAGGTCCGGGGCATTCGTCACCACTTCCTTGCCGGCCGCGGTGGCCGTCAGCAGAAACTGGCGCTTGTCGCGCGCGTTGCGTTGACGCTGCACCAATCCCAAAGCCACCAGCCGGTCGACGATGGCTGTGATTGTCGCCTGACTGAACTGCAGCGCCTGCGCGATGACGCTGGGCGTCGCTTTCGCGCGCGCATCGATCTCGCGCAGCACCAGCCATTGCGATGTCGTCAAGCCGGTGGCGATCGCCAGTTGGCGGCTGCCGATTTCGGTCGCGCGCAGCACCCGTCGCAGGGCGCGCAGCGTCAATGAGGCGATCTCTGGTTCCATGGGCAAGTTCTTAATCCCAACGCCCATTTCAGGCGAATCGTCATTGGTTCCTTCGTGTCGTTCCTAAAATTCATTTGATATTCGAAGTATTTAATCGGGTTGAATGTGAGGAATAAGCAATTAAATGGCCAATTGCTATCGAATGATCCGTCCTATAAGATAAAAATAATACGGAGATTGAAGCAATTAGTTCGAAAACCGAAGTGATTGGAGGACGTCAGATGAATCCATCCGGCGAATCCTCACCGACAGTTTGCGAAGCCGTCTCAGACTTTCAGGACACGTGTCAGTTCAGAAAGCCGACGGCTGCGGATGGTCCTGCCGTGACGCAGCTGATCGCAAGCTGCGCGCCGCTCGATCCCAATTCCGCTTACTGCAATCTGCTTCAATGCACCCACTTCGCGGACTCCTGCATCGTGATCGAATCCGGCGGAGAAATCCTGGGATGGGTTTCCGGTTATCGCCCGCCGACAGAGCCGGACAGCTTGTTCATCTGGCAGGTCGCGGTCGCGAAGGCGGCGCGGGGCAAGGGGTTCGCGCAGCGCATGATCAACGCGCTGCTGGAGCGGCCTTTCGCATCGGGCGTCACGCATCTCACCGCGACGGTGACGGACGATAATGCGCCGTCCTGGGCGTTGTTCAACGGATTGGCCCGTGCGTGGGGCGTTCCGTTGACCCAAAGCGCGCTGTTCGACAGCGCCACTCACTTTGCCGGTGCGCATGCCACCGAATGGCTGGCTCGTATCGGCCCGCTGCCCCAACGCGGGCACTCCCGAAATCCAAATCAGGAGACCTGACGACATGACCATCACAACGCTTGCTCGCCAGACGCGACCGAAACCGACCAGCCGGATCCCGGACCGTGCGATCTATGAGCGCCGCGAATCCGGGGTGCGCAGTTATGCGCGCTCCATGCCGCGGCAGTTTAACAAGGCCGAAGGCGCCTGGATGTTCGACAATCAGGGCGGCCGTTATCTCGACTTTCTGTCGGGCTGTTCGACGCTCAATTACGGTCACAATCATCCCGTGCTGAAGAACGCGCTGGTCGACTACATCACGGCCGACGGTATCGCTCACGGGCTCGATCTGCATACCGATGCCAAGGCGGAGTTCCTCGAAACCCTTGAGACAGTGATCCTGCAACCGCGCGGGCTGGACTATCGTGCGATGTTCACCGGGCCGACCGGCACCAATGCGGTCGAGGCGGCCATCAAGCTGGCCCGCAAGATCACCGGCCGCGAAATGGTGATCGCGTTCACCAACGGTTTCCACGGCATGACGCTGGGCGCACTGGCGTGCACCGGCAATGCGGCCAAGCGTGCCGGCGCCGGGGTGCCGCTCAATCATGTCAGCCACGAACCGTATGAGGGTTATCATGGCCCCGATGTCGATACGGCCGAGTTGCTGGACCGGCGACTGTCCGATCCGTCCAGCGGCCTCGATGCGCCTGCGGCGATTCTGGTCGAGACGGTGCAGGGCGAGGGCGGGCTCAACGCGGCATCGCCGGAATGGCTGCGCGCGATTGCCAAGATCGCCAAGCGCCATGGCGCGTTGCTGATCGTCGATGACATTCAGGCCGGTTGCGGACGCACCGGAAAATTCTTCAGCTTCGAGGGCATGGGTTTCACGCCCGATATCGTCACCATGGCGAAATCGCTTTCGGGCATGGGGCTGCCTTTCGCGTTGACCTTGTTCCGTCCGGAACTGGATCAGTGGTCGCCGGGCGAACACAACGGCACCTTCCGCGGCAACAATCATGCCTTCGTCACGGCCACGGCGGCGCTGCGCTATTTCTGGAAGGATCACGCCTTCCAGAGGGACATCGAGCGAAAGGGCCAATTGCTGGCGAGCCGCCTTGAATCAATGGCCGATGAATTTGGCCTCTCGACGCGCGGCCGCGGCATGATGCGTGGCATCGACGTCGGTTCCGGCGATGCGGCGGCGGCCATTACCGGCGCCTGCTTTGCCGCCGGGCTTATCATCGAGACCAGCGGCGCGCATGACGAAATCGTCAAGGTGCTCGCGCCCCTCACCATCGACGACGCCGTTCTCGCGGCCGGTCTCGACACGCTCGAGGAATCCATCCGCGCCGTGATGACCGGCAGTTGCGGCGTCGCCGCCGAATAAGGAAAGGAAGACAAGACCGATGATTGTTCGTCAGCTTAGTGAGATTCGAAAGACCGACCGGCTCGTCAAATCGAAGGGCTGGGACAGCGCCCGCCTTCTTCTCAAGGGCGATGGCATGGGTTTTTCGTTCCACATCACGACGATGTACGCGGGCGAAGAGCTCAAGATGCATTACCAGAATCATCTTGAATCCGTGTTCGTGCTGGAAGGCACCGGGACCATCGAGGATGTCGGCACCGGTGAAATTCATAAGCTCGCGCCGGGCGTGATGTACGCGCTGAACAAGCACGACAAGCACATCGTTCGCCCGGAGACCGACATTCTGACGGCCTGTGTGTTCAATCCGCCTGTCACCGGACAGGAAGTGCATGACGAGAGCGGCGCTTACCCGGCCGAAGCCGACCTCGCGGGGCGATAGACTGCCGCCAACTCCTGAAACTCTTGCAAAAGGGAATCGCAAATGACCGACAATTACCCGTCCCGTATCGCCACGGAAGCGCAGATGCTTCCCCGTATCGATCCCGTCGTTCACAGCGAATGGACCGAGAAGGCGCCGTTGACGCGGGAGCAGGCCGAGACGTTCGATCGCAACGGCTTTCTGGTGCTGGAGAACGTGTTCTCGCCGGAGGAGGTCGCCTATCTGCAGACGCAGTCGAAGGCGTTGCTGGCAGGCCCCGAGGGTCTCAACCCGAAGACCGTCGTCACCGAGCCCAACGGCAATGAAGTCCGTTCGATCTTCGAGATTCACGCCCAGAGCGATGTCATCGGGCGTCTTGCGGCCGACACGCGGCTTGCCGGCGTCGCCGAGTTCCTGCTCAACGACACGGTTTACATCCATCAGTCGCGGTTGAACTACAAGCCCGGCTTCGAGGGCAAGGAGTTCTACTGGCACTCCGATTTCGAAACCTGGCATGTCGAGGACGGCATGCCGCGCATGCGCGCGCTGTCGATGTCGGTGCTGCTGGCGGACAACACGCCCGACAACGGACCGCTGATGCTGATGCCCGGTTCGCACCGCTCTTTTCTGGCCTGCGTGGGAGCGACTCCGGACAATCATTACCTCACCTCGCTGAAGAAGCAGGAATACGGCGTGCCCGACCGGAAGAGCTTGACCGAACTGGCGCAGCGTCACGGCATCACCGCGCCCACCGGCAAGGCGGGCACGGTGCTGATCTTCGATTGCAACACGATGCATGGATCGAACGGCAACATCACGCCGTATCCGCGCGCCAATGCATTCTTCGTCTACAACGCTGTCAGCAACAGGCTGCAGGACCCGTTCGGCGTGAAGACGCTGCGTCCGGATTTCATCGCCGCGCGCGGTGAGCCGAAATCCGTGGTGCCGCAAAGCGGTCCGCTGATGGAAGAAGCCTTCGCATGAGCGGTGGCCATAGCGTCGAAAAGATCGGTGGCACCTCGATGGTCGCCACCGGCACGCTGTTCGATAACGTTCTGATCGGCGGACGCACGGGTGCAAGCCTTTACAATAAGGCTTTCGTCGTCTCGGCCTATGCCGGGATGACGGACCTGCTGCTGGAGCACAAGAAAACCGGCAAGCCCGGCGTCTATGCCTGCTTCGTCGCCGATGATGGCGAGGACGGATGGCGTCAGGCGATGGCGGAAGTGCGCAGCGCCATGCATGCGCACAACGCCAGGATGTTCGCCCGGCCGGGCAGCCAGGCGATGGCCGACGATTTCGTCGATGGCCGGATCGATTCCGTCACCCGCTGTCTCGACGATCTGGCACGGCTGCGCAGCCACGGCCGTTTCTGCGTCAACGAGCAGCTCATCACCATTCGCGAACTGCTGGCGGGCATCGGCGAAGCACATAGCGCGCACAGTACCGCGCTGTTGTTGCGCGATCGCGGGGTCAATGCGCGCCTGGTCGATCTGACGTTGTGGGACGAGCAGAACAAGCTCAGCCTCGACGAGCGCATCCGCGAGGCCGATATCGCGGCGGGAATCGATGCCACGATGCCGATCGTCACCGGCTATGTCGGCTGCGATGTCGGCATGGTCCGCCGTTATTCCCGTGGCTATTCGGAAATGACCTTCTCGCGTATCGCGGTGCTGACCGGGGCGCGCGAGGCGATCATTCACAAGGAATTCCACCTGTCGAGCGCGGACCCGAAGCTGGTCGGGCCGGAGAAAACCCGCAAGATCGGGCGCACCAATTACGACGTGGCGGATCAGCTCGCCAATCTCGGCATGGAAGCGATCCATCCGGGTGCTGGTCGCGGCCTGCGCCAAACCGATATCCCGCTGCGGATGCGCAACACGTTCGACCGCGAGGACGAAGGCACGTTGATCAGCGGCGGCTATGTTTCCGATACGCCGCGCGTCGAGATCGTCACCGGCATCCGGCGGGTGCAGGCGCTGCAGTTCTTCGAGCAGGACATGGTCGGGGTCAAAGGTTATGACACCGCGATCCTCGAGGTGTTGACGCGCCATAATGCCTGGATCGTCAGCAAGTCGTCGAACGCCAACACCATCACGCATTATCTGTCGACGGATACGGCGACGGTCACTCGCGTATTGGCGGATTTGCAGCAACGCTATCCCGATTCCTCGATCTCGGCACAGGGTGTCGCGATGGTCTCCATCATCGGCAGCGACATCGGTAAGCCGAGTCTGGTGTCCGACGCGCTGCGCGCGCTGGCCGAGGCGGATGTCGCCGTCATCGCGATGCAGCACCAGATTCGCAATGTGGACGTTCAGTTCATCGTCGACGTCGGCGATTTCGATGCCGCCGTTCGGGCGCTCCACAAGGCGCTGATCGAAGCCGACGAAGGAGAAACAGAAGGCCGGCGCGCGGCCTGACGGCGCGTGCCGCGATCATCATGCTGGCGTTTGTTGCTCCAGTCCGCAGTCTGCTGATCTCCATCTTCGTGCTGATGGCAGGCAGCGGGTTCATGTCGACGCTGCTCAGTCTGCGGCTCGAGCGGGTGGGGGAAAGCATCATCGTCATCGGTGCCGTTGCCGCCGCTTATTTTGTCGGACTGGTTATTGGTGCGATGCGGGCGGGGCGTGTTGTCCGCCGCGTCGGGCATATTCGCGCCTTTGCGGCCTTCGTCGCGTTGCTGTCAGCGAGCACGCTCGGCTACAGGCTGCTCGCCCATCCCCTGTTGTGGTCGGGCTTGCGCCTGATTGACGGGTTCTGCGTCGCGGGCGTTTTCGTGTGTCTCGAAAGCTGGCTTAACGAGCGTGCGGACGAGGCGACGCGCGGCAGCATTCTGGCGGCCTACATGGTCTGTCTCTATGGCGGGCAGGCGCTCGGCCAGTTTTTGCTTGGTGCCAGCGGCGGTTTGCAGGCGGTGCCGTTCGAAGTCGCCTCGATGCTGATTTCGTTGTCGATCCTTCCATTGTGTCTGACGCGGACCTCCGCGCCGCCGCCGGTCGAGGCCGTTTCATTCGGGATGGGAACGCTGTTCGCCATTTCCCCGCTGGGCACCGTCGGCGCGGTGACCACCGGGTTGATGCTGGGCGCGTTCTATGGCCTTGCCGCCGTGCAGGTCCGGCGCTTCGGACTGGACCTGACCCAGACCACCACCTTCATGACGGGCGTAATCCTTGGTGGCGTGGCTTTGCAATGGCCGCTGGGGCGGCTGTCAGATCGGCATGATCGCCGCCAGGTCATCGTGCTCAGTTTCGCGGCGACGTTGTGCGTCAGTCTCGCGATGTCGCTGCTGGGATCGTCCGGGCCGATGTTGCTGGTTCTGGGCGCGATGTTCGGCGGTCTCAGCTTTGCGCTCTATCCGCTTTGCGTCGCGCATTGCAACGATGGTCTCCATGCTTCGCACCGGGTCGCTGCGAGCGGACGTCTGGTGCTGCTGTACTCGATCGGCGCCGCACTCGGGCCGATTGGGGGCGCCTTGTTCATGGCGGGCTGGGGCACCGGCGGGCTGTTTCTGTTCATTGCGTTGTGCGCCGGCGGCACTGTCGCGTTCAGCCTGTGGCGCCAGAAGGCCGCGCCATTCGTATCGGTGCCCGAGCAGCAGGACTTCCAGATTTTGCCTCGCACGACGCCGATTGCATCGCTGCTTGATCCCAACACGCCCGATGCGCCGGTGTCCGAAGGACAACAGCCATGACCGGATCTGCGGATGCTTCTGGCGTCGATCGTGCCGTGCTGAGGCGGGCGATTGCTGCCTCCGCGATGGGCAACGCCACGGAATGGTTCGACTATGGCATCTATGCTTACGGCGTGACCTATATTTCCGCCGCGCTGTTTCCCGGGGACATCGGGGAGGCGGTGCTGTTCGCGCTGGCGACGTTCGCGATTTCCTTTCTGGTGCGGCCGCTGGGCGGCATCTTCTGGGGTTCGCTGGGTGACAGGCTGGGGCGCAAATCGGTGCTGGCGCTGACCATTCTTTTGATGTCGGGCGCGACGCTGTCGGTCGGCCTCATCCCGTCCTATGACAGCATCGGTTTCTGGGCTCCGCTGATCCTGATCGTGCTGCGCATGATTCAGGGCTTCTCGACCGGCGGCGAATATGGTGGTGCCGCGACGTTCATGGCCGAATACGCGCCCGACGACCGGCGGGGCTTCTATGGCAGCTTCCTGGAGGTCGGCACGCTGGCGGGCTTCTCGTTGGGAGCGTTCCTGATGCTGACCTTCTCGTTGCTGCTCGGAGACGAGGCCATGTACGCCTGGGGATGGCGCATTCCGTTCCTGATCGCCGCGCCGATGGGCCTGATCGGCATGTATCTGCGGTCGCGGATGGAGGACACGCCGGTGTTCAGAGCGCATGAAAGCGCAAGCCCAGCACATTCTTCACCGGGGCTACGTACTTTGATGCGGCGGCACTGGCGGCCCATGCTGGTGGTCGGCGGTCTCGTGATCGCGCTCAACGTCGTCAATTATACGCTGCTCAGCTATATGCCGACCTATCTGCAACGCCGCATCGGCCTGTCCGCCGACGAGGCGCTGACGGTGCCGCTGGTCGGCATGCTGTTCATGATGCTGTTGCTGCCGTTCGCCGGCCGCCTGTCGGATCGCGTCGGACGCCGCCCGATGTGGCACTTCTCGCTGATCGGGCTGCTGCTGCTGGTGACGCCGCTCTACATGCTGATGGGCACCGGACTGGCGGGGGCATGCATCGGCTTCGTCATGCTTGGGCTACTCTATGTGCCGCAGCTTGCCACCATCTCGGCGACGTTCCCGGCTATGTTCCCGACCAGCGTGCGCTTCGCCGGATTCGCCAGTGCCTACAACATCGCGACCTCGATCTTCGGCGGCACGGCTCCCGCCGTCAGCAGCGGCCTGATCACGCTCACCGGCAATGACCTGATGCCGGCCTATTATATGGTGGCGACCTGCCTGATCGGGCTCGTGGCGCTGCACTTCATGCCGGAAACGGCGGGGTGTTCGCTCCATGACGATCCGTTCGCGCAGCCACGGCCAACGACGGCTGTGGCCTGATCGGTGTCTTGCCAGGAGTCATCCTCGGCCGTCTGATGTCAGCGGGTGTCTCCGGTGGAGCTTGGCTTCAAGCATGCGAATATCCTGTAAAAGCCGGTGCGCAGGCACCGCGAAGCCGTCATGACGCCATCGATCAGGTGATGTAGGATGTGTCCTTACCCGCGCCGGGGCGCGGCACGATTTGGGCTATTGCAGGAGGTTTTCATGCGCAGATTGCTGACGGTTCTCGCCGCGCTCGCGACACTCAGTCTGACCAATTGCGGTTACAACGCGATCCAGCAGAACGACGAGCAGGTGAAGTCGGCCTGGTCGGAAGTGGTGAACCAGTATCAGCGCCGCGCGGACCTCGTGCCAAATCTCGTCAATTCGGTGAAGGGCTTCGCCCAGCAGGAAAAGGACGTGCTGCTCGGCGTCACCAATGCGCGCGCCAAGGTCGGCAGCGTGCAGGCGGGCCCCGATGTCGTCAACGATCCGGCGGCGTTACAGAAATTCCAGGCGGCGCAGGGTGAATTGTCGAGCGCGCTGTCGCGCCTGCTGGTCGTCACCGAAAACTATCCGCAGCTCAAATCCGACCAGTTGTTCCGCGACCTGATGGCGCAACTGGAGGGCACCGAGAACCGCATCACGGTGGCGCGCAACCGCTATATCAAGGCGGTGCAGGACTATAACGTCAACATCCGAACCTTCCCGAACAACCTGACCGCGATGGCGTTCGGCTACAAGACCAAGGCGAATTTCACCGTCGACAATGAGAAAGACATTTCGACCGCGCCGAAAGTCGATTTCAACGCACCCGCACCTGCCCCAACGCCGGCCAAATAGCGGGGTGACCGGCGAGGCGCATCGATGAAGATCGCGAGGCAACTCGTTCTTGCGTTGCTGCTGTGCTGGGCGGCGGTGGCCGTGGCGGATGTCGCGGTGCCGCTGCTCACCGCGCGCGTCACCGATCTGACCGGTACGCTCAGCGCCGCCGAGGTCACGAGTCTCGACCAGAAACTTGCGGACTTCGAGGCCCGCAAGGGCAGCCAGATCGCGGTGCTGATGGTGCCGACCACGCAGCCCGAGGACATCGCGCAATATTCCATCCGCGTCGTCGAGCAATGGAAGCTGGGGCGCAAGGGCGTCGATGATGGCGTGCTGCTGCTCGTCGCCAAGGACGACCATCGCTTGCGAATCGAAGTCGGCTACGGGCTCGAAGGCGTGCTGCCGGACGCCGTCGCCAATCGCATCATCAACGAGATCATCACGCCGAAATTCAAGCAGGGCGATTTCGATGGCGGCATCGACGACGGTGTCGCGCGTATCATCAAAGTGATCGATGGCGAACCTCTGCCCGCGCCCAAACCTCGGAATGATGTCAGCCAGGGCAGTTGGGATGATATCGGTCAGGCTTTCCCGGTCTTTCTGGTGATGACGATCGTGATCGGAGGAATCCTGCGTCAGGTCTTTGGCCGGTTTTCGGGGTCGCTGTTGACGGGTGGTGGCGTCGCCGTGGTGGCCTGGTTGTTTATGGCGATATGGGTTCTCGCGTTTTTCGCGGGCATCATTGCGCTCTTTTTCACCTTGATTGGCGATGCAATGTTTCTGTCCGGCGGTGGCGGTTTTGGCGGGGGCCGTGGCGGCTCGAGCTGGGGCAGCGGCTCGGGCGGCGGCGGCTTCAGTGGAGGTGGTGGCAGTTTCGGCGGCGGCGGCGCATCGGGAAGCTGGTAGCGGGAACGGCGATGGCGATGGACATCAAGCGATTGGGCAAGCATCTCCTCGGCAACCGCGCACGCGTGCGGCGGGCTTTTCCGCATTCGGCACTGGCCGAGATCGAAAAGGCGATCAAGACCAGCGAGGCCCGTCATGCCGGGCAGATCCGTTTTGTCGTCGAAGGCGCACTCGATGGACGGCCGCTTCTGGCCGGGCAAGCGGCGCGGGAACGCGCGCTCGATGTGTTTTCGCATTTACGGATATGGGACACCGAGCACAATTCCGGCGTGCTGATCTATCTGCTGCTGGCTGATCGCGATGTGGAGATCGTCGCCGATCGCGGCATCGATGCGAAGGTCGGCGCGGAGCGATGGCATGCGATTTGCGCCCGCATGGAAGCGGAGTTCCGGCAAGGGCGTTTCAAGTCGGGCGTGCTGGAAGGGATCGCGCAGATCACCGCCGATCTCGCGACTCATTTTCCGGTGCACGGCGCGCATCGCAATGAGTTGCCGGACCCGCCAGTGGTTCTTTGATGCATCAGGGCATGGGAAACTTGTGAGCCGGATGCCGAAGAGCCGGTCGCGACTTGGCGGCGGCGCAAGGCTCGATTAGTTTTCCGGATGTTGGCCGATGTCGAGTAGAGGTGTCATGTTCCGTAGTCCATCACGTCGAGGCGCGCTTCTGGCGATGCTTGCCATGTCGCCGGTCCCCGCTGTTGCGATGGAGCTGACGCCCCCGCAGGCCGATCTTTATGCGTCGGTGTCGATCAATCCACCGTCCGGAAGCGAGATGACGGTGTGTTACGGCTTTGTCTGCCGCCGCCGCGCGATTCTGGTTTTTTCCGACGCCGACCGCAGGTCGCTGACGCGCATCCTGGCGGCAGGGAAGGCAAATGCTGCCGCCGAGCGCGGGGCGCTTGCCAAGGCCGTGGTCTGGTTTGACCGCCGCATGGGGCCAGTGATCGGGACCGCCACGCGCATCGCCAAGGCCGATATACGGGCCGGATCGGACGCCACCAATTTCGACTGTTTCGACACCACCCGCGACACCACGAGTCTGCTGCTGGTGCTGCAGGAGTGGGGCCTCCTGAAATTCCACAAGGTCGGCAATCCGCGCTATCGCGGCAACCCGTTTGCCTTACAGACGCCGCACAACACGGCGGTCGTGATCGACAAAGCGACGGGGACCGAGTGGGTGGTGGATCTGTGGCCGAAGAAATATGCCGAGGCGCCCGACGTCATGCCGGTCGAGCGCTGGCTGAAAGAGAACTGAGGCCGCGCGTCGTACCGGATCCTTGACGCGGCGGCGGCCGGTTCCTTCTATGGTTAACCTTCCGTTAGCGAATTGCATCGCATCTTTCGCGGAAGGAGAGATGCCATGTCGTCCAATCGTGTATCCTTGGAAAATGATGCCTGCCCCGTCGGGGACGAACTGCTCGGCAGTCTGTATCGCGCGAGCGAACACGGTTTGCCTCAACTGGTCGAGACGGTGTCGGGCGACGTGCGGGCGATGCTGGCGCTGTTCTGCTATCGCCGGGCGCATCTGCATTCGATGAGCCTTGCGATTGCCGCGACGTGCAGCGAGCAGGACCTGAAAGAACAGGGTGGCACCGTCGGCGCGACATTGTTCGCGCTGTCGCGAGAAGCGCCGGCCGAGCAGGTGCCCTCCGCCGCAAGCGGCCGCCGCGCCATCACGCTGTCGACCAAACCGCTCCGGGCCATCCCGGAAATGGCCGACGACGATATCGAGCCGCTCAGCGCCTGATTGTTTGCAGGCTGCTTTCGTCCGGGCGCAGACCGCGCCGGGACCGTGCTTGCCATGAGGCAAGCCTCAGCCGGTCAAAACCTCAATCGACCAGAATCACGCGGATGTCGTTGACGTTGGTCAGCGTCGGTCCGGTCTGGACGAGATCGCCGGTTGTCTCGAAGAACGCCGTGGCGTCGTTGTTGTCGAGATAGGCCACCGGATCGAGCTTCATCTCCTGCATTTTCGCGAACGTCGTCTCATCCGCCATCGCGCCGGCCGGGTCGGTTGACGAGCCGCCGCCGCCATCGGCGCCGTCGGTATCCGCCGCGAGAATGGAAATATTTTTGGTGCCAGCCAGAGCAGCGGCTGCGGCCAGAACGTATTCCTGGTTTGGTCCACCGCGTCCGTTGCCGCGCACGATCACGGTGAGTTCGCCGCCCGACACGATGGCGACGCGCTTGCCCCTGGCGCGGGCGTCCAACGCGAGCTTGGCGTGTTCCGCCGCCACCTTGCGCGCTTCGCCCTCGAGGTCGGCGCCGAGGTCGATAACCTCATATCCGGCCTGCGCGGCGACGCGAAGTGCTGCGGCGAGGGAATCGCCCGGCTTGGCGACGATGTCGTAACGCGCCCGCTCGAAAACCTTGTCGCCGGGCTTGACGCTTTCGTTGCGCGGATCGGCCAGCGCCGCGCGCACCGCATCGTCCACCTGCAGTTTGTATTGCTCCACGATGTCGCGCGCGTTCTGCAGCGTCGAGGGATCGGGAACGGTCGGGCCGGAGGCGATCACGGCCGGGTCGTCATGCGGCACGTCCGAGATGGCGAGCGTCACCAATTGGGCAGGATAGGCGGCGCGGGCGAGGCGTCCGCCCTTGATACGCGACAGATGCTTGCGCACCGTGTTCATGTCGGAAATCGGCGCGCCCGAACGCAGCAGGCTTTTGTTGACCTGCTGCTTTTGCGTGCAGGAAATGCCTTCGGCGGGAGCGATCCAGTTGGCGGAGCCGCCGCCCGAGATCAGGGCCAGCACGAGGTCGTCCGGTCCGGCTTCCGTGGCCAGCGCGAGGGCTTTCTCGGCACCGCGAATGCTGGCCTCGTCGGGAACGGGGTGACCGGCTTCGATGACTTCGATCCGGCGGGTCGGTACGGCATGGCCGTGCCGGGTGGTCGCGACGCCCGCGATTCGATCCGCGCCCAAGCCGGTTTCGTCCATGTAATGACGCTCGGCCACGGCGGCCATCGCAGCGGCGGCCTTGCCTGCGGCGACGATGAAAACCCGACCACGCGGCGGCCCCGGCAGATGGCGGCGCAGCATCTTGTCGGGGTGGGCCGCGCCGACGGCAGCATCGAAAATGGAGCGGAGGAGGGCACGTTTATCGGTCATTAGATACCTTATTCATAGTTTCGGCTCCGCACAACGAGATTCCGATTATCGAGACGAAGCCGCAAGTCTGGGCCGGAATAAGGAAAAGCGAAGCGGATTACAACCTTCGTATGATGCCTCAGTGGAGCGTGGCTAACGCCGGGTAGCCGGTCATGGTTTTTGTTCGTCAGAGCGTGCAACATTCGTCACGCGCGTGGATTCAATGCCGTCTGACAGGAGCAAATCGCATGCCGGGAGCCGTCCTTGTTTTCAGAGCCCGCATCCTGATCGACAGGACATCGTTGCCGATCCGCGGCATCGGATCGGCCGGATTGTTCGAGATCGTGCATTAGGCGGGCGCGATGGCTTATCTCCTTGCCATCGATCAGGGCACGACGTCCTCGCGCGCGATGCTGTTTCGCGGCGACTTGTCCGTCGCGGCGAAGGCGCAGCAGGAGTTTCCGCAGCACTTTCCGGCGTCGGGCTGGGTCGAGCACGAGCCGGAGGATATCTGGACAACCACGCTCGCCACCTGCCGCGAAGCGATGCGCGATGGCTGCGTCAACGCGTGCGACATCGCGGCCATCGGCATCAGCAACCAGCGCGAGACGGTGGTGGTGTGGGACCGCAGGACAGGGCAGGCGATCCATCGCGCCATCGTCTGGCAGGACCGGCGCACCGCCGACGTCTGCGCGCGGCTGCAGGCGGAAGGGCACGAGTCGTTCATTGCTGCGCGGACAGGATTGGTCGCGGACCCTTATTTCTCCGGCACCAAGGTGGCGTGGATTCTCGATCACGTCAGTGGCGCGCGCGAACGTGCCGAGCGCGGCGAATTGCTGTTCGGTACCGTCGATTGCTATCTGCTGTGGCGTCTCACCGGCGGCGCGGTGCATGCGACCGACGCGACCAATGCCTCGCGCACGCTGCTGTTCAATATTCACACCGGTGAGTGGGACGGCGATCTGCTCGAACTGTTGCGCGTGCCGCGCCCGATGCTGCCTGAGGTTCGCGATTGTGCGGCGGATTTCGGCGTGACGCTTCCCGGTCTGTTCGGCGGCCCCATCGCCATTCGCGGTATCGCGGGCGATCAGCAGGCCGCGACCGTGGGGCAGGCTTGTTTCGTACCGGGAATGATGAAATCCACCTACGGCACCGGCTGCTTCGCGCTGCTCAACACCGGCGAGACGGCGGTGGCCTCAAAGAACAAGCTGCTGACGACCATCGCCTATCAGTTGAGCGGCAAGCGCACCTATGCGCTCGAAGGCTCGATCTTTGTCGCGGGCTCCGCCGTGCAATGGCTGCGCGACGGGCTTCATCTGATCAAGACCGCGCATGACAGCGACGACCTCGCGGGGAAGGCCGATGCCACACAGTCGGTCTATCTGGTTCCGGCTTTTGTCGGCTTGGGCGCGCCCTACTGGAATCCGCGTGTGCGCGGCGCGTTGTTCGGCCTCACGCGCAACACCGGCCCGGCCGAGCTGGCGCAGGCGGCGCTGGAAAGCGTCTGCTATCAGACGCACGATCTGTGGCAGGCGATGCGCGCGGACTGGCCGGATCTGGCGACGAGGGAGACCGCGCTGCGCGTCGATGGCGGCATGGCGGTCTCGGACTGGACCATGCAGCGGCTGGCGGACATTTTGAACGCAACAGTCGACCGGCCGGTGATTGCGGAAACTACGGCGCTCGGCGCCGCCTATCTCGCGGGCCTCGCGGCGGATGTCTGCCCGCCGCCCGAAGCGTTTGGCGGGCAATGGCAACTCGATCGCCGTTTCACGCCCGCGATGGACGCGACGATACGCGCACAGAAACTGCGCGGCTGGTCGCGGGCGGTGAAGGGCCTGCTCGCGAGCGATGCTGAAGATTGAGATTCTCGCCTGGGCGGGATAGCAATGATGAATGATTGCCATCCCGCTCATGGCGAAGTCTTACTGGCAGATTGTCGGCTCTCCGTTCAACTGAATGAGGGTGCCGGGACGGTAGGTGAAGCCGTTGCGCGCGTCGAAGCTCGGCGAGTCCGGAATGGCGACGCCGTTATAGCTGTATGGGCCGAAATCTTCGTCCATCGACGCATAGGTGTCGTTGTAGCTGTCGCCGCTGCGATAGGCGACGCTGCCATAGGGGCGATCATATCCGCCGTAATAACCGTTGTCGTCATAGCCGCCACGGAAGGGGGCCGTTGCGATCGCGCCGGCGGTTGCGATTGCGCCACCGGCAATGGCGCCTGCGGCGGCGCCGGGCCAGAACCCATCCCGGTGGTTCCAATCGTGATCCCGCTGCGCGAAGCGTGCGTTAGAACGCGCTTGGGCGTGATGCGGGTGATGCATGCGCGCGTTGTGTGATGTCGCGTGTATGCCCGAATTCATCGAATCGCGCGCGAGGGCCGGGGGTGCGGCGAAAGCGATCGCTGCAGCAGCAGTTGTTGCGATGAGAATTGCCTTGGTCACAGTGAATCTCCTTATCTTCGTCGTGAAAACTTTATGAGAAGGCCGGAGTAAGTTCCGACATGGCGCAACGCCGCCGATTATCCGGCGTTGTGCGGGCAGAACGAACCGAAAGAGATCGAGTTCCGGCAGGGTTTCGCGTCACTCGGACGTGAACGGAAAAGGCCGAACGGAAGCGGAGTTCCGTTCGGCCTTTTGCTGAAAATCATCGGGAAATGATGATGCCGTCAGTTCGGCCGCGCATTATCCGTGGGTGGCTTCATCTTCAGGCGCATGTGGATGGCGCAGCCGCAGCCCGGCGGGTGCTGGGCGGGCGGCAGGCTCGCGATGTCGTCCTCCGCAGACGCGGGAGGCTGAGGTTCGCTTGCCGGGATGTAGTTCAGCACCGGCGCGAGCGAGCGTTCGGTGTCGGCGACGGTCGCGCCAATACGCTCGGCGTAATCCTCGACCTGATCGCGCTCGATCTTGCCGACGCCGAAATATTCGCTCTGCGGGTGGCTGTAATAGATGCCGGACACCGAGGAGCCCGGCCACATCGCAAGGCTTTCGGTCAGCGTCACGCCCGCGTTGCGCTCGGCATCGAGCAAACGGAAGATCGTGGTCTTCTCGTGATGGTCGGGCTGCGCGGGATAGCCCGGCGCGGGCCGGATGCCCTGATATTTCTCAAGGATCAGGTCGTCGTTCGAGATTGCCTCGTCGGGTGCATAACCCCACAGCTCCATGCGCACGCGCTGATGCATCCGCTCGGCGAAGGCTTCGGCGAGGCGATCCGCCAGCGCCTTGACGATGATGGAGGAATAATCGTCGTTGGCTTTCTTGAAGCGCATGGTGATGGCGTCCTCGCCGATGCCCGCGGTGACGACGAAGGCGCCGATATAGTCGGCAACGCCGGTCTCTTTCGGCGCGATGAAGTCCGAGAGTGCCAAGTTGTGACGGCCTTCGCGCTTCTCCAGTTGCTGGCGCAGCGTATGCAGCGTCGCCACGGGCTTGGTGCGGGACTCGTCGCTGTAGAGCGTGATGTCGTCGCCCTCGGCGTTGGCGGGCCAGAAGCCGATAGTGGCGTTGGCGGTGAACCAGTTCTCCTTGATGATGGTGTCGAGCATCTTGCGCGCGTCATTATAAAGCGACTGCGCGACCTCGCCGACATTCGGGTCCTTCAGGATTGCAGGGTAACGCCCCGTCAGTTCCCACGCCTGGAAGAACGGCGTCCAGTCGATGTAGTCGGCTAGCTCGGCGAGCGAGTAGTTGCTGAAGTTCTTCACGCCGAGGAAGGAAGGCTTCGTCGGCCTGGCCTGCGACCAGTCGAGCTTCAGCGCATTGGCGCGTGCGGCCTCCAGCGTGAGGCGCTTCTTGTTCTGCTGGGCGCGGAAATGCGCATCCGCGATCTTGGCGTAATCGGCGCGAACCTCGGAGATGTATTCATCGCGTCTCTCGGGCGACAGCAGCGAGGAGGCGACGCCGACCGCACGGCTGGCGTCATTGACATGCACCACTACGCCCTTGCGATAACGCGGATCGATCTTCACGGCGGTATGGACGCGGCTCGTGGTCGCGCCGCCGATCAGCAAGGGAATATCGAATCCCTCTCGTTCCATTTCGGAGGCGACGAATGCCATTTCATCCAGCGACGGCGTGATCAGACCGGAGAGACCGATGATGTCGGCGCTCTCTTGTCTGGCGGTCTCCAGAATCTTGACGGCGGGTACCATCACGCCCAGATCGACCACCTCGAAGTTATTGCACTGGAGCACGATGCCGACGATGTTCTTGCCGATGTCGTGGACGTCGCCCTTCACCGTCGCCATCACGATCTTGCCGGCGGATGAGCGAACGCCCTCGGCAAGACCGGCGGCCTTGTTGCGTTCCTTCTCCTCTTCCATGAACGGCATCAGATAGGCGACCGCCTGCTTCATCACGCGCGCGGACTTCACCACCTGCGGCAGGAACATCTTGCCCGCGCCGAATAGGTCGCCGACCACGTTCATGCCGTCCATCAGTGGGCCTTCGATGACGTTGAGCGGCCGCGCGACGGTGAGGCGGGCGGCTTCGGTGTCGGCCTCGATATATTCGGTGATGCCGTTGACGAGCGCGTGGGAGAGCCGCTTCTCGACCGGCCATTCGCGCCAGGCGAGATCCTGTTCCTTGACCTGCTTGCCCTGGCCGCGGAATTTTTCCGCCAATTCCAGCAGGCGTTCGGATGCGCCCGGATCGCGGTTGAGGATGACATCCTCGCAGACCTGGCGCAGTTCGGGATCGATGTCGTCATAGATCACCATCTGCCCGGCATTGACGATGCCCATGTCCATACCGGCCTTGATGGCGTGATACAGGAACACCGAGTGCATCGCCTCGCGCACCGGCTCGTTACCACGGAACGAGAACGACAGGTTCGAGACGCCGCCCGAGATATGGGCATGCGGCAGGTTCTGGCGGATCCAGCGCGTCGCCTCGATGAAATCGACGCCGTAATTGTTGTGCTCCTCGAGGCCGGTCGCGATCGCGAAGATGTTGGGATCGAAGATGATATCCTGCGGTGGGAAGCTGAGCTTCGTCGTCAGCAAATCATAGGCGCGTTTGCAGATATCGATCTTGCGCTGGTAGGTGTCGGCCTGTCCGGTTTCGTCGAACGCCATCACCACGACGGCCGCGCCGTGGCGGAGCGCAATCGTCGCCTCGCGGATGAATTTCTCCTCACCTTCCTTGAGCGAGATCGAATTCAGGATCGATTTGCCCTGGATGCATTTCAGCCCGGCCTCGATCACGTCGAATTTCGAGGAGTCGACCATCACCGGCACCTTGGCGATGTCCGGCTCGGAGGCGACGAGATTGAGGAATTCGACCATCACCTGCTTGGAGTCGAGCAGACCCTCGTCCATGTTGACGTCGATCACCTGCGCGCCGTTCTCGACCTGATCGCGGGCGACCTGAAGAGCTGCAGTGTAGTTGCCTTCCTTGATGAGCTTGCGGAAGCGGGCGGAGCCGGTGACGTTGGTGCGCTCGCCGACATTGACGAAGGGAATGTCGCTGGTCAGCACGAACGGCTCGAGGCCGGACAGCCGCAGGCGCGGCTCGATTACAGGCACCACGCGCGGCTTGTGCGGCGCGACCGCCCGCGCGATGGCGCCGATGTGGTCGGGCGTGGTGCCGCAACAGCCGCCGACCACGTTGACGAGACCGGCTTGCGCGAACTCGCCGACGAGGCGGGCCATATATTCCGGCGTCTCGTCATACTGGCCGAATTCGTTCGGCAGGCCCGCGTTCGGATAGGCGCAGACGAGCGTATCGGCGACGCGGCCGATATCGGCAACGTGCGCGCGCAGGTCTTCCGCGCCGAGCGCGCAGTTGAAGCCGATGGTGATCGGGTTGGCATGTTGCACCGAGTACCAGAAGGCTTCCGGCATCTGGCCCGACAGCAGGCGGCCGGATTTATCGGTGATGGTGCCGGAAATCATGATCGGCACGTCGATGCCGCGTGCCTCGCAGATGTCCGCGATGGCGTAGAGCGCCGCCTTGGCGTTGAGCGTGTCGAAGATGGTTTCGACCAGCAAGAGATCCGCGCCGCCGTCGAGCAGGCCGTTGATCTGTTCGCTATAGGCGACGCACAGATCGTCGAACGTCACCGCGCGATAGCCGGGATTGGCGACATCCGGCGAGATCGAGGCGGTGCGGTTGGTGGGGCCCAGCGCGCCCGCGACGAAACGCGGCTTGCCGTCGTCGGCTTCGGCGCGGTTGGCGGCGTTGCGTGCCAGCCGCGCGCCCTCGCGGTTCAACTCGTCGGCGAGGTCCGACATGTCGTAGTCGGCCTGCGCAATCGACGTCGAGGAGAAGGTGTTGGTCTCGACGATGTCGGCCCCGGCCTTGAGATATTCGTAGTGAATGTCCTCGATCGCTTGCGGCTGGGTCAGGATCAACAGGTCGTTGTTGCCGCGCACGTCGCGATGGAAATCCTTGAACCGCTCGCCGCGAAACGCCGCTTCATCGAATTCGAGCCGCTGGATCATGGTGCCCATGGCGCCGTCGAGCACCAGGATGCGTTCGCGGGCGAGAGCGCGGAATTTGTCGGCGGTGGAGGATGTCATTTACTCATTACCTTGCATGCGTCATGTCCGCGAAACACGCCGGGCATAACGAGAGATCGATTAGGCCGCCTGCTGCGATCCGTTCGGCCGGATGCCGAGCAGGTGGCTGATGGCGAACACGAGGTCCGCGCGGTTCATGGTGTAGAAATGGAAATTCGCGACGCCGTGCTTGGCCAGCTTTTGCACCTGGCCAGCGGCGACGGTGGCGGCCACGAGCTTGCGAGTCTCGGCATCGTCGTCGAGGCCCTCGAATTTTTCCGCCAGCCAATCCGGCACTGTCGCACCCGCGCGCGTGGCGAAATTCTTTGCCAGCTTGAAATTCTGCACCGGCAGGATGCCCGGCACGACCGGAATCGTGATCCCGGCGGCGCGGACGCGGTCGAGGTAACGGAAGTAGAGATCGTTGTCGAAGAAGAACTGGGTAATGGCGCGGTCGGCACCGGCATCGACCTTGGCCTTCAGCACGTCGATATCGGCATCGAGGTTCGCGCTCTCGGGATGCTTTTCCGGATAGGCCGACACCGTGACTTCCATGTCGGGGTGACGGCGCTTGATCGAGGCAACGAGATCGGCGGAGGTCTGGTAGCCTTGCGGGTGGGCCTGATAGGCGGTGCCGATGCCGCCTGACGGATCGCCGCGCAGCGCCACGATGTGGCGCACGCCGATCTCGTGATAGCGATCGACGACATCATCGACATCGGCGCGCGCGGCATCGACGCAGGTCAGATGCGCGGCCGGGGTGAGGCTGGTTTCTTCAAGGATGCGCTTGATCGTCGAATGGGTGCGCTCGCGGGTCGAGCCGCCCGCGCCATAGGTGACGGAGACGAAATTCGGCGATAGCGGCGCGAGGCGGTTGATGACGCCCCACAGATTCTGCTCCATCTCCTCGGTCTTCGGCGGGAAGAACTCGAATGAGATGGCGGGCCGCTTGGCCTGCGCGTGGGCAGATGCAATGGTGTCGCTCATGACGCCTCGAAAGAACCAGCTAGGACAGGGATAATGCGCGATGGCTCAGCCTACCGCGCAAACGCTAAAATAGGCCATAAGGCTTCGATCTGACAGCCCACTAAAGCCCATGTTGCGATGGGAAATTGCCCATAAGATGGGAAGTCGTGCCAGAAAATCCAGTTTTCAAGGAATGGGTGGGCCGGATTGCCGTCTGCCGGACCTTGAATCTTCATGAAAAAATCTCTGCAGTTGCCACACTCTATCGGCAGACGGCGGACGGGGCCGAATTGGACATGCTAACCAGATGCCACAGCCCACCCGCGACTTGAGCGCGACGGCATAGCCATTACCTGAGAGCCCATGCCTCCTCTGTCCGTCCTCGATCTTTCCGTCGTCACCACCGGCACTCGACCCGCACAGGCGCTGCGCAACAGCATCGATCTGGCGCAGGAGGCCGACCGGCTGGGCTACACCCGCTATTGGCTCGCCGAGCATCACGGGCTCGCCTCGGTCGCAAGTCCGGCGCCCGACATCATGATCGGGCAGATCGCGGCGGCGACGGCGCGCATTCGCGTCGGCTCTGGTGGCGTGATGTTGCCGAACCACGCGCCGCTCGTCGTGGCCGAGCGTTTCAAGATGCTGGAAGCACTGTTTCCCGGCCGTATCGATCTCGGGCTTGGCCGCGCGCCGGGGACCGATGGTGTGACGGCTTACGCGCTCCGCAACCGGCTGGAGGCACGGCCCGGCGACGATTTTCTGGAGCGGCTGCAAGAATTGATCCTGTGGGAGACGCGAGAATTCCCGGCCGATCACCCCTTCAACAAAGTGATCGCGATGCCGGACGATACGCCGTTGCCGCCGTTGTGGCTGCTCGGCTCCAGCGACTACAGCGCTCAACTGGCGGCGCAGGTCGGCATGGGCTTCGCCTTCGCGCATCATTTCGCATCGTTCGATGCAGTGGCGGCGCTTACGCATTATCGCGCGCATTTCCGGCCCTCGCGCTGGCGGCAGGCGCCGCAGGGCATCCTCGCGGTGGCCGTGGTCGCCGCGCCGACCGATGCGGAAGCCGAGGAACTGGCGATGTCCATGGATCTCAACCGCCTGCAACGCGAGCGCGGTGCTTACTTGCCGATTCCGAGCGTCGAGGAAGCGAAGGCCTATCCTTATACGGAGACCGACCGTGCCATCATCGCGCGCAACCGCGCCAAACTGTTCGTCGGCTCCCCGGCGACCATTCTGGAGCGGCTGACGCCGTTGATCGAGGCGAGCCAGGCCGACGAGGTGATGGTCGTCAGCGCGATCTACGATCACGAGGCACGCAAGCGCAGCTATCGGTTGCTTGCGGAGGCGTTCGGGATCGGGAAGGCGGCGGTCTAGCTGCCGTTCCTGCCGTTGAACGCGATGCGGAACGGATGTGCCGGATAGACGCCGACGATGCGCAATTCCGCCGAGAAGAATTTCAATTCCTCCAGCGCGTAGGCGAGATTCTGGTCGTCCGGGTGGCCGTCAACATCGGCGAAGAACTGCGTGGCGGCGAAATTGCCTTCCACCATGTAGCTTTCGAGCTTGGTCATGTTGACGCCGTTGGTGGCGAAGCCGCCGAGCGCCTTGTAGAGCGCGGCGGGCAAATTGCGCACGCGGAAGACAAAGGACGTGACCGTCGCGCCGGTGCCGTGCGGCGCCCATTTCGGCTCGCGCGCCAGAATGACGAAGCGCGTGGTGTTGTGGTGTTCGTCCTCGACGTCCTCAGCCAGGATGTCGAGGCCGTAGATATCAGCGGCGATCTTCGGCGCGAGCGCCGCGCGGGTCTTGTCACCCGCCGCCGCCACCGTGCGGGCCGAGCCCGCGGTATCGGGCGAGACGATTGAGCGCACGCCGAGCTTGCGGATGATGTCGCGGCACTGGCCGAGTGCATGGACGTGGCTCTCGATGGTCTTGATACTGTCGAGCGTTGCGCCGCGCGGCGCCATCAACTGATGATGAATCGGCAGGAACCATTCGCCGACGATGAACAGGTTCGATTTCGGCAGCAGATGATGGATGTCCGCGACGCGACCCGCGACCGAGTTCTCGATCGGAATCATGCCGAGATCGGCCTCGCCGGAGGAAATCGCGGCCAGCGCATCCTCGAAGGTTGGGCACGGCAGCGCCCTGGCGCCGGGATACGCCTCGTCGATCGCAATATGCGAGTTGGCGCCGGGCTCGCCCTGGAACGCGATGGTCATTGGTTTTGTCGCCATGTTTGTCGTCATGCCTGTTTTGCCAGTGTGCGCCGTGCGGCGTCCAGATCGTGCGGCGTATCGACCCCGAGCGGCACCGAATCGACGATTCTCACGTCGATCCTCATGCCCGCCTCCAGAGCGCGCAACTGTTCGAGTTTCTCGCGCCGCTCAAGCGTCGAGGGCGGCAGCGCGACGAAGCGTGCCAGCGCCGCGCGGCGGTAGGCATAGAGCCCGATGTGATGGTAGCGCGGTCCTTCGCCATGGGGCGCGGTGGCGCGGGTGAAGTAAAGCGCGCGCAGCGTGTCGTTCGAGACAGGCGAGCCGACCACCTTGACCACGTTGGGATTGCTATGTTCGCCCTCGACGCGGATTTCGGCTGCCAAAGTGGCGATGTCCACGGCGGGCTCGCTGAAGGGCTGCAGCACCGCGCGGATGTCGGCGGGCGCGATCGTCGGCAGGTCGCCCTGAACGTTGATGATGGTCTTGATGCGGCCCGCGCCGTCGAGTGTTTCCAGCGCCTCGAAAATACGGTCCGAGCCGGAGGGATGGTCGGTACGGGTCATCACCGCTTCGCCGCCTTGCGCGGTGACGGCGGCGGCGATGTCGGCCGAATCGGTGGCCACCGCGACCCGGCCAAGGCGTGCATCCTGCGCCCTGCGCAGGACATGGGCGATCATCGGCAGCCCGGCGATGTCCAGAAGCGGTTTTCCCGGCAGCCGAGACGCCGCCGTGCGGGCGGGAATCAGGACCAGGGTGTCTTGTTCGGTCATGGATGAAAGGCCGGGCTGCAGGGCTGGAAACGCACGGAAATGCGGGATATTTGGAAAGTCGGGACATTTATACGGGTTGCCAGAAGCCGGGCAAACCGTTATTCCCTCGGCGCTGCCCCTTGTGCGGCGCGTAGCTGACCCTGCACCGATGTTTTGGCCCGTTTTCCGGCGGAAAATACCAGACATCAGGTCAATTTTCCGGCCCGGAGCCTGATCTGAAATGGACTCTTTCGAACTCAACAAGATCATGGGTGCGATTCTCGGCACCTGCCTTGTTTTGCTGGTCACGAATTTCACCGCCCATGCGATTTTTGCTCCGAAGGCGCCCGAAAAGCCGGGTTTTGAGATTGCGGTGAAGGAAGAGGCCCCTGCCGGTGCGCCGGCCAAGGCGGCACCCGAAGTGCCGATCGCGGATCTGCTGAAGACGGCTTCCGCCGAAAAGGGGCAGGCGGTTTCCAAGAAGTGCGCGGCCTGCCACACCTTCGAGAAGGGCGGCCCCAACAAGGTCGGCCCGAACCTGTTCGGTATCGTCGATGAGCCGAGGGGCCAGGGCCGCGGTGGCTTCAACTTCTCCGCCGCCATGAAGGCCAAGGGCGGTAACTGGAGCCTCGATGACCTCAACCAGTTCATCAAGAGCCCGAAGGGCTTCGTGCCCGGCACGGCGATGGGTTTTGCGGGCATTGCGAAGGACTCTGAGCGCGCCGACCTGATCGCCTATCTCGAGACCCTCAAGTAAGGTCAAGCGCGCGCCGCATGCGAGCGCACGTTCCAGCCTAAACGAATTTTTAGAATCCGCGCGACAACGTCGCGCGGATTTATCGTTTGGACAGGCTGGCGTCATATCCAAAAACCGACATAATAAACGCAGACGGTGAGGCGGTCGCGCCCCCGCGGTGTTGCGTTTATTTCACAACCAACAGGATTTTGACGGTTGCCGATTTCCCGACGCCAACTCCTCCGCAGCAGCGCCCTCGCTGCCTGGTTTCCTCTCCTCAACACCATCAGGCCGGCTCTCGCTGAAACGGCATCGCCGAAAGACGGCGCGTGGACGCATGGGCTGTCGCTGTTCGGCGATGTGAAGTATCCGGCGAACTTCCCGCATTTCGATTACGTCAATCCCGCCGCGCCGAAGGGCGGCGTGGTGCGGCAGACCGCGCTCGGCACGTTCGATAATTTCAACATGGTCGTGGCCGGGGTGAAGGGATCGATCGGCGCCATCGGAGAGATTTACGAAGCGCTGACGGTGTCATCGCTCGATGAGGTCTCGACTCAATATGGCCTGCTCGCGGAAGCGATGAGCTATCCGGCTGACTATTCCTCCGTGACCTACCGTCTGCGCAAGGAAGCGAAATGGCACGACGGCAAGCCGGTGACGCCGGACGACGTGATCTTCTCGCTTGAGGCATTCAAGACATACCATCCGTTCTATTCGGCCTATTATCGCCACGTCACCAAGGCGGAGAAGGTCGGCGATCGCGAGATCAAATTCACCTTCGATGCGCCGGGCAATCGCGAACTGCCGCAGATTCTCGGTCAACTGACCGTGCTGCCGAAACATTATTGGGAAGGCAAGGACGCCGCGGGCAAGCCGCGCGACATCAGCGCCACCACGCTTGAGCCGCCGGTCTCCAGCGGACCCTACAAGATCAAGAGTTTCGTGCCGGGCCGCACCATCGTGCTCGAGCGCGTCAAGGACTATTGGGGCAACGGCATCAACATCAATGTCGGCCGCAACAATTTCGATGAACTGCGCTACGAATATTTCCGCGACTCCACCGTGGCGCTCGAAGCTTTCAAGGGCGACCAGATCGACTGGCGCACCGAGAACAGCGCCAAGAACTGGGCGACGGCCTACGACTTCCCGGCGGTGACCGAAAAGCGCGTGGTGCTCGAGGAATTTCCCAACCGCTCCGTCGGCGTCATGCAGGCATTTGCGTTCAATATCCGGCGCGACAAGTTCAAGGACCCACGCGTGCGCCGCGCGATGAACTTCGCCTTCGATTTCGAGGAAATGAACCGGCAGATTTTCTTCGGCCAGTACACGCGCATCGCGAGCTATTTCGAAGGCACGGAACTGGCCTCCAGCGGATTGCCGCAGGGCCGCGAACTGGAAATTCTCGAAACCGTCCGCGATGGCGTGCCGCCCGAGGTGTTCACCTCCGCATACACCAACCCGGTCGGAGGTTCGCCGGAGAAGGTGCGCGCCAATCTGCGCGAGGGATTGAAGCTTCTCAAATCCGCCGGTTACGAGATCAAGGACCGCAAGCTTGTCGATGGCAAGACCGGCACGCCGTTCGAGCTTGAACTGCTCACTTACGATCCGAGCTTCGAGCGCGTGATGTTGTTCTTCAAGCCTTCGCTGGAGCGCATGGGCATGACGGTCAGCGTGCGCACGGTCGATGCGACGCAATACGAGAACCGCCTGCGCAACTGGGATTTCGACGTGGTGGTGAATTCGTGGGCTGAGTCGCTGTCGCCCGGCAATGAGCAGCGCGAGTTCTGGGGCTCGCAGGCCGCCGACATGCCGGGCTCGCGCAACATCATCGGCATCAAGAATGCCGCCATCGACAAGCTGATCGATCGGGTGATCTACACCAGGGATCGCGACGACCTCGTCGCGGCGACGAAGGCGCTGGATCGCGTGTTGCTGTGGCATCATTTCGTCGTGCCGCAGTGGACTTACGGCAAGACTCGCACCGCGCGGTGGGGTCGTTTCGGCCGCCCTGCCGAGATGCCGAAATACGGCATGTCCGCTTTCCCCGAGATCTGGTGGTTCGACGCGGACAAGGCCGGAAAAACCGGGCGGCGCTCCTGATGCGGGTGTCGCGCCGGGATGTTCTGGTGCTGGGCGGCGGCGCTGCCATCGCCTGCGCCGTCAAGCCTGCGTTCGCCGATGATGCGAATTTCACGCACGGCATATCGGCGTTCGGCGACCTGAAGTATCCGAAGGATTTCAGGCAATTCGATTACGTCAACGCCGATGCGCCGAAGGGCGGGCTGTTTTCGACGATTCCGTCGAGCCGGTCCTACAACCAGTCGTTCCAGACCTTCAATTCGCTCAACGCCTTCATCCTGAAGGGCGACGGCGCCATCGGCATCGAGCAGACCTTCACCACGCTGATGGCGCGTTCCGGCGACGAGCCCGATGCGATGTATGGCCTCGCCGCGAATGGTGTGCAAATTTCCGCCGACGGCCTGACCTATCGCTTCAGGATGCGCCCTGAGGCGCGCTTTCATGACGGGGCACGTCTCACCGCGAAAGATGCCGCCTTCTCGCTGGGCATCCTGAAGGAGAAGGGGCACCCGATCATCCGCCAGCAGATGCGCGATGTCATCAAGGCGGAAGCGCCGGACGACGACACGCTGGTGGTGACTTTTGCGCCGAACCGCGCGCGCGACGTGCCGCTCTATGTGGCCTCGCTGCCGATTTTTTCGAAATCCTATTACGCGAAGCAGCCATTCGAGGAATCGACGCTGGAGATTCCGCTCGGCTCCGGGCCCTACAAGGTCGGCAAGTTCGAAGTTGGCCGCTTCATCGAATATGACCGCGTCAAGGACTGGTGGGGCGCGAAACTCCCCGTCGTAAAGGGGGCGTTCAATTTCGACACCGTGCGTTACGAATTCTATCGCGACCGCGACGTCGCGTTCGAAGGCTTCACCGCGCGCAATTATCTCTACCGCGAGGAATTCACCGCGCGGGTGTGGGCGACGCGCTACGATTTCCCCGCCGTCAAGGATGGCCGGGTGAAGCGCGAAACGCTGCCGGACGAGACGTCCTCCGGCGCGCAGGGCTGGTTCATCAATCTGCGGCGCGAACAGTTCAAGGATCCGCGCGTGCGCGAGGCTTTGGCCTATGCGTTCGATTTCGAATGGACCAACAAGACCATCATGTACGGCGCCTATGCGCGCACCGTCTCGCCGTTCCAGAATTCCGACCTGATGGCGACGGGCGCGCCGGACGCCGACGAACTCAAACTGCTCGAGCGGTTTCGCGGGCAGGTGCCCGACGAAGTGTTCGGCACGCCGTTCGTGCCGCCTGTCTCTGACGGCTCCGGGCAGGACCGTGCATTGTTGCGCAAGGCCGCGCATCTGCTGCAGGAGGCGGGCTGGACCATCAAGAACGGCAAGCGCGTTTCGCAATCAGGCCAACGTTTCACGCTGGAATTCCTGCTCGATGAGCCGTCGTTCCAGCCGCACCATGCGCCCTATATCAAGAATCTCGGCGTGCTCGGCATCGATGCCAGCCTGCGCGTGGTCGATCCGGTGCAATATCGCGCTCGCCGCGACGATTTCGATTTCGATGTGACCATCGAGCGGTTCTCGATGGCCTCGACGCCGGGCGAAGCGCTGCGTACGTTCTTTTCGTCGCAGGCGGCCGCGATCAAGGGCTCGAACAATTTGTCGGGCGTGGCGAATCCCGTGCTCGATGCGCTGATCGAGACAATCATCGCCGCCAACAGCCGTGACGATCTCCGTATCGCCTGCCATGCGTTCGACCGGGTGTTTCGCGCGGGTCGCTACTGGGTACCGCAATGGTATCGCAACAACCATCCAATTGCGTATTGGGACGTGTTCGGGCATCCGGCCAAGCTTCCGCGCTATGCGGGCGTGGGCGTGCCGGATTTGTGGTGGTACGATGCCGCAAAGGCCTCGAAGCCGGAGCAGACGAAATAAATCATGGGCGCATATATCGCTCGCCGTATTTTGCTGATGGTGCCGACGCTGTTCGGCATCCTGTTCGTGTCGTTCGTGGTGGTGCAGTTCGCGCCGGGCGGGCCGGTGGAGCGGGTGATCGCGCAGCTCTCGGGCGCGGATACGGGGGCAAGCTCGCGCATTTCCGGCGGCGGCGGTGATCTTGGTGCGCGCGGTGCGCCGGGTGCGTCGATGGATGCGGTGAACTCGAAATATCGCGGCGCGCAGGGGCTGGACCCTGAATTCATCAAGAGCCTCGAGAAGCAATTCGGGTTTGATAAGCCCGCACCTGAGCGCTTCGCGCTGATGCTGTGGAATTTTGCGCGCTTCGATTTCGGCAAGAGCTATTTTCGCGACGTCAGCGTGTTGCAGCTCATCAAGGAGAAGCTGCCGGTGTCGATGTCGCTCGGCATCTGGATGACGCTGCTGACCTATCTGATCTCGATTCCGCTCGGTATCCGCAAGGCGGTGGCGGACGGCTCGCGCTTCGATACCTGGACCTCGGCGGTCATCATCATCGGCTTCGCGATACCGGGATTCATGTTCGCGATCCTGCTCATCATCCTGTTCGCGGGCGGTTCGTTCTATGACATCTTCCCGTTGCGCGGATTGACTTCGGACGGTTGGTCGCAGTTCCCCTGGTATTGGAAGATCGCCGATTATTTCTGGCATCTCACGCTGCCGCTGCTGTCGATGGCGCTGAGTTCGTTCGCGACCATGACGCTCCTGACCAAGAATTCGTTTCTCGACGAAATCCGCAAGCAATATGTCATGACCGCGCGCGCCAAGGGTTGCAGTGAACATCGCGTGCTTTACGGCCACATCTTCCGCAACGCCATGCTGATCGTGATCGCCGGATTTCCCGGCGCGTTCGTCCATGCGTTCTTCTCCGGTTCGCTCCTGATCGAGACGATCTTCTCGCTCGACGGGCTCGGGCTGCTCGGCTTTGAAAGCGTGCTGAACCGCGATTATCCGGTGGTGTTCGGCACGTTGTTCATTTTCTCGCTGGTCGGGCTCGTGGTGAATCTGTTGTCGGACCTTGCCTATATGTGGGTCGATCCGCGGATCGATTTCGAGGCGCGGCAGGCATGAGCACGACCCCGCCGATTGAAACGAAAAGCCTGTCGCCGTTCGGGGAGGCCGTGCCTGCCTCCCGGCACGGCTTGAGCCTGTCGCCCTTGAACCGGCGGCGCTGGCAAAACTTCAAGGCCAACCGGCGCGGCTACTGGTCGTTCTGGATTTTCTCGCTGCTGTTTATCGTCTCGCTGTTCGCGGAATTGATCGCCAACGATCGGCCGTTCATGATCCAGTATGACGGTCGTCTGTATTTTCCCGCTTTCGTCACCTATCCGGAAACAACATTCGGCGGTGATTTCGAAACAGCGGCGGATTATCGCGATCCGTTCCTGCAAAAACTCATCGCGGAGAAAGGCGGCCGCATCGTCTGGCCGCTGATCCGCTATTCCTACGACACGCACAATCTCGATCTGCCGACCCCCGCGCCGTCCAAGCCGACATGGATGCTGACCGAGAAGGAATGCGCGCCGGTGGTGGAGCGCAAGGGCCTGAAGAGTTGCCGTGATCTCGAATACAACTGGCTCGGCACCGACGATCAGGGGCGCGACGTGGTGGCGCGGCTGATCTACGGCTTCCGCATCTCGGTGCTGTTCGGCCTTGCGCTGACGATCATCTCGTCGATCGTCGGCATCGCGGCGGGTGGCATTCAGGGCTATTTCGGCGGGTGGATCGATCTCGGCTTTCAGCGATTCATCGAAGTGTGGACCGCGATTCCCTCGCTCTATCTCCTGCTGATCCTGTCCTCGATTCTGGTGCCGGGCTTTTTCGTGCTGCTTGGTATCCTGCTGCTGTTCTCGTGGGTGTCGCTGGTCGGCCTCGTGCGCGCGGAATTTTTGCGCGGGCGGAATTTCGAATACATCCAGGCCGCGCGCGCGCTCGGCGTCTCGGATAAAGTCATCATGTTCCGCCATCTGCTGCCGAACGCAATGGTCGCGACCATGACGTTCCTGCCGTTCATCGTCTCGTCTTCGGTGATGACGCTGACCGCATTGGATTTCCTCGGCTTCGGCCTGCCGCCGGGCTCGCCCTCGCTCGGTGAATTGCTGTCGCAGGCCAAGGCCAACATTCAGGCGCCGTGGCTCGGCCTCTCCGGCTTCTTCTCGCTGGCGATCATGCTGTCGCTTTTGATTTTCATCGGCGAGGCGGTGCGCGACGCGTTCGATCCGCGCAAGACGTTCGAGTGAGGGCCATGGACACAAGCTCACAGTCCTTGCTCGATGTGCGGGATTTGTCGGTCGCTTTCCGGCAGGGCGGCAAGATATCGGTGGCGGTCGATAAAATTTCATTCTCGATCAAGCGTGGTGAATGCGTCGCGCTGGTCGGCGAATCCGGCTCGGGAAAGTCCGTCAGTGCCTTGTCGGTGCTGAAGCTGCTGCCTTACCCGACGGCGTCGCATCCCTCGGGCAGCATCCAGTTCAACGGGCGCGATCTCTTGCCGCTCGGCGAGAACGAGATGCGCGGTGTGCGCGGCAACGACATCTCGATCATCTTCCAGGAGCCGATGACGTCGCTCAACCCGCTCCATACCATCGAGAACCAGATCGGCGAGGCGCTGCTGCTTCATGGCGGCCTGCGCGGCAAGGCGGCGCGTGCCCGCACGCTGGAGTTGCTCACGCAAGTCGGCATTCCCGATCCCGAGACACGGCTTGGGGCCTATCCGCATCAATTGTCCGGCGGGCAGCGCCAGCGCGTCATGATCGCGATGGCGCTCGCCAATGAGCCGGACCTGCTGATTGCCGACGAGCCGACCACGGCGCTCGATGTCACTGTGCAGGCGCAAATCCTCAAGCTGCTCGCGGATATCCGTGTGCGTGCCGGCATGAGTCTTCTGTTTATCACGCATGATCTCGGCATCGTGCGGCGCATCGCGGATCGCGTCTGCGTCATGAACAACGGCAGGATCGTCGAGCAGGGACCGGTCGAGCAAGTGTTCACCGCGCCTCAGCATGATTACACCAAGGCGTTACTGGCGGCAGAGCCGAAGCCCGATCCCGCGCCGCCACGCCCCGAAGCGCCGGTGGTAATGCAGACGGACGATCTTAAGGTCTGGTTTCCGATCAAGCGCGGGCTGCTGCGCAAGACGGTCGGCCACGTCAAGGCGGTCGATGGCGTGTCGCTCGCGGTGCGCAAGGGCGAAACGCTCGGCGTGGTCGGCGAATCCGGCTCGGGCAAGACCACGCTCGGCCTTGCGCTGCTGCGGCTGATTTCGTCGGAAGGTCCCATCGTTTTCCTCGGCAAGCCCGTTCAAGGGCTGCGCTTCAAGGAGATGCGGCCGTTCCGGCGCGACATGCAGATCGTATTTCAGGACCCTTACGGCGCGCTCAGTCCGCGCATGTCGGTCAACGACATCATCGCCGAAGGATTGAGCGTGCACCAGCCGTCATTGCCGGCGGCGGAGCGCGAGGCGCGCGTGGTGAAGGCACTCACCGATGTCGGGCTCGATCCGCAAGTGCGGTTTCGTTATCCGCATGAATTCTCCGGTGGGCAGCGTCAGCGCATCAGCGTGGCGCGCGCCATCGTGCTGGAGCCGGATTTCGTCGTGCTCGACGAGCCGACCAGCGCGCTCGACATGCTGTTCCAGGCGCAGATGGTCGATCTGTTGCGTAACCTGCAACGCAAGCGCGATCTCACCTACATGTTCATCTCCCATGATCTGCGCGTAGTGGCTTCGCTCGCGAGCCATCTGATCGTGATGCGTCAGGGCAAGGTGGTGGAGGAAGGCGAGGCCGCCACGCTGTTCAAAAGCCCGAAGACGGATTACACCCGCGCGCTGTTTGCGGCGGCCTTCAATATCGAGGCGGATGCGGCGATTGCGCCGGAAGGGTAGGACGTTTTACGTCAGCCGCTTCACGCGCGTCACCTGGCTGCCCGCCGCCGCGATCCGGGCGATGGCGGCCTTGAGTGGTTCATGCACCGTCGCCATGGCGTGGGCGTTGGCATGAACGATCGTGTCGCGATCGCTGACGATGGCGACGTGTCCTTTCCAGAACATGAGATCGCCGCGCCGCAATTCGTTCCATTGCGAGGGCGGAATGGCTACGCCCAGCGCCTCTTCCTGCATGTCGCTGTCGCGCGGGGCTTCGATGCCCGCGGCGGCCAGTGAAACCTGCACCAGCCCCGAGCAGTCGATGCCCATGCTGCTCTTGCCGCCCCAGAGATAGGGCGTGCCGATGAAGCGCTCCGCGACCGCTACGAAATCGCTTTCGTGCATGCCGAGTGGCGCAAGATGCTGCGCGGGAAGATAGTGGCCCTGCGCGGTGACGGCGAAATTGTCGTTCACCCTGACGATTTCGACGCGCGCGCCGAGCGGCAGGCCTTCCACGGGCGGCAATTTGATGGACGGGCCGGGAAAGGCCAGCGTCTGTTGGGCGATGACATGATGCGTCGGCGTCGTGCGTGGAAGGACCAATGCGAACTGCGGCAACCAGCCGACATAGCCATCGGCGTTCAATTGCCCCCAGGCCCAGCCTTCGCCGTTGCGCTCGTAAATCATGACGCGCTCGCCTTTCAGCGCCTGCGTGATCTGCGTGGCGTTGTGCGAGGGCTCGCAGCGCACCGGCGCAAGCGCATCGAACACTTCGTTTTCCTCACCCTCGGCAAAGCGCGTGGCTTCGACCTTGCCCCGCAGATGCGAGGCCGCGAGATCGGGCCGCGCGGGTGTCAGCCGTGGATCGAGCTTTGTCTCAGCCATAGCGCTCGCTCAGCAGTTTGTAGAACGCGCGCGCGCCCTGGCATTCGCCACCTTCGGGGCGGGCGGGCTTGGCCGACGGCGTCCAGCCATAGATGTCGGCATGCAGCCAGCGCGTTTCAGCGCTGACAAAGCGCTGCATGAACAGCGCGCAGGTGATGGAGCCTGCGAAGCCGCCGGACGGCGCATTGTTCACATCGGCCACCTTGGAATCGAGCCACGCATCGTAAGGCTGCCACAGCGGCAGTCGCCACAGCGGATCGTTCTCCTGCCGCGCGTGGCGGGCGACGTCGGCGGCGAGCGCCTCATCGTTGGTGTAGAACGGCGGCAGGTCCGGTCCCAGCGCCACGCGCGCGGCGCCCGTGAGCGTGCCCATGTCGATCAACAGATCGGGTTTCTCTTCATCGGCGAGGGCCAGCGCATCGGCCAGCACGAGGCGGCCTTCGGCATCGGTGTTGCCGATCTCGACCGTCAGTCCCTTGCGTGACGTGAACACGTCGAGCGGGCGGAAGGCATTGCCGGCGACGGAATTTTCCACCGCCGGAATCAGCACCCGCATCCGCACTTTCAGCTTCGCGTCCATCACCATCCGCGCCAGCGCGAGCACGTTGGCCGCGCCGCCCATGTCCTTCTTCATGATCAGCATGGCGCTGGAGGGCTTGAGATCGAGGCCGCCGGTATCGAAGCATACGCCCTTGCCGACCAGTGTGACCTTTGGATGCGCAGCATTGCCCCATGTGACGTCGATCAGGCGCGGCGCGCGGGTCGAGGCCATGCCGACGGCGTGGATCAGCGGGAATTCGCGTGCCAGTTCGTCGCCATCGACGCAGCGATAGGCCGCGCCGAATTCCTCGGCCATCGCCTTGGCGGCGTCCGCCAGTTCGTCCGGCCCCATGTCGTTCGGCGGCGTGTTGATGAGGTCGCGCGCCAATGTCGCGGCCTCCGCCATCCGCGCCAGATCGGCGGCATCGATGCCCTCCGGCGGCACCAGGCTGACACCGGACGACTCTGTCTTTTTGTAACGGCCGAACCGGTAGCTGCCGAGCGCAAACGCAAGCGCGGCAAGGCGTGCATCGTGTGGTGCGTTGGCGAAGCGGTAGATGCCCTGCGGCAGCTTGGCGGGCAATTGTCCCGCGCGGAACGGATCGGCCTTGGAGGCATCGTCTTCCAGCCCGAACAGGACAAAGCCGAGCTTGCCGTTCTGGTCCGGCAGCGTCAGGCATTCACCGGGCTTGGCCTGGAAGCCATTGGCGGCGGCGAATTCGCGCGCCGGTGCAGGTAGGTTTTCAGCAACTGAATTCCAGGTCGATTTGGTCGTGAACAGGATCGGGACGGCAGAGGAGGCGGGCGCGGTCGAAAAAGGGGTTGGCATCAGACAACTCGGGATTGGAACGGCAAGGCGTGGATCAGGCATCGGTGTATCATGGCCTTGACGAAATTAACCACTCATTAGGGTTAACAATTTACTGCTCAGGGATCGGTTCGCTTTCGTTGCCCATTTTGCCCCGAGTGAACGCGCCATGCGTCGATCCTCCTATCTTGCCCGTTTTCTCGGCTCGGCCGGTCTTCTGACCGTCGCCGCGATTGGCCTTGCGGGATGTCAGACGACGGGCGCGCCGGACATTACGGGATCGCTCGGCACCAAAGCCAGCACCGCGACGCCGGAAGCCGACGCCCGTCGCGCGGTTGAGGCGTATGGCGAGAAATATCGCGCCAATCCGAAAGACCTCGACAACGGGCTGCGCTACGGCCAGGCTCTGCGCGCCAACGGCCAGCATGAGCAGGCGGTGGCGGTGCTCGAGCAGGTCAATCTCACTCATCCCGGCAATCGTGTTGTGCTTGGCGCCTATGGCCGGGCGCTGGCGGAAAACGGCAGCTTCAAACTCGCCTTCGACGTGCTGTCGCATGCGCATACGCCCGCCAATCCGGATTGGCGGATTCTGTCGATTCAGGGCGCAGTGCTGGACCAGATGGGCAAGTCTGATGAAGCGCGGCGCTATTACGCGAGCGCGTTGAAGATCAAGCCCGACGATCCTTCGGTGCTGTCCAACCTCGGCCTGTCCTATGTGCTGACCAAGGAGCTTCCCAAGGCGGAAGCGACTCTGCGGCGCGCCCAGCAACTTGCGCCGAATGATTCTCGCATCCGGCAGAATCTCGGCTTGGCGCTCGGCCTGCAAGGCCGTTTCGCCGAAGCCGAGGCTATCGTGCAGGCTGATCTGCCTCCCGATGAGGCCGCCGCCAATGTCGCTTACCTCAAGAGCATGTTGAGCAGCGGGCAGGCTGGCAAGACGGCCGCGGGCCAGCGGTCCGCCGCGCCATCGCGATCCTGAGACATTTCATTTTCAGGGAAGGATGCACCGCATGCCGTGCGGGTGCGTGGCTCAATGCATATAGGCTGAAACCCTGATGCCCGTCGGCCCCAGAATAACGACGAACAGGATCGGCAGGAAGAAGACGATCATCGGCACGGTGAGTTTCGGTGGCAGGCTCGCCGCCTTTTTCTCGGCCTCGGTCATGCGCATGTCGCGGTTCTCCTGCGCCATGACGCGCAAGGTCTGGCCGAGCGGCGTGCCGTAGCGCTCGGATTGCATCAAGGCCATGCACACCGATTTCACGCCGTCGAGCCCCGTGCGCTTCTGCAGGTTCTCGTAAGCCATCTTGCGGTCCTGCAAATAGGAGAGTTCCGCAGTCGTCAGCGTGAATTCTTCGGCGAGCGCCACGGATTGCGATCCGATCTCGTAGCTGACCTTGCGGAAGGCGGCTTCGATTGACATGCCGGATTCGACGCAGATCAGGAGCAGGTCCAGCGCATCGGGAAAGGCGCGCTTGATCGAAAGCTGGCGTTTCGCGATCGCGTTTTTCAGAAACATCATGGGGGCTTGCATGCCGGCCCATGTCGCGCCGATGCAGATGCCGATCTTGACCGACGTGGTCTGCTGAAGATTCAGGACCACGAAGATGTAAAATGCGGTGGCGATCAGAAAGACCAAAGGCGCGACGAGGCGGAAAAACAGGAAGGTGATATAGGGCGCATGGCCGCGATAACCGGCCATGATCAGCTTTTCCTTGGCTTCTTCCTGCGCGAGCCATTTGCCGAGGTTGAAGTCGTGAACGATCTTGCCGACCCACTGTTTCGGGCTTTGTCGCAACGTCACTTTCTCGTTGCGGTTCATGCGCTCGCGCTCGCGCTGGCGAATCCGTTCGCGTTCGCTGGCGACGGCCTTCATTCGCCGTGCCAAGCCGTCGCCGGCGAACATCGGCGAGATCAGCGCGTAGTCGGTCGCGGTGGCGGCGATACCGGCAAACAGCATCGTCAGAAAGCGCGGGTCCTGGAATTTGTCGATCAACAGGTCGAGCATGACGTATCCATCAGAAATCGAAGTTGATCATTTTTTTCATGACGAGAATGCCGGTGGTCATCCAGACGGCGCAGCATGCGAGCATGAAGCGGCCTGTCGGATGGGTCCACAGCAGCGAAATGTAATCTGGCGATATGATATAGACGGCAACCATGACGAAAGGCGGCAGCGCGCCGATGATGGCGGCGGAGGCTTTCGCTTCCATCGACATCGCCTGAATCTTGGCTTTCATCTTCTTGCGGTCGCGCAGCACCTTGGACAGGTTGCCGAGCGCCTCGGACAGGTTGCCGCCCGATTTGGTCTGAATGCCGATCACGATGCCGAAGAAATTGGCTTCCGGAAGCGGCATGCGTTCGTAAAGCCGCATGCAGGCTTCGCCGAGCGGCATGCCGATGCCCTGAGTGTCGATGATGGCGCGAAATTCCGAGCGCAGCGGCTCCGGCGAATCGTTGACGACGACCTTCAGCGAATCGAACAGCGGCAGACCGGCCTTGACGCCGCGGACGATGACATCGACCGCATCGGGAAGCGCTTCAAGAAATTTGGCCTCGCGACGGCGCTTCAGATAGCCCAGCACCCAGCGCGGCAGGCCCAAGCCTGCGGACAGGCTGAGCGCGGCCGTTGCGAGCGTGTTGACGCCGAACATGAAGCAGATGAGGAAAGTCAGAATGCCGAGCGCGGCCGAGCCGATAATGAACTGTTTCTTGCTCCATCTCACGCCGGCCTGGGCTAGCCGCACGGTCAGCGGAGCTTTCTTGGCCTGCTTGGCGCGGTTTTCCACGTCCTTCAGCGTGTCCTCGACCTGCTCGCGGCGCGAACGCTGGTTGCGATCGACGCGCCGCGTTGCGACTTCAGCGCGCGCGAAGGAGGCGCGGCGCTTCTCTGCCTTCCGCTCGCCGGACAAGAGAGGATACAGGAAGACCCACGCCAGGCCGCCCAGCGTCACCGCGCTCATGAATGCGATTGCAAGGGTCTGAATCTTCATGAGACCACCCTTTACCGAGTTGGGTCCGGCGCGTCCGACGCATCGAGCGCCGCCGCGAGCCGCTTTTCCTCGCCGTAATAGCGTGCGCGATCCCAGAAGCGCGGGCGTCCGATGCCGGTCGAGCGATGCCGGCCGATGATATTGCCGTTGATATCCTCGCCGGTGATATCGTAGACGAAAATGTCCTGGGTAATGATGGTGTCGCCTTCCATGCCCATCACTTCGGTGATGTGGGTGATGCGGCGCGAGCCGTCGCGCAAGCGGGCGGCCTGAATGATGACGTCGATCGATGCGCACATCATTTCGCGAATGGTGCGCGATGGCAGCGCATAGCCGCCCATCGTGATCATGGATTCGCAGCGCGACAGTCCCTCGCGCGGATTGTTGGCGTGCAGCGTTCCCATCGAGCCGTCATGGCCGGTGTTCATCGCCTGCAACAGATCGAACGCCTCGGGTCCGCGGACTTCGCCGACGATGATGCGTTCGGGGCGCATACGCAGGCAGTTCTTGACGAGGTCGCGCATGGTGACCTGTCCTTCGCCCTCGATGTTCGGTGGGCGGGTTTCGAGACGGACGACATGCGGTTGCTGAAGCTGAAGCTCGGCGGCGTCCTCACAGGTGATGATACGTTCGTCTTCGTCGATATAGTTGGTCAGGCAATTCAGCAGGGTGGTTTTGCCGGAGCCGGTGCCGCCGGAAATTAGCACATTGGCGCGGCAACGGCCGATGATCTGCAGGATCTGCGCGCCTTCCGGCGAGATCGCGCCGAACTGGACGAGCTGATCGAGCGTCAGCTTGTCCTTGTTGAACTTGCGGATGGGGAGCGCGGGGCCGTCGATGGCGAGCGGCGGCACGATGGCGTTGACGCGGGAGCCGTCGGCGAGGCGGGCGTCGCAGATCGGGGAGGATTCATCGACGCGCCGGCCGACCTGGCTGACGATGCGCTGACAGATGTTGAGAAGCTGCTGGTTGTCGCGGAAGCGGATTCCGGTCTTCTGAATCCTGCCGGCGACTTCGATGAACACCGTTCCGGCGCCGTTGACCATGATGTCGGCGATGTCGTCGCGGGCGAGCAACGGCTCCAGCGGACCGTAGCCGAGAACGTCGTTGCAGATGTCGTCGAGCAGTTCCTCCTGCTCGGCGATCGACATCACGATGTTCTTGATCGCGATGATCTCGTTGACGATGTCGCGGATTTCCTCGCGTGCCGATTCGGTATCGAGCTTGGCGAGCTGGGCGAGGTCGATCGCTTCGATCAACGCGCCGAAGATCGTTGCCTTGACCTGATAATAGGTGTCCGAGCGCCGCGAATCGGTCGCGGGCGGCGGGGCGGCCCGTGCGGGTGCCAGCGGGGGAGCGGCGGCTTTCGGAATGTCGGCGACAGGCGCGCGCGGCACCGCTGCCGGAGGCTCCGCCGGGTTCGCGGCGGGGCTCGCAGGCCGAAAGTCCGTATCTACTCCACTACGCTTGCCAAACACGCTCGACCTCAAGCCGGATCACTTCCGGCGCAACTTGCCCAGAAGGGGAGCCAAAAACGAATTGCCTGATTTCTTGGATTCGCCGCGGCCGGTGAGGCGCTGCGCGATCTGCAGGAACATCTCGGTAGAGCGGTGACTGGCCGAAATTTCCGCGATCATCTGGCCGTTGTTGGCGGCGGAGCCGAAAATCTGCGGCTCGAACGGGATCGAGACGATCGGATCGCTTTCGATCGCCTTGGCGAATTCCGCCGCCTTGATTTCGGGCCGCTTCGGGATTCCGACCTGATTGAGACAGTAGATCGGCGCCCGGTCGTTGGGGCGGGCGGCCTTCAGCGTATCGAACATGTTCTTGGTGTTGCGCAGATTGGCGAGATCCGGTGCCGCCACGATCAGGATGTCGTCGGCGGCGATCAGCGCGCGCTTGGTCCAGCCGGACCATTGATGCGGAACGTCGAGCACGATGCAGGGCATGGTGGTGCGCAGCGTGTCGAAGATCGCGTCGAAGGCATCGGTGCCGAAATCATAGACGCGGTCGAGTGATGCCGGTGCGGCCAGCAGGTTGAGATGGTCCGTGCATTTCGACAGCAGGCGGTCGAGGAACGCGGTATCGACGCGGTCGGGCGAGAACACGGCGTCGGCGATGCCCTGCGGCGGGTCCTGGTTGTAGTCGAGCCCGGCAGTGCCGAAAGCGAGATCGAGGTCCGCGACCACCGAATCCAGCGCCAGATCGCGGGCGATCGCCCAGGCGACATTGTGCGCGATGGTGGAGGCGCCGACGCCGCCCTTGGCGCCGACGATGGCGATGATGCGGCCGACGGCCTTGGCTTCCGGCGTCGTGAACAGGTTGCAGACCGAGCGGACGATATCGAGCGGGCCGACAGGCGCGATCACGTAATCGCTGACGCCCCGGCGCACGAGCTCACGATAGAACGTGACGTCGTTGACGCGGCCGATGACGATGACGCGTGTGCCGGCGTCGCAAACGGAGGCCAATTGGTCGAGGCCCGAAAGAATATCAGCCTGGCCTTCGGTTTCGAGCAGAATGACGTTGGGCGTCGGCGCGCTGCGATAGGCCTCGATGGCGGCGGTCATGCCGCCCAT
>Ga0153956_1000530_pt1 | contig 41888 bp, 33 predicted proteins | sample TSFL040MetaG_FD_104704 | JGI IMG/M metagenome (GOLD analysis project Ga0153956, IMG submission 104704) | Attine ant fungus gardens microbial communities from Florida, USA - TSFL040 MetaG | ecosystem: Host-associated > Fungi > Mycelium > Unclassified | place: USA: Florida, Wekiwa Springs... | reverse complement strand
CGGTGCCACACCACACCACGGGTTGCCCGCCGCACCGCCCGGCCAGGATGTCGACCGCCGAGCGAATGCTCTGCGGCATCTGCGGGGACGCCACCGCGAAACCCGGACCCACATCGGCGATCACTGACGCCAGCCGCGGCCCCAACCTTTCGGGCACCGGCACCGCAACAGCGCCGGCATACCAACACCCCAGAATCCCCGCGATACCGTGCAATCCAGGACTGCAGAACACCAAGACAGGTGAACCCGCAGCACCCAACCCCTGCAACGCCGCACCGATCCCCCGCGCCCGAGCATCCAACTCCCGATACGTCAGCTGGTCACCGTCGCGGCCATCGCCGTAATGAGAGAAGCTGAACGCCGCTTTCTCTCCCAATCGCGCGGCCTGCTGACGCAGCAACTCCACCAGGGTGTCCGCAGTGGGCACGACGTCCACACCCATTCCCTTCAACCTCTATGCGCCGCGACCGCGGTCGCCGAATCCGAAACGAATCCGACGACCGCGGCGCCCAAAAGAGGCCCGGCTGTCAGCTGATTTGGCCGTCTTAGCCCTTGCTGCCCGCCGGGCCCTTGCCACCGGCCGAACCGGGGATTCCGGGTTGGCCAGCCGGAGTACCGCTACCGCCGGTGCCGCCGCTGCCGGCAGTACCTCCAGCGCCCCCGGCGCCCGGGGTCCCGGTGCTGTTACCGCCGGTGCCGCCGTTGGCTCCGTTGCCACCGTCGCCTCCGCTACCTCCGGCCATGCCGTTTGTGCCGTCGCCACCGGCACCGCCGCCACCACCGGCTCCGCCGCGGCCGCCCGCGCCACCAGCGCCGGCGGCGGCATGTACGCCGTTTGCGCCCGTGCCACCCGTTCCACCGGAACCACCGGTGCCTGCAGCCCCGCCGGCACCGCCATGGCCGCCATCAAGGCCGCTGCCAGCACTGTCGACCCCGCCGGTGCCGCCGGCACCGCCGGTCGCACCGGCGCCACCGGCACCGCCCTTTCCGCCGACGCCGCCCGCACCTACGATGCCGGTGCCGCCGGCACCTCCCTGGCCGCCGTTGCCGCCGGCGCCACCGGCGCTGCCATCGCCGCCGGCAGCGTTGGCCGAGCTGTTGCCGGCGGCAGCTAGGGCTCCGTTGCCGCCGATCCCGCCGGCACCACCGGCCGCGCCGACGTTGCCGGTACCTCCGGTCCCCCCCGTGCCACCAGTCCCGCCGATTCCATCGGTCGCGCCCGTACCGGCAGCCCCACCTCGTCCGCCGTTCCCACCGACGCCTGCGGCGGACCCGTTGGTGCCGTTACCGCCAGTGCCTCCGGTGCCGGCGTTCCCGCCATCGCCGCCGTTACCGGCCGTGTTCCCGGCGCCGACGGCATAACCACCGTGTGCGCCTACACCTCCAGCGCCGCCGGTCCCGCCGGCACCGCCCGCGCCCGTTGCGGCGCTGACGCCGTTTGCGCCAACGCCGCCAGCGCCGCCGGTGCCGCCACCGCCGGCATTTCCGCCGGCGCCGCCGCTGCCACCGTCAAGACCGTTGCCTGCACTGTCGACTCCGCCGACACCACCCGCACCGCCGACACCACCCGCACCGCCGACACCACCTGCGCCGCCGACACCGCCCGCGCCCGTGGTGCCTGTGCCGCCGACCCCACCTTGGCCACCGTTGCCGGCGGCTCCACCTGCGGCGCCATCACCGCCAGCCGCGTTGGGTGTAGTGCTGCCGGCGAGGCCCACCATGCCCTTGCCGCCGGTGCCGCCGACCCCACCGGCGCCACCGGTTGGCCCTGTGCCGCCGATGCCTCCGGTGCCACCACCGCCGCCTATGCCGGTGCCCGAGGCGAACCCGCCAGTGCCGCCTGTTCCGCCGATCCCACCATTGCCTTGTGTGCCGTCGGTGCCGGCACTGCCATTCTGGCCGCTGGCGCTAACTCCGCCGGCGCCGGCGCTACCACCGCCCCCGCCAACTCCACCGGTACCGCCAGTCCCCCCGACAAGGCCATTGCCGTCGCTGTCCGTCCCGCCGGTGCCGCCGGTACCGCCAGTCCCGCCGGCACCGCCTTGGCCACCGCTGCCGCCGCTACCGCCCTTGCCGGTATCCGAAGTGCCGCCCGCGCCGCCTTGTCCACCAACGGCGCCGGTCGCGCCGGTGCTGCCGTTGGCACCCGGCTCGCTCGCGAAGCTGGTACCGACCGTGCCGGTGCTACCGATGCCTCCGGCACCGCCGTCGCCCCCGTTGCCGCCATTGGCGCCGTTCATGCCAGCGCCGCCGGCCCCGCCGGCCCCGCCGGCACCACTGCTGAAGCCTGCAGTACCGGTACCGCCAGTACCACCGTCGCCGCCGTCGCCGGCGTGGCTGGAGATCAGGCCCAGATCATTGGTGGGGATGGCGGTACCGGCGCTGCTCCCACCAGCGCCACCGGTGCCGCCAGCAGCCCCGGCGCCGCCCGCACCACCGGTCCCGATGGAGCCGCCAGCCCCGCCTGCGCCGCCGGCGCCGCCGTTGCCGCCGATGGCCGTTCCGCTTCCGCCGGAGCCTCCGTTACCGCCGGTCCCACCGCCGCCACTGCCTGGGCCAGCAGAGCCACCTCCGCCGGCACCGCCGTTACCGCCCACGCTGACGACACCGTTGCCGGTGGCGCCGTCACCGCCGGCACCCCCATTACCGCCGGCAACACCATCAATCGCCAAGTTGTTGCCTGCCGGAGCTGCGCTGCCACCGGCACCGCCATTGCCACCCTGACTGAATACGGTTCCCGCCGTGAATTCTTCACCAGTGACGTCTTTCCATCCGGTGCTGGTGCCGCCGGCACCCCCATTGCCGGCGTTGCCTCCGTAGAAACCGGTGCCACCAGCGCCGCCATTGCCGCCGGCATAGGTGCCTGTGCCACCGTCTCCGCCGTTGCCGGAAGAGCTGGTGGTGTCGACGGCAGACTGACCCGAGATGCCGCCAGAGCCGCCGTTACCGCCGATGGTTCTGATGGTGTCGTCATCTGTGGCTCCGTTGCCGCCGTTACCGCCGTTACCGGCGGCACCGCCTGACCCTTGCCTGGAGTTGCCACCGAAGCCGCCGCTACCGCCGTTGCCGGCCGTGCCGGCGCTAGCGTCACCGCCGTTGCCACCGGTGCCGCCCGCCCCACCGACGTTATTCCCGGCCGAGGAACCACCCCAGGCGCCGTCACCACCGTCGCCACCGTTGATGCCGGCGCCGCCGTCCCCGCCGTTCCCAGCTGCGCCACCGATCGCCTGGGCAGGGAAGGCGTTGTAGTCGCCGCCGGTGCCACCGGTGCCGCCGTCACCGCCATCGCCAAGGTAGTGGCCGTTGCCGTCGACGGCAGCGTTGCCACCTACCCCACCATTGCCTCCCGCGCCGCCAACGCCATCTTGCCCGGCCTGCCCGTACAACGAACCGCTGAACACGTCCGACGCCCTGAGCCCGCCGGTACCGCCGGCGCCCGCACCCCCACCGTCACCTCCGTTACCACCATCGACGTTGCCAACGGTGCCCTCGGCGCCGGCGCCTCCTACGCCGCCTGCGCCACCGGCGCCACCCGTACCGCCATCGCCGAACAGGTACCCGCTTCTGCCGCCGTTCCCACCAGATCCGCCGACACCTCCGGTGCCGCCGTTACCCGTACCGCTGTTGGCGAAGCTGCCGGCGGCGCCGTTGATACCCGAGCCGCCCTTGCCGCCGGCTCCACCGTTGCCGAACAGCCATCCGGAGGCGTCGCCACCGACGCCGGCGTTCCCACCAATGGTCACAGCGCCTGCGGCGTCAAGACCATTGCCGCCAGCGCCGCCGTCGCCCATGACGATGCCGCCGGCACCACCAGCGCCGCCGTCGGCACCCGCACCGCCGTCGCCACCGTCACCGCCATTACCGATCCAGCCCACGGCGTTGCCGCCATTACCACCATCAACACCGGCATCGCCGCTGGCGTCGTAGCCGTTGCCGCCATCGCCAAACCACAATCCGCCAGCGCCGCCGTCGGGGTTCGCCGCGGTTCCATCAACGCCGTCGCCGATCAGAAATTGGCCGGTAACTTGATTGACGATGTTGTCGACCTCTGTACCAACCGAGCTGTTGATCCAGTACTCCAGGCCGGTGTGGATCGGGGTGTAGATCCACTGATCGAAGAATTGCGACATATCGAAGGCTGCGGCGTCGGCAGTCCCGACCCCAGCAGGATCAAGAAGCGACGCCAAGTCCGTAGATCCCGCGCCGGCGAAGGCCGGATCGATGGCGGCCACCCACATGTTCACATCGGCAGCCAGAGACGGATCGACGTTAGAGAGCGAATCGATGATCGGATCCAGGAACAGATCCATTTCGTCGGCATTGGCCCACGGTGCAGCGCCGAGCGGTGTCGTTCCGACGGCAAAGAACGCACCTAGCGCACTCCCGGCCCCGACCACTCGCCTGTGATTGCGCTGGCCGAACTTGTTTTCGTGACCACGCTCGCTACTGGTGTGACGGCGACGACTCATTTGCAAAACCTTTCGTGTGAATGGCCCTAGGAGAAGGGTTGAAGCAGTGGGATTTACCAGTGCGATCAGAATGCGGCAGTAAGGTCTTGCCACCAGGTCGACAGATCCGCCATCGCTGAGGCCGCGACTCCGCCGTCATCGGTGATCAGAGGGAAGTCGAACCCGAGCGGTGCCGTCACCTCGATGGGCCCGTTCCCGCTCCAACCTGAGCCGAGTAACGCCCCGAGCGTCTGACCCCAGGCCTCCCATGCGGCGATAGGACCGATCGCTTGGCTCGGAGCGTCAATGCTGCTGATGACAGGAACACCGGTGATGTTGAGACCGACACTGTTGAAGATGGAACCTCCGACTGCGGGAACCGAGTCCACGATGTTGCCTGCCGAATCGAGAACCTGGTACGGGCCAACCGACACGCTGCCGGTACTGAATAGCCCACCGAACCCGATATCCAGATCATTCACGTGCATTCCGGCGGGGAACAGCCCTAGGCCGTTGATCGTCGGTACTAGTGAGTCAAGGTTGAGATCGGCACCATTGAAGAATGCGCCGAACATATTGGCGAGGGTGTCGCTGAAGCTGTCGCCATCGCTGATGCTGTTGATCAGCGCAGCCCAAGGGGCGATGAACGGCCCCAGGCTGCCCATGATGATCCCGCTCAATGGTGAGTCCAGGAAGTTGATAATCGGCGTGATCGTCGATGCTTGATCCGCCGGCAAGTAGCCGGGGATCTCGGAAAACAGCGTCTGGTGTCCATTCCCTAGCGAGCTTCCTCCGTCGAGGGTGTGCTGCTGAACAATCGTGGTCGTGTCCGCGTCCGCGCCCTGCATGGCGTAACCCGTCACCATCGCGTCGAGATTCGACTGGATTTGCTGCGCCACGGCGTTGTTGTTCGACGGATCCGCCAGCATCTGCTGGATGAAACTGGCCTGATTCGCAAGGAATTGCTGCGTGGCTACTCCGGGGGCCAGGTTGAAGTTGTTGAGCAGCGTTGTGAGGTTTTCCGACGCGGTATTGAACGCATCCGTCCACGCACCGGTGAGCTCCACCGCGCGGAACTGGATGTCGGGAAGATCAGGCAGCTGTGGCGCCTGCGGGGTGACCACAAAGAAGCCGGCACCGAGGAGAACGGCACCGGCTGTTGCGAAGGGGCGAAGCCTAGTTACGCGGGGAGAAGCACCCCCCCCCCGCTTGTGCGCGCACTGTTACGGAGTGCATGTGGGCTTCTTGCTGACGAGGCATGGATGCCGTCCCTTCGCTGTCGTGGGTGGATGCGCTAGATGTCATGGCTGAGCCGAACGATCGTGTGGTTGCGGTGGTGCCCCATGTCAGATGCACGTTGCCCCCTCGGATCGGTTCTCGGACTCAGGAACTCACGGTCTTGTTGAGTAAACCTGTGCGCGACCAACTTTCCGATAGCGTCTTCTTAATTCGCCTCGGGGGTCGTCCGATCAGCAATCGCAGTAGATCCACGAATATGCCGCTCAACATGAAGTTCACAACCGGGTGGCAAACACAACTTGCTTTCGCGGTACTTCAAACAGAAACGGCCGTTTCGATGTTTCTGAAACGTGTTCTACGCGACCTAGGGCGTTTGCTACTATTCAGCTGTCTTCTTGGAGCTGTAGCGATTACGGGTATTAAATACTTTGCTGTGTCAGCGAGCCGGCCCACGAGGTCTTGTTGCGCCACTTTGATACGAGTCGCGCCGTCACGATATGACCGACCAGGGGCCCAGCCTGAATACAGGTTGCAGGATCTGAGCCTGATCACAGCGCAGCCCGTACATTGGGCCGTCACCAGAGACATCCAGAACCCACACGGCCGATCTACGCCTCCCCGCGCGCCGAAACATCCCGCCGGATCGGATTCATGGCCGGTCACGACGCAAGCACCGAGACCCGTTCGATCCGTCGCAGATGATTTGCTACGAAGCAGCTATTCGCTTTCAGCACAGATGATTACGCAATATGACCGACCAGGCAGCATGCAGGCGCGGGCACGCCGCTCACCTGCGCATCACTTCATTGATGGCGCCCGCACAGGGGCGCCACCTGATGACAAGGAAAGGACTTACCCCAGCAGACGCAGCACGGCCTCGGTGAACGCCTGCGGGTCCTCCACCTGCGGATAGTGCCCCAGCCCGGGCAGTTCGACGACGTCGGCGGCCGGGCGCAGCTCCCGTAGACCCTCGAGCACGTTGGTGGTGGCCACCGGATCGCCCAGGCCCCACACGAAGCCCAGCGGCTTGGGCCAGTCACGCACCGCGCCGTGCCAGCGGCCGGCGTAGCGCACCCGCTCGTCGAGGTAGGCCGAGAGCAGATGCGCGATCCGATGGCCGCCGTTGTTGGTCAGCAACGCCCATTGGGCGGCCGCCTCCTCCCGCGACAGCGGATGCTGCGGACTGAACAGCCGGCCGAAGCTGCGCTCGAAACTGCTCCGGTTGGTCAACCGGGCCGCCACCGGGCCGAGCGGACTGCGCAGCACCTTCTGAATGGGCCGCAGGCTGGCCCGCTCCAGGATCACGCTGCCGTTGGACAACACCGCGCGATGCAGCTCGAAGGGCAGCGTGCCGTCGATATCGCGGGCCAGCAGTTCGGTGGTGACCGAGGTGCCCATGTCGTGGGCGGCCAGCACCACCGGGCCGGTACCGGACGAGGCCACCACCTGCTGCACCAGATCGGCCTGCTCCAGCAGACTGTAGCGATGCGGCCGCGGCTTGTCGGACAGGCCGAAGCCGAGAAAGTCCATCGTCAACCAGGACCGGCCGGCCAGCCGCGACACCACCGACCGGAAATCGTAGGAACAGGACGGAAACCCATGCAGCAGAACGACCGTCGGACCGTCACCGGCGCCCGACCGGACGAACACCCGGCCCGCGGTGGTCGACACCCATCGGCCGGCGTCGCGCCAGTCGCGCACGCCCGACGGCAGGTCCGTCGTCATAGCCACAGATCGCCCAGGGCCGAGCCGGTCTCGTCGGCGGCGCCGAGGTTGGACAATGCGTCGACGATGTCGGTGAACACCGCCTGGGGGAAGCCGAGGAACGTCGAGCCGACGTCGTGCAGTCCGGTTTGCAGCGCGTCGTCGATCGCGGTCGAGTCACCGCCGAGCAGCGCCTGGTAGAGGTTCCAGCCCGCGACCTGCGGCGTGGTGATCAGGTCACGCACGTCCATGATCAGCTTGGTCAGCAGTCCGGGATCCTCCGGGACGGCGACGCCGTTCCAGCTGACCAGCGTCCAGCCGTCGGCGGGATTGCCCTCGATCTGGACGATGCCGGTGTTGGGCAGCATCGGATATCCGTCGTCGTTGGCGAACATCGTCTGCAACGTCAGCGACAGCAGCAACGAGATGTCGGGGTTCTTGACGTTCAGCGCCACCCAGGCCGCGATGTCCGCCTCGTTGTTGAACGCCACCGCGGTGATCGCGCCGTTGTCGCTCTCGACCGGGTTGGCCATCGCGGCGTTGTACATCGTGTCGACCGCCTCGGTGAAGTGCTGGTTCATCACCACCCCGTTGGGGTCTTCGACCGAGCCGGGGATCGGGACCAGCACCAGGCCGAACAGCGTCCACAGCATCGGGGTGAACTGGTACAGGAAGCCCGACAGGCTGGCGATCGGCTGGCCCGCGTAGCTGCCGCTGTCGATCTCGTTGAGGCCGGGCAGGACCTGCGTGGTCATGTTCTCCAGCGCGGCGAACGGCGCCGCGGTGTCGAAGTCCCTGATCGCCTGCCCGGAGAAGATTCCCGCGACCTGGTCGCCGAGTTGTTCGTGCAGCTTGGCCGCGACGTCCTGGGCCTGCTGGACGCCGAGGTCGCTCAGCGGCGGGCCCGGATGGTCCGGCGAGGGGGTGATCATGTCGTTGAACGGCGGCATCCGCTGGCCGTGCCGCACGACGTCGATCACGATGTCCTGGTTCTCGTCAGAGGCCAGTCGGATGTCGAATACCGGGACATTCGGCAACGACGTCGGCGCGACGCAACCGATGCCGGCGCCGGCGCCGGCGCCGGCGAGTGCGACACTGGCGGCGATCGGCCAGATTCGCTGAAGAGACCTAACAGGCATGGCAGGCACCTTTCGCTCAGAAGGCCGAGAAGATCGTGTCGATCACCGCGCCGGGGAACTGCGCCAGCGCCGAACTAATCACGTCGAAGCTGTTCTGAATCGATTCCATGATCATGGGCTGATCACCGTTGAGCACGGCTTCGTAGACGTCCCACAGCGCGGACTGCGACGGCAAGACCAGATCACGCACATCGACGAACAGCCCGCTCAGCAGATCCGGATCCGCCGCGATGGCGTGCCCGTCCCAGCTGACCAGCGTCCAGCCGTCGGTGGGGTTGCCCTCGACTTCGACGATGGCGGTGTTGGGCAGGAAAATGGTCGTCTGGCCGTTGGGGACACTGTTTGCCTCTTTGATGAGGTCCAGGAAGAACAGCAGATCGGGGTTGTCGACGTTCTGCATCACCCACGTGAAGATCGACGCTGTGCTGGTGAACGCGACATCGGTGACCTGGCCGTTGTCGCTGATGACGTCGCTGTTGGCCAGTGCGTGGTCATACATTGTCTGAACACCGTCGTCGAATCTTTCACCCATGACGATCCCGTTCGCGTCGTGCGAGCCCGGGGCTGACAGCAGTGCCAACCCCAGGGGCGCTCCGAGGCTCCACGCTCCGACCGTCAGAAACGCGATGCGGCCGCCGAGGCTTTCAATGGGATCGAGCGCGTAGATTCCGCTGTCAACCTCGTCGAGTTGGGGCAATAACTGTGGGGTCATCCCCACCAGATCAGCGAACGGCGCGGCGGTTTCCATCACCCGCAGACCCTGCCCGGTGAAGAGGCCGGCGACCTGGCCGAGCTCGTTGAAGAGCTGGTTCCCGACGTCGGACGCCTGTTGCTGTCCGAGTTCGCTGAGCGGAGCCCCGGGATGATCCGGAGAGGGGGTGAGCATGTTTTCGTACGGCGAGATCATTTCTGCGTGCCGCACGAAGTCGATAACGATGTCTTGCGCGGTGAGCTGGATGTCGAATGCGGCCGCGGCCGGCGGGGCCGGCGGCGCGGGAACCGGGACGACGGCGATGCCGCCGACCATGGCGGCACCGGCGGTGAGAGACAGAACGTGGCTTGCCTGCATGGCGCGGACCTCTTTCGTCGGTATTCGGAATGGGTCATTTGGCAATGATTTAGCTTGTTCTAAGTAACGTGAGCCGTTATTGGGCAGCCGGCGAGCTAACTGCAATAGGCGGGATCATCTGATGAGCGCTGGTTTCCCGGTGCGGTCCGGGCAGTGGTCGCTCAGTCGATCACGATCACGCGTCTGGCCGTGCGGTCCCAGCGCGGCGCGACACCTGCGGTCGTGCCTCCCAGTGGACGACCAGTCTTGGCGGATCTACTCGCCAGCAGCCGTAGCGGCGACTGAAATTCCCTGTTCCACAGGGCAAATGTGCATAGTTATGCGCCGTCGCCGGATCTCCTGTCGGAGCGAAGCGTTATGACCCGCGGTTGCGCCACTGCCGGTGCAGCTTGCGCTGCAGGTAGCCTTCGACGCGGCATTCCCGCCGGTCGACGATCGTGCGGGGACGCCCGTCGACACAGCCGAGCGCGAGCACACCAGAAGCTGCAACCGGGAGCATGGGGGTAATCCCCTGCCGGTAGCAGCTAACTGTCATCTGCACTCCTTTAAACGTCTACATGACTTTAACCCATGACACTGCTGTGAGGAAGATCAATTTTTCTTTCGACACACGCCGGGAACTCCGTCAGGTGGTGCCCGCCGTCGCGCGGGCGGTAGCGTGGCTGAGCGGGCGGCGTTGCCCGGCGGGGTGCCGGAGTCCGGCTCACGACGTGTGGAGGCGAACAGATGGGCTCTTCGGAACCCGACAGACCGGTGGTGGCCGCCCGATGAGATTCGCCAGCGGCTACGACCCGGCCCACGACCTGACCTACAACGACGTCTTCATCGTTCCCAACCGCTCCGCCGTCGACTCACGCCTGGACGTCGACCTGTCCACCCGCGACGGGTCCGGCGCCACCATCCCGGTGGTGGTGGCCAATATGACTGCGGTGGCCGGCCGTCGGATGGCCGAGACGGTGGCACGGCGCGGCGGGATCGTCGTACTGCCCCAGGACCTGCCGATCGACGCCGCGAGCCACACCGTGGCGTTCGTGAAAAGTCGCGACCTGGTCGCCGACACCCCCGTCGTGCTCTCCCCCGAAGACTCGGTGTCCGACGCGATGGCCTTGATCACCAAACGCGCGCACGGCGTCGCGGTGGTGGTGGTCGACGGCCGACCCACCGGCTTGGTCACCAAAGCGTGCTGCGAGGGCGTGGATCGCTTCACCCGGGTCCGCGATGTCGCGCTCGCCGAGCTGATCAGCGCGCCAGTCGGCACCGATGCGCGCGACGTATTCGACCTTTTGGAGCACGCGCCGGTCGATGTCGCGGTACTGACCAATCCCGACCGCACCCTGGCCGGCGTGTTGAGCCGCACCGGGGCCATCCGGGCCGGCATCTACACCCCGGCCACCGATGAAGCCGGGCGCTTGCGGGTCGCCGCCGCGGTGGGCATCACCGGCGACGTCACGTCCCGGGCCGCGGCCCTGCTGTCGGCCGGAGTGGACCTCCTGGTCATCGACACCGCTCACGGGCATCAGGAAAAGGCCCTGGCGGCCATCCGCGCGGTCGCGGCGCTCAAGCCCGGTGTGCCCCTGGTGGCCGGCAATGTGGTGTCGGCCGAGGGCACCCGGGACCTGATCGCCGCGGGAGCCGACATCGTCAAAATCGGCGTCGGGCCCGGCGCCATGTGCACCACCCGGATGATGACCGGAGTGGGCCGCCCCCAGTTCTCCGCCGTTCTGGAATGTGCAACAGCGGCACGCGAACTCGGCGCACATGTGTGGGCCGACGGCGGGGTACGCCATCCCCGGGACGTCGCGCTGGCCCTGGCCGCGGGAGCGTCGAACGTGATGATCGGCTCCTGGTTCGCCGGGACCTATGAGTCCCCCGGCGATCTGATGTTCGACCGCGACGGCAAGCCGTACAAGGAAAGCTACGGGATGGCGTCCAAACGCGCGGTGGCCGCGCGCACCGCCGCTGACAGTGCGTTCGACCGCGCCCGCAAAGCACTCTTCGAGGAGGGCATCTCGACGTCGCGGATGGCCGTGGACCCCGAACACGGCGGCGTCGAGGATCTGCTGGACCACATCACCTCCGGCCTCCGCAGCACCTGCACCTATGTCGGAGCGGCCGACCTGGCGCAGCTGCATGATCGGGTGGTGTTGGGAGTGCAGTCGGCTGCGGGATTCGCCGAGGGTCATCCGCTACCGTTCGGCTGGTGAGACCCATACGGCGATGAGTATCCGATGAGCCTGGTAGTCACTCTGGCCAGTCTGCTGGCGTTCGCGATCCTGACCCTGGGCACCGCGGTGTTCGTGGCCGCCGAGTTCTCCCTGACCACCCTGGAACGCAGTGTGGTGGAGGCCAACGCCCATCGCGGCGGCCGTCGCGACGCCTACATTCAAGACGCCCATCGCACGTTGTCGTTTCAGTTGTCCGGAGCCCAGTTGGGCATCTCGATAACCACGCTGGCCACGGGGTATCTGGCCGAACCGGTACTGGCCCGCTGGCTGCGTATCCCGCTGGCGACGGTGGGCCTGTCCGAGCGGGCGACCGGCGGTGTTGCGCTGTTCCTCGCGCTGGTGATCGCCACGTCGTTGTCCATGGTCTTTGGCGAGTTGGTGCCCAAGAACCTGGCCGTGGCACGCCCGCTGCCGATCGCTCGCGCGGTGGCCGGGCCGCAGCTGCTGTTCTCCCGGCTGTTCGCGATCGCGATCAGGGTGACCAACGGGGCGGCGAACCGCATCCTGCGCCGGGTCGGAATCGAGCCCGCCGACCGGCTGGCCTCGGCGCGCTCGGCGCGCGAGCTGGCCTCGCTAGTGCGCAACTCCGCCCGCAGCGGTGCCCTCGACCCGACGACCGCCGCATTGGTGGAGGGTTCGCTGCGCTTCGGCGCCCTGACCGCCGCCGAGCTGATGACGCCCCGGTCCAAGATCGTGAGCCTGCAGGCCGGCGACACCGTCGCCGATCTGGCCGCGGCCGCCATCGACACCGGTTTCTCCAAGTTTCCGGTGGTCGACGGCGATCTGGACGCCACCGTCGGCATCGTCCACGTCAAACAGGTCTTTGCGGTGGCCGTCGCCGACCGGGCGTCGACCCGGGTCACGTCCGTGGCCCAACCGGTCGCGGTGGTGCCCTCGACCCTCGACGGCGATGCGGTGATGGAACAGATCCGGGCCAACGGCCAGCAGGCGGCCATGGTCGTCGACGAATACGGCGGCACCGCCGGCATGGTCACCGTTGAGGACCTTATCGAGGAGATCGTGGGTGATGTCCGCGACGAACACGATGATGCCACCCCCGACGTCGTGGCCTCCGGCGGCGGCTGGCAGGTATCGGGTCTGCTGCGCATCGACGAGGTGGCCGCTGCCACCGGCTACCGCGCGCCGGAGGGCTCCTACGAGACCATCGGCGGACTGGTACTGCAGGAACTCGGCCACATTCCGGAGACCGGGGAGACCGTCGAGCTGACCGCTTTCGACCCCGACGAGCTCTCCGCGCACCCCCCGCGCTGGCTGGCCCGGGTGGTCCGGATGGACGGCCGACGTATCGACCTGTTGGAGCTCACCCATGTGGAGGCAGGCCATGGCTGACGTGCTGGACGTAGTGCTCACCTTGGCACTGATCATCGGGAACGGGTTCTTCGTCGGCGCGGAGTTCTCGCTGATCTCGGCTCGCCGGGACCGGCTGGAGGCGCTAGCCGAACAGGGCAGGCGCAGCGCGGTCACCGTGATCCGCGCAGGTGAACAGCTCCCGCTGATGCTCGCCGGCTTCCAGCTGGGAGTCACGGTGTGTTCGATCCTGCTCGGCCGTATCGGTGAACCCGCCGTGGCCGACCTGCTGGAGCACCCGTTCGCCCTGGCGGGCATCCCGGATCCGCTGCTGCACACGGTGTCGTTCGTCGTCGCCCTGGCGGTCGTGGTGACCCTGCATGTGCTGTTCGGGGAGATGGTCCCGAAGAACATCACCCTGGCCGGCCCGGAGACCTCGGCGATGCTGCTGATCCCGCCCTACCTGCTGTACATGGCCGCCGCGCGGCCCTTCATCGTGTTCTACAACTGGTGCGCGCACGTCATCATGCGCGCCCTGCGGGTGGAGCCCAAGGACGAGCTGGAGATCACCGTGTCCACCGTCGAGTTGAGCGAGATGATCGCCGAGTCGGTCTCGGCGGGTCTGCTCGATCTCGAGGAATACACCCGGTTGACCCGCGCCCTGCAGATCCGCACCCGGGTGGTCGCCGATGTCGCGCTGCCGATCGGCGATATCCGCGCGGTACCGGTCGCGGCTAGCGGCCGCGGTCCGACCGTAGCGGCCATCGAGAAGGCCTTCACCCAGACCGGTTACTCCCGGTTCCCGGTCGTCGACCAGGGCGAGTTCGTCGGCTACCTGCACATCAAGGATGTGCTGTTGCTCAGCGAGACCCCAACGGGGTCAGCGGCGGCAGAGGACGCCGTTGTCGATATCGCCGTTGTGCGTCCCCTGCCGCGCATCCCCGCCTCCCTGCCGCTGGCCGATGCGTTGTCGCGGCTGCGCCGCCGTAACAGCCATCTGGCGCTGGCGGTCGCCGAGGACGGTACAGCGGTGGGGATGGTGACCCTCGAAGACATGGTCGAGGACGTCGTCGGCACCGTCCGCGACGGGACGCACCGTGTTTGACCTGGCCGAACGGGTTCTCGACACCGCACAGTGGCAGGCCCGGGCCGATGCGTACCGGCAGCGCGTCGAGGACTTCCTGGCCCCGCGCCTGCGCCTGATCGCTGCCGGCGACCCGGTGCCGAAATTCCTGTTCAGCTACTACAGCCTGCGGCCTGCACAGTTGCGCAGCTGGAACCCCGGCTTCGGTGTGGCACTCGCCGGGCAGGTGGCGTTGCGCGACTACCGCGGACGGCGCGGCTACGCGGTGCACGGCGGCCAAGTACGCGTCGCCGCGGAGTACCTGCGTGAGCGAGTCGACACCGTGACGTTCATCGCACGGCTGCTGCGTGCCACCGGCGAGCGGCAGGCCCAGCTGAACTGCTTCGGCCTGCACGAGTGGGCGATGGTGTACCGCGGCGACACTCTGCGGCACGGTCACGTTCCGCTGCGACTCGGCGCGACTGAGACCGACGCGGTGGTCGAGTCAATTCCACTGCGCTGCACCCATTTCGACGCGTTCCGTTTCTTCACTCCCGCGGCAGCGCCACGCAATGCCGGGGCGCCGAGCCGGGCCACCCAAATCGCTTGGGAGCAGCCGGGTTGCCTGCACGCCAACATGGACCTCTACAAGTGGTGCTACAAACTGGGTCCGCTGATCGACTCCGAACTACTGCTGGCCTGCCTGGAGCTGGCTGCGTCGGCGCGCGAGATCGACATGCGCGCCAGCCCCTATGACCTGAGCGACTACGGTTATGCGCCGATCACCATCGAAAACGCGGCGGGCCGTGCCGAATACGTCCGCTGCCAAAGCGAGATCGCGCGGCGCGCCGCACCGCTGCGGGCCGCACTGCTGGACCGGTGCGAGCTGCTGACAGAAATCGCCGGATGCGAATAGCCTCGCTACCTGCCGGTAAGGTGGTAGATCGGCTATGAGGGAGGAAATCATGACGGACCGGGTGTCGGTGGGCGACTTGCAGGTCGCACGTGTGCTGTATGACTTCATCACCGACGAGGCCCTGCCGGGCACCGGTGTCGACCCCGACAGCTTCTGGGCCGGCGTGGACAAAGTCATCACGGACCTGACGCCCAAGAACCAGGAGCTGCTGGCGCGTCGCGACGAACTGCAGGCGCAGATCGACAAGTGGCACCGGCACCGGGTCATCGAGCCGTTGGACACCGAGGCGTACCGGGCCTTCCTCACCGAGATCGGCTACCTGCTGCCCGAACCCGCGGACTTCACGGTCACCACGGCCGGGGTGGACGACGAGATCGCGGTGCAGGCCGGCCCGCAGCTGGTCGTTCCGGTGCTCAACGCTCGCTTCGCGCTCAACGCCGCCAACGCCCGCTGGGGTTCGCTGTACGACGCTCTCTATGGGACCGACGTGATCAGCGAGGACGACGGAGCCGAGAAGGGCACGTCGTATAACAAGGTGCGCGGCGACCGGGTGATCGCCTACGCCCGTCGGTTCCTCGACGACTCCGTGCCGCTGGCCAACGGCGCCTGGACCGAGGTCAAGAGCTTCGCGGTGAACGACGGCGCGCTGGTGGTCACGCTGGGCGACGGCCTGGAGACCGCGGTCGCCGCACCCGCGGAGTTCGTCGGCTACACCGGTGAGGCCGCGTCGCCGTCGTCGGTGCTGCTGTCCCACCACGGCCTGCACGTCGAAATCCTGATCGACCCGAGCTCACCGATCGGGTCCACCGACGCCGCCGGCATCAAAGACGTGGTGCTCGAGTCCGCGGTCACCACGATCATGGACTTCGAGGACTCGGTGGCCGCGGTCGACGCCGAGGACAAGGTGCTCGGCTACCGCAACTGGCTGGGCCTGAACCGGGGCGACCTGTCCGAGCAGGTCAGCAAGGGCGACAAGACCTTCACCCGCACTTTGGCCGCCGACCGGGAGTTCACCGCCCCGGACGGGGGAACCCTGACCCTGCCGGGCCGCAGCCTGATGTTCGTCCGCAACGTGGGTCACCTGATGACCAACGACGCGATCGTCTATAGCGCCGACGGCGCGGAAGACCGAGAAGTGCCCGAGGGCATTCAGGACGCGCTGTTCACCGGGCTGATCGGCATGCACGGCCTGACCGCCTCCGATAACAACGGGCCGCGGGTCAACAGCCGCACCGGGTCGATCTACATCGTCAAGCCCAAGATGCACGGTCCGGACGAGGTCGCTTTCACCGCTGAGCTTTTCAGCCGGGTCGAAGATGTCCTGGGTCTGCCGCAGGCCACCCTCAAGGTCGGCATCATGGACGAGGAGCGGCGCACCACGGTCAACCTGCGGGCGTGCATCAAGGCCGCCGCCGACCGAGTGGTGTTCATCAACACCGGCTTCCTGGACCGCACCGGAGACGAGATCCACACCTCGATGGAGGCCGGGCCCATGGTCCGCAAGGCGAGCATGAAGTCGCAACCGTGGATCCTGGCCTACGAAGACAACAACGTCGACGCGGGCCTGGCCACCGGCTTGACGGGTCACGCCCAGATCGGCAAGGGCATGTGGGCGATGACCGATCTGATGGCCGACATGGTCACCCAGAAGATCGGCCACCCGCGCTCGGGCGCGAGCACCGCATGGGTGCCCTCCCCGACCGCAGCCACCCTGCACGCGATGCACTACCACCAGGTGGATGTGTTCGAGGTGCAGAAGGAACTGGCCGGAAAGCGGCGCGCCACAATCGATCAGCTGCTGACCATCCCGCTGTCAGAAGGCCTGGCCTGGGCGCCCGACGAGATTCGCGAGGAGGTCGACAACAACTGCCAGTCGATCCTGGGCTACGTGGTGCGCTGGATCGACCAGGGCGTGGGCTGCTCGAAGGTTCCCGACATCCACGACGTGGCACTGATGGAAGACCGTGCCACGCTTCGGATCTCGTCGCAGCTGCTGGCGAACTGGCTGCGGCACGGGGTGATCACCGCCGACGATGTGCAGTCCAGCCTGGAGCGGATGGCGCCAGCGGTGGACCGTCAGAACGCTGGTGACGCGAGTTACCTTCCGATGGCACCCGATTTCGAATCCAGCATCGCGTTCGCGGCCGCGCGCGAGCTGATCCTGTCCGGGACCACCCAGCCCAACGGCTACACCGAGCCGATCCTGCACCGGCGGCGGCGGGAGTTCAAAGCCCAGGCCGGTATCTGACCTAGCGCAGATCCGATGGACATCACCGTGGCCGGACAACTGACCAGGCGGAGAGGACGCACCCAGCGTGGGTAGGCACAGTTTCCCCGGCCCGGACGATTCCGACAACGAGCCGTTGGGCGGTGACGAGCCTGACGCCGGCCACTTTTCCGACGGCCAATTGTCCGGCAGCCCAGATCTGTTCAGCTTCGGCGACCCGGACGATGACGACTACGTCGACGACTATCACGACGCGTTCTATGACGAGTCGTTCTCCGACGGCGGCGCCGGGTTCGACGACGCCGACCCGGCGCAATACATGCGCCGCGGCAGTGAGCCCGATGAGGAGTCGCGTTACCGCACCGGGCCTTTCGGTGCGGTAGGCGGCGTCGCGGGCGAGTCTTCCCCGGGCGCGCCACCCGACTCAGATGAACCGCGTGGCGGCCACCGCGATCTCGAGCGTTGGCGCCGGCATCGTAGCGACTCGGGGTCGCGCGGTGTCAGCGTCGGCGTGATCGCCGCACTGGTGACGGTGATCATCGTCGTGGGCGCGGTGATCCTGTGGCGGTTCTTCGGTAACTCGTTGTCGCATCGTTCCGCCGTCGCCGCCGGCAACTGCCCGGCAGGTGATCTGACGGTGGCCGTCGTCGCGGACCCCACGATCGCCGACCACGTGCAGGGTTTCGCCGACAGGTTCAACAGGACCGCCAAGCCGATCGGCGATCGCTGTGTGTCGGTGCAGGTCAAGCCGGTCGATTCCGATGCTGTCGTCAGCGGTTTCATCGGCGACTGGCCCGCGCAACTCGGCCAGCGCCCGGCACTGTGGATTCCGGGCAGTTCGGTCTCCACGGCCCGACTGCAGGCCGCCACGGGGGCAGAGACGGTTAGCGACAGTCGTTCGCTGGTCACCTCGCCGGTGTTGTTGGCGATCCGTCCCGAGCTCAAAAGCGCGCTGCAGAAGCAGAGCTGGGCAAGCCTGCCGGACCTGCAGGCCGACCCTGACGGCTTGGGCCCTCTCGGGCTGCCCGGCTGGGGGCCGCTGCGCCTCGCGCTGCCGATCGGCGGCAACGGCGACGCCGCTTTCCTGGCCGGCGAGGCAGTGGCTGTCGGCGTCGCCCCCAAGGGCGCGCCCATCATCGACGGGGTCGGTGGGGTACACCGGCTCGCCGGCGGCGAACCCAAGCTCGCCGATGCTTCACTCGCCGAGGCTATGAACGTGCTTCTGCGCCAAGGGGACCTGGCGGCCGCACCGGTGCACGCGGTGGTGACCACCGAGCAGCAACTGTTCACCCGTGGCCAGTCGCTGTCGGATCCGGCAACCGAGCTGGGATCCTGGCGGCCGCCGGGACCGGTGCCGGTCGCCGACTACCCCACCGTGTTACTCGCCGGATCCTGGTTGTCGCAGGAACAGGTCAGTGCCGCCAGCGAATTCGCCCGCTTCGCCCGTAAGCCCGACCAGCTCGCGGAGCTGGCCAAGGCCGGGTTCCGCGTGGAAGGCGTCGCACCGCCCAGCAGCGAGGTGACCGGCTTCCCCGCGGTATCGGACACCCTGTCCGTCGGCGACGATGCGACGCGCGCCGCCCTGGCGGGCGCCCTCACCACCTTGCCGGGCAGCGCGGCGGTAACGGTGATGCTCGACCAGTCGATGACCACCGACGAAGGCGGCAAGAGCCGGCTGGCCCACGTGATCGCCGCCCTCGATCAACGGATCAAGGCCCTGTCCCCAACTTCGTCTGTGGGCCTGTGGGCCTTCGACGGCACCGAGGGCCGCAGTGTGGTCACCGGAGGCCCACTGGACGAACCGCTCGACGGCGGGACTCGCGCCGAGACCTTGGTCAGCGAGCTCGACGAGTTGAGCTCGACCCCTGGAGGTGCGGTGTCGTTCACGACGCTGCGCATGGTGTACAACCAGGCCTTGGCCAACTACCGGCCCGGGCAGGCCAATTCGGTGCTTGTCATCACCGCGGGCCCGCACACCGACCGGACCTTGGACGGTCCCGGGCTCCAGGACTTCATCCGGGCCAACAACGACCCGCAGCGACCGGTAGCGGTCAACGTGATCGACTTCGGCGCGGACTCCGACCAGGCGACCTGGCAGTCGGTGGCACAGATTTCTGGTGGCACGTACCAGAATCTGCGCGGGGCGAACTCCCCCGAACTGGCCGGTGCGCTGAACTCGCTGCTGAGCTGAGGCAGCTTCGCCGCGACCGATGGCGGCGACCCGCTCAGTAGCCCAGCATGGCGAGAAGTTGCTGCGGCATGCTGACGAACAGTTCGGTGAACGTCCCGCCGAACGAGCCGACACTGGCACCGGCCAGGTCCACTTGCCCCTGAACGAAGCCCTCGAGCAGGTCGGCGAGGTAGGGGTTCACCCAGTCCCCGACAAGGTCACCGAGATTGAGCGACAGGTTGTCGAGCCCCAGAAAGCCAACCAGATCGCCGACATCAAAGCCGTTCAACAACCAGGTGAGGTCCAACCCGAGCGGGCCATCGGTCAGTACTCCGCCCAGCGCACCCCCGAGCCCATTGAGCACATCGCGCAGCGTCAGGTCTGCGATGGAATCGGTGAAGCCGAGATCTTCCAGGAGGCCGCCGATGGTCAGGTTGCCGGCCGACAGCAACGCGCCGCCCACACTCCCCAGCACCGAACTGATGGAGTCGTCGAGGTGCAGGTCGCCCAGTAGATCGCCGACGGTGACGGTGTTGAGCAGGTTTTCCAGGCCGTCGTTGCCCAGCAGGTCGCTGACCAGCCCGGTCAAAAGCGGCCCTACCAGTGGAATGGGGTCGAAGTAGTCGGCCGCGGTGGAGTTGAGCCAGCTGAGGAGTTGGGTCAGTAGGCCGACATCCGAGAGCAGGCTGCCGAGGTGTTCGCCGGCCAGGTCGCCGTCGCCCAGACCGACCAGCACCTGCCCCAGGCCCAGCGGGATCTGGGCGTCGATCCCGAACGCGCTCAGCACGTCGACGAGTCTGAAGTTGCCCAGCGCGAGGTCCAGATCGAGATTGCGGTAGAAGTCGGTGTCGGGGACCAGGTCGCCCAAGATGGCGGTCAGGCTGTAGCGGCTCAGCCCCAAATCGCCCAAGCCCAAGAAGTCGAGCAGCTCGCCCAGGGTGCTGGCGTTGGTGGCCAGCTTCAGCAGGTCCCCCATGCCTTCGTCGCTGAAGCCCAGACCGCTGAGCAGTCCGCCCAAGGTCAGGGTGCCGAGGTGAACCTGGTCGATCACGCCGTCGAGGTGGGCGTCGAACAGGTCACCGTACGAGGTGGTCAGCGCCACGCCAGGCGCAACCGCGGAGGCCAGCGGGGGCACCGTCACCGGGGCAGCCGTGACGATCCCAGCGCTGACGAGCGCGATGCCGGCGGTCACGCAGGAGCGGGAGATGGGCTCCTGCACGAGTCCTCCTAGATGCGAACCTCAACCATGAATTGGGTAAGGGCGATCCTAGACTCTTTTTGTTATAGCTGAGACTTTGCTGGCTATTTACCGCAAGCCAGCTGCTCACCCGAAAGCCTCCACCGGCGGACACGAGCAGACCAGGTTGCGGTCGCCGAAGGCGCCGTCGATCCGGCGCACCGGGGGCCACACCTTCGGCCGGAACCCACGGCCGAGCGGGTAGGCGGCCTGCTCCCGGGTGTACGGGTGCTCCCACTTGTCGACCATCAGGCACTCGGCGGTATGCGGGGCACCGCGCAGCGGGTTGTCCTCAACCGTCCATTCGCCGGTTCCGACCCGGTCGATCTCGCCGCGAATGGCGATCATCGCCTCGCAGAACGCATCGACCTCGGCGAGGCTCTCACTCTCGGTGGGCTCCACCATCAGGGTTCCAGCCACCGGGAAGCTCATGGTCGGGGCGTGGAAACCGTAGTCGGCCAACCGTTTTGCCACATCGTCGACGGTCACGCCGGTGCTCTTGGTGATCTCCCGCAGGTCCAGGATGCACTCGTGGGCGACCATGCCGTTCTCACCGGTGTAGAGCACCGGGTAGTGCTCGTCCAGCCGTCGGGCGATGTAGTTGGCCGACGCGATCGCGGTCAGCGACGCCGCACGCAGGCCGTCGGCACCCATCATCCGGATGTAGGCCCAGGTGATCGGCAGGATCGACGCGGACCCATACGGAGCCGCCGACACCGGATGCCCGCCGGGCAACTCGGCGGCCAGCGGGTGCCCGGGCAGGAACTCGGCCAGGTGCGCGCGCACCGCCACCGGTCCGACGCCCGGGCCGCCGCCCCCATGCGGGATGCAGAAGGTCTTGTGCAGGTTCAGGTGGCTGACGTCTCCGCCGAACTTTCCAGGCTGGGCCAGCCCGACCAACGCGTTGAGGTTGGCGCCGTCGACGTAGACCTGGCCGCCGGCGTCGTGCACGGCGGCGCAGATCTCGGCGATGTCGTGCTCATAGACGCCGTGCGTGGAGGGGTAGGTGATCATCAACGTCGACAGCGCCGCAGCGTGCTGGTCGACCTTGGCGCGCAGGTCGTCGAGGTCGACGTCGCCGTTGTCACGGCAGGCCACCACCACCACCCGCATTCCGGCCAGCGCCGCCGACGCGGCGTTGGTGCCGTGGGCGCTGGAGGGGATCAGGCAGATGTCGCGATGCGACTCGCCGCGGCTGGCGTGATAGGCGTGGATCGCCAGCAGACCCGCGTACTCCCCCTGCGAGCCGGCATTGGGTTGCAGCGATACCGCGTCGTATCCGGTGATCCCCGTCAGCCAGGTCTCCAGCTGCGCGATCAGCGTCCGCAAGCCCACGGCGTCGCCAGCCGGCGCGAACGGGTGCTGACGCCCGAATTCCGGCCAGGTGATCGACTCCATCTCGGCGGCGGCGTTGAGCTTCATCGTGCACGACCCGAGCGGAATCATGCTGCGGTCCAACGCGATGTCCTTGTCCGACAGCGAGCGCAGGTACCGCATCATCGCGGTTTCGGTCCGATAGCGGGTGAACGCCAGGTGCGTCAGGAATTCCGAGGTGCGGGTCGCGATGGGCTCGCCCGTGGGCTCGGCCGCGGCCAGTCCGAAGGCGTCCAACACCGCGGCGACCTGCGCGTCGGTGGTGGTCTCGTCGCAGGCCACCGAGACGTGGTCGGCGTCGACCCGCCACAGGTTGATCCCGTCGGCCTTGGCCGCGGCGATGACCTCGTCGGCGCGGCCCGGCACCCGAGCCAGCACCGTGTCGAAGTAGCGGTCGTGCACCAGCGCGTCACCGAGTGCGGCACCAATCTTCTCGGCCTGGGCGTGCACTCGCCGAGCGATGGCGGCAAGACCGTCGGCGCCGTGGTAGCTGGCATACATCGCGGCCATCACCGCCAGCAGTACCTGCGCGGTGCAGATGTTCGACGTGGCCTTGTCCCGGCGAATGTGCTGTTCACGGGTTTGCAGCGCCAGTCGGTAGGCATCAGCGCCATCGTGATCCTTGGACACCCCGACCAGTCGGCCGGGCAGCTGGCGGGCGTGGCCCGAGTGCACGGCCAGGTAGCCGGCGTGCGGGCCGCCGAAGCCCATCGGCACCCCGAACCGCTGGGCGGTGCCGAATGCCACGTCCGCGCCGATCTCTCCGGGCGGGGTGAGCAGCGTGCATGCCAGCAGATCCGCACCGACCGCCACCAGCGCGCCGCGCTCGTGGGCGGCGTCGATCAACCCCGACCAGTCGGTGATCCGACCCGAGGCGCCCGGCAGCTGCACGATCACCCCGAAAAAATCACCGTCGGGAAGTCCGTCACGCAGGTCGGCGGTGACGATCTCGATGCGCAGCGGTTCGGCGCGAGTTGCCAGCACCGCCGCGGTCTGGGTGAACAGGTCGACGTCGACCACCAGTCGATGCGAGGTGCCGCGCGTCGCGCGGTGCATCAACGTCATTGCCTCGGCGGCGGCGGTGCCCTCGTCGAGCATCGAGGCGTTGGCGATCTCCAGGCCGGTCAGATCGGCGATCATGGTCTGGAAGTTCAGCAGGGCCTCCAGGCGGCCCTGGCTGATCTCGGGTTGGTAGGGCGTGTAGGCGGTGTACCACGCCGGGTTCTGCATGATGTTGCGCAGCAACACCGGCGGGGTGAGCGTGTCGTAGTAGCCCTGGCCGATCATCGACACCGCGACCGTGCTGGCGTCGGCCAGTTCGCGCAGTTCGGTTAGGGTCTGGGCCTCGGTGGCCGGGGCCGCAAGGACATCCAGTCCGGGCGCGATCCCCTCGGCGCTCAGCGCGTCGAGGATGCCGGCGGGAACAGCTTTGGCTGCGAGTTCCTCCAGCGACCCGACACCGATGGTGGCGAGCATCGCGCTGATCGCGGCGCTGTCGGGGCCGATATGCCGGTCAACAAAGCGGGATTCGGTGTACTCGGACACGGGAACTCCTGGGCGCTAGACGACTGCGAGACGAATTCGTGTCCTCTCCCTCTGTCGTCTGCCCGGCCCGGGCGCCTGAGAGATTCGGCGCCGAGATTCTGGGGCGCCTTTCCCCATGGGCGGGTGTAACCCGAACGGGCGTCACCGCTTTCCAGAGGCATCAATGCCGGCGCGGTCCTGGTGCCTGAGAGGTTGACGGAGAGGTATTGCTCCTTCGGCGTCCGCGGCTGGCTGCCACGGAACTCTCCCGCGCGAGGCTGATGCGGAGCCAATACTACCCGCCGGGCCCAGCCGGCCAGGATCCGCTGGGCGCCAGACCGGGCAACGCATTCTTGACGCCGCCGTTCAGCAAGCCGCGGCAGTGGGACTGATCCGTCGGGAGACCCAACGCCTTATAACGCCCCAACGGATTTCGACCGCAACGTACGTCGCGGGAACCTAGCCCGTTTTGCGGTCGCGGAACTTGCGGCGGCTGGCCAGTTCGTCTTCCGGTGCGGCGATCGACTCGCCGCCGTCTGCGCGCTCCCCGGGGAAGTCGGAGATCACGCCGGTCAACTCGCGCATCGCACCGGAGACCGCGATACCGAATACGCCCTGGCCGCCCTGCAGCAAGTCGACGACCTCTTCAGCCGAGGTGCACTCGTACACGGTGGTGCCGTCGGAGAACAGCGTGATGTTTGCCAGATCCTGGACACCACGCTCGCGAAGGTGGTCGACTGCGATCCGGATGTTGTGCAGCGAGATGCCGGTGTCAAGAAGTCGCTTGACGATCTTGAGCACCAGGATGTCTTTGAACGAGTACAACCGCTGGCTACCGGAGCCCGCCGCGCCGCGGATGGAGGGCACCACCAGCGAGGTGCGAGCCCAGTAGTCGAGCTGGCGGTAGGTGATGCCGGCGATCTGGCAGGCGCTGGGGCCGCGGTAACCGACGAGTTCGTCGGGAACAGAGTCGTCCGGGAACAGGCCGCCCTGTACGGGTTGGCCGGCGCTGGAAGGGGCCGCCGACACTTCGCGGTCACCCTTGTCGGACTGACCCGTGAAGTCCAGCTGTTCCTGCCCCGGTTGGTCGCCCACGCTGCTTCCTCTCGCCGATCGCGCTCGTTGCCACTGACTGGCCAGTGGCCGCGTTTGCTCCTGCCCGAGTTGGTCGTGAGCATACGCCGTCCGACGAGCTGCCGTGCAGTTGTTCCCGCCGTGGTTCAAGTATGGGGGCCGCGTTTTGCGCGTGTTGCTTACATTTGGGCGTGTCGCGCCGACGGCAGAGAGATGAAACGGATCTGTGACGAGGCTGAGTCCGCCGCGCCGGGTCAGGTTGCTTTGAAATCGTCGGGCGACACGCTATCGAGGAATTCCTTGAACTTCTCCACCTCGTCTTCACGCACCGCGCCGGCGGTCTCGTCGTCGCCCTCGTCGGGGATCAGCAGGCCCGCTTCGGCCAGCACCGCTTCCTCGACGTAGATCGGGACACCCACCCGCAACGCGATGGCCACCGAGTCCGACGGACGCGCCGACACCGTGATGTCGCGGTCGAAGATCAGGTCGGCGTAGAACGTGCCCTCCTGCAGATCGACGATTCGCACTTCCTTGAGCGAATGTCCGAGCGCGCCGATCAGGTCACGGATCAGGTCGTGGGTCAGGGGCCGGGCCGGCTCCACGCCCTGCTGCTCCAAGGCGATGGCGGCGGCTTCGGCCTGCCCGATCCAGATCGGGAGATATCGATCACCGTCGGCCTCGCGCAGGAGCAGCACCGGCTGGTTCTGCGGCTGCTCGACGCGGATGCCGACCACGCGTACTTCACCCATCTCCAGTCAGCCCTCCGCGTTCGCCTCTGCCACAAGTCCCTAGTGCGTCCCAAGTCCTTATGCGTCCCAGTATGACTCGCCGCGAAACCCCGGTCGGACAACCGCATGCCCCGCAACAAGCCGCCGAGGCGAAGTCTAGTCCTCAGCCGTGCAGTACGTCGTGTACCGACGACTTGAGCAGCGCGGTGTGCAAGGCGATAGCCAGTGCCGCCACCTCACGCGCCAAGTCGTCCGCCCGGTCGCGTGCGCCCGCCTTGCCACCCTTGACCAGCGGGCCCGCGATCTGGGCGATCAGGTCGGACTGCCGGTCCGCCGCCGAGCGAAACGCTCGCAGGTGCCGCGGCTCCACGCCGTAGTCGGCCAGCCCGCGGGCACACTGGATGATCACCACCGCGTGCTCGTCGAACAACCCCCCCGGCCCGGCGGTGATCACACCCGATCTGACCAATGCCGTCAGCAGCGCGTCGTCACCGCCCGAGCGCGCCAGCAGATCCTCCCGACTCAACCGCACCTGCCGGGGCTGCGCGGGCAGCGCCGTCCCGTTACGGGCGGATTCGCCGTCGGCCGAGACCAGTCGCGGCGTGGGGTACGGCGACTCGGGTGACGGCAGCGCGCCATCCGCCTCAGCGTCCAGCCGCGCCTTGATCACCTTCAACGGCAGATACTGATCGCGTTGCGCGGTCAGCACATAACGCAGCCGCGCGCAGTCATACGCACTGAATCGGCGGTAGCCCGACGCCGCCCGCTGCGGCATGACCAGCCCCTCGGTTTCCAGGAATCGAATCTTGGAGACCGTGACGTCGGGAAAATCCGGCCGAAGCAGGTCCAGCACCGCTCCGATTGACATCCCGGCCAGTTCAGGGCTGTCAGGCGCGGTCATTAGCTGCCCGGCCCGGCCTCGTTCTCACCCGTCTTCGGACCGGTCAGGAACACGAGACGGAACTTGCCGACCTGCACCTCGTCACCGTTGACCAGGACGGCCGAGTCGACCGGCTCCCGGTTGACGTAGGTCCCGTTGAGGCTGCCGACGTCGACGACCTGAAACTCGTTGCCCTCCAGCCGGAACTCGGCGTGGCGACGACTCACCGTGACGTCATCGAGGAAGATGTCGCTGTCGGGGTGCCGACCGGCCGCGGTGACCGGTTGGTCGAGGAGGAACCGCGAACCGGCGTTGGGACCGCGCTTGACGACCAACAGCGCCGACCCCACGGGCAGACCCTCCACACCCGAGGTCAGGCTCTCGCCGCCCGCCTGCGAGGGAGCATCGAGTTCGTTGAGGAAGTCAGCGCGGAAAACCGATGTGGTTTCCACTGTGACCTCGTCGCCTGCCTGGTCTTGCCCCGTTGCCGGGTCCTTCTCCGTCACCCGCTACTCCTCACTGGCCGCTGTTTTGCTACCTGGTCGCGCCCGCCGGACATGTGTTGCACCCAACCCTGAATCGTTGAGTCGACCGTACCGCGCAGCGGTCCGTCATGTCCCCCGCACCGCGGGATCGTGTCGCCGGACACCCGGCTGGTCCCGGCAGGCAGGTTAACAATCGTCATTCCGTCAACGTCGCTCGGTAGGCATCGGCGGTCAGCAGCCCCGACAGACTCTGGTCCAGAGCCGCCGAATCCGCGTTCGCCACCTGAAGTTCCAACAGCCAGCCGGCGCCGTAGGGGTCGGAGTTCACCAATTGCGGGTTCGCGTCCAGTTCGGCGTTGACCGCGCTCACCGACGCGGTGATCGGCGCGTAGAGGTCGGAGACCGACTTGGTCGACTCCACCTCGCCGAAGGCCTCTCCCGCGGTGACCGCGGTGCCCTCAGCGGGCAGCTGAACGAAGACCACGTCACCCAGGGCGGCCTGCGCGAAGTCGGTGATACCCACCCGGACGGTGTCCGGGCCGGTGCGGCGAACCCACTCGTGCTCGGCGGTGTAGTACAAGTCGGATGGAACTAAGCTTTCCGAGCTCACGGTGATCGTGCTCCTTGCGCTGTCGGGCTCACTTGACTGGCTGAGCGTATTGGCGGGGTTTCGGTTGTCGCAACACGGTCACCTGAACGCGGTCGGCCTGCTGCACGGCCATAGCACCGCCAAGTCGTTTAACGCTGTCGACGGCCCCGCCGGGAATGTTCATCGCGGCCGCCAGGGTGGGGGGATCCCCAATCGCCAGAACCGAATACGGGGGCGTCAGAGGCGTGCCGTCGAACTCCAGCGCACCGGGCGTGCCCGCAACCCACGAATCCACCCCGATGCGCACCGCATTGGTGCCGTCGCGGACCTCCATCGCTTCAGCCCCGGCCGCCCGCAGCTCGTTGATCACGTCGAGCATCGTCTCGGGTGCCACCCCGCGGGCCGGATCGTCGACGGTGATCACGACGCCGGGTCCGACCGCGCCCACCGTGCCGATCATGATCGCCAGGGCCGCCAGCCGCGCCTGGGCGTTCTCGATGGCGGCCTGGTCGCTGCTGCCGGATTCCTGCAGGGCGTTGAGCGTCTGCTGCAGTTCGGCGACTTCGGTGCCCAGGGTGGCCTCGCGTTGGCGCAGCGAGTCCAGCAGCACCAGCAGGTCAGCGGGACGGGCCGTCTCCAGTGCGTCCTGGGAGTCGTTTTGGCGGACCTGAGTGACAATCGCCACGCCCAACAGCAGGCACAGCGCCAGCCCCAGCACGCTGAACAACGGCCCGGAACGGCCGCGCGGTGGCGGCACTCCGTTCTGCGGGGGCGGCTGCGGCAGCTGGTGGCGGCCGTGCGACGCCGGGTCGGTGCTACTCATGCGTGTCAGGCCCCGAACAGCCGTCGCCGCAGCGCTGCCGCGTTGCCGAAGATGCGGATGCCCAGCACCACGATGATCGCGGTCGAGAGCTGAGTGCCGACCCCCAACTGGTCGCCCAGGTAGACCAACAGCGCGGCGACCAGGACGTTGAAGACGAACGAGACGACGAACACCTTCGCGTCGAAGATCCGCTCCAGGTAGGCGCGCAGGCCGCCGAACACGGCGTCCAGCGCGGCCACAACGGCGATCGGCAGATAGGGCTGAACCACCTCCGGCACGCTGGGGTGAAAGACCAACCCCAAGACGATGCCGACGATCAGCGCGGCGATACCGATCATTGAGATATCACTCCAGCCTCCCGAACCGGGCCCCTGCAAGCTTGCGTCACGATGCCCCTATCTGTTTGGCAAACCGGACATCTCGCACCGATCCGGCCGGCAGCGTGATATCGGCCGAGCTGCGGCCGTCGACCCGCACCACCACCCCGTAGGAGGCCTCCAACAGCCGCAGCCGGTACAGCCCCGGACTGCGGTCGAAGGCATCGCGCAGCTCGCGTGGCGATCCGATGGCCTGCAGCGAATAGGGACTGCTGATCGGCTTGTTGTCGACCAGGATGGCTCCGCCGGCCTGCCGGATCGTGACGTTGGGGCCGATCCGGACGTCGCCGACGACGATCGCCTCGGCCCCGCTGGCCCACAGCGAGTTGACGACCAGCTGCAGGTCGCGGTCCAAGATGATCTGCCGGCTGCCCGACACCCGTTGTTTGGAGGCATCGGAGAGATTTCGCCCGGCTCCGGGGTCGGTGACGGTGACCGTCACCCCGGGGCCGGTCACCCGGGTGCTGGCGGCCTCCAGGCTGAGGGCGTCCAGGCCGGCCAGCACCCGTTGTCCCTGGGCGTCATCGGCCAGCCGGTGTCGGCGCATCTCGTCGACGCGGTTGGCGTACGTGTCACGTTTGTCGGCCAGTCTGCCGGTGACGATTTCGGCCGCTCGGACGTTTTTCGCCAGCACCTGTTGGGCGTCGTGCACCCCGGGGGCCACCGACCGCGCCTGCGCCACCGCGACGGCGAACACGGTCGCCACCAACAGTGCCGCCACCGCCTCCCAGGCCCGTCCCGCGATCCGGGCGGTGGCCGCGGGGGGCTCGGTACGGTGTGCCCGCCTGGCGGCCGCCGCGACGTAGCCGGGGTCGAGATGTTCGGACAACAGCGAGCGCAGCAGGGACGGCACCGCGAACTTCCGTGGCCGGCCGGCCTGGTGGACGCCCGCACCCTGGGAGTCGTATCCGCTGAGCGCGAAGAACGGTTCAGCCACCGTCAACCTTGGGCATGGTGCGGACGACCAGTCTCACGTGGATCAGGTACAGCACGAACGCCCACAGGTACATGCCCAGACCCCAGATCAGGAAACCCCATCCGGCCGCGAGCACCAGGCGGCTCCACAGCTGATCCCACTGTCCCAGCAGGATGAGCGGAAACGCTGACATCAGCGCGAAGGTGCCCGCCTTGCCGATATAGGTCACGGGCAGCGCGGTCAGGCCCCGGCTACGCAGTGCCGGCAGTGTGGCCGCCAGCAGCAGGTCCCGGGCCAGCAGCGTTCCGATGATCGCCCAGGGCACCAGTCCGCGCACCCCGAAGGCGACCGGAATGGTGATCATGTAGAGCCGGTCGATCGCCGGATCGAGCAGGGCGCCCAGCCTCGAATACTGGTTGAACAGCCGGGCCACTTTGCCATCGGCCCAGTCGGAGGCACCGCTGAGCATCAGAATCGCCACCGCCGGCCCGTCCGCTCGCGCGATCAGCAGCAGGTACAGAAAGACGCCGATCAGCCCGAGACGGGCCAGGCTGATGACGTTGGGCACCGTGAGCACCCGGTCTTGGATTTGATCGGAGCCAGACCCGGCAGGCATACCGACCCCCTAGCGGAAGATCCCGGGCAGACTCAGCGCGTCCATGCTGTCGTCGCTCAGCGGGTTGTCCCGGACCATGTAGGTCCACGTCGAGGTGGGCCGGGCCAGCTTCGACAGATCGATTCCCGGCTCGGACTCGATCGAATCGGAGGTCTCCAGCGTCTGCTGGGACGCCTCGATGGCGTCGGCGGCCAGCGACGCGAACGCGTCCAGTGCCAACCGGTGGAACTCGTCGAGCGGGTTCTGCCGGCCCAGGGCGCGCAGGTGGATGCTCTCTCGGATGTCGGCCAGGTACGCGAGGTGGTCGGCCCAGCCGCGGTCCAGGTGGTAGAGCATGATCAGCCGGCAGATCTTCTCCAGCTTGGCTTCACCGTCCGCCCCGTTTTGCCCCAGCTGGTCCTTCAACTCGGCGTAACGCTTCGGGGTGAGTTCGGCCAGCTCCTCGCGGGCCGCCGGGGTGGACAGCAGCGTGTTACGCCGCTCCACGATGATGGCGCGCTGCTGGGCGATCAGCTGGTTGTACCGCCAGGTGTTGGCGTGGATGTCGAGCAGCTTTCCCTCGGCGATGCGCTGCGCGTGGTCGAGCAGACCGGAGGCCTTGGGACTCACGATCCGGCCGTCGCCGTTTTCCTGATCGGTTTCCATCGGCAGCTTGTTGGCTTCCAGGTTGGTCGCGGCGACATCGTCCTCCCAGCTGGAGAAGAACACCGACGATCCCGGGTCGCCCTGACGGCCGGCGCGGCCCCGCAACTGGTTGTCGAGGCGCTGCGTGTGCTGGCGGCCGGTGCCGATCACGTGCAGCCCGCCCAGCTCGACGATCGCGTCATGGTCAGCCTCTTCGGAGCCGCCCAGGCGGATGTCGGTACCGCGACCGGCCATCTGGGTGGACACCGTCACCACCCCGAGCTTGCCGGCCTCGGCGATCACGGTGGCCTCTTCGGCGTCGTTCTTGGCGTTGAGGACCACCGCCGGGACACCGCGCTTACGCAGCCGCTCGTACAGTTCCTCGGACTCGGCCACGTCGTGGGTGCCGACCAGCACCGGCTGTCCGGTGGCGTGCACCTCGACGATGTGGGCGACGATGGCGTCGTTCTTGGACGCGGCGGTGATGTAGACCCGGTCCGCCTCGTCTTCGCGGATGTTGGGCATGTTCGGCGGGATCGGCGAGACGCCCAGTTGATAGAACTGGCGCAACTGCTCGCCGGCCGCCAACGCCGTACCGGTCATGCCGCACACGGTCGGATACCGGTTGACCAGCGCCTGCACCGTGATGGTGTCGAGCACCTCACCGGTCTCGGTGGTCTCGATGCCCTCCTTGGCTTCCACCGCAGCCTGCAGGCCGTCCGGCCAGCGCTGCAGGGCGGCGATCCGGCCGCGCGAGGCGTTGATCAACTGCACCTTGCCGTCGCGGACGATGTAGTGCACGTCGCGCTGCAGCAGCACGTGGGCGTGCAGCGCGACGTTGACCTCGGTCAGCGTAGAGACCACGTGCTCCTCGGAGTACAGGTCGATGCCGCCGAGTGCCTTCTCGACTTTGTTCGCCCCCACGTCGGTGAGGTGGATGTTGCGCCGGTCCTCGTCGGAGTCGTAGTCCACCCCCGGCTTGAGTCGTCCGACCAGCTCGACGATCTCCATCCGCGGCGTCTCTCGGTGGGTTGTGCCGGCCAGCACCAACGGGACCAGCGCCTCGTCGACCAACACCGAGTCGGCCTCGTCGATCAGCGCCACGTCGGGGTTGGGCGAGACCAGGTCGTCGACATCGGTGACCAGCTGGTCACGCAGCACGTCGAAACCGATCTCGTTGATCGACGCGTAGGTCACGTCGCACTTGTAGGCCGCGCGCCGCTCGGCCGCAGTGGAGTCTTCGGTGATCCACCCGACGGTGACCCCGAGAGCCTCGAGCAGGGGGCCCATCCATTCGGCGTCGCGGCGGGCCAGGTAGTCGTTGATGGTGACCACGTGCACGTGCCGGCCACCGATGGCGTATCCGGCAGCGGCGATCGCACCGGAGAGCGTCTTGCCTTCACCGGTGGCCATCTCGACCACATCCCCGGCCAACATCCGCAGCGCGCCCTGCAGCTGAACATCGAATGGACGCTGCCCGATGCTGCGCTCGGCGGCCTCCCGGGCGATCGCCAAGAACTGCGGGATGTCCGAGGAGTCGGCCAGCTCCTTGAGTTTGAGCAGTTGCGCGGCTTTGCGCAGCTGCTCGTCGTCGAGGCCCGCCGCCTTCTCGGCGTACTCGCCGGCCGCCGTGACCTCGGCCATCGAACGACTCTGGTTCTTCTCGGTGCTAGCGCCCAGCAGTTTCCAGAATTTCCCGCTGAGCCGACCCGACTTGGTTCGCGTTGCGGAGACAGTCTTGGAGGTGTTAGCCACAGCACAACGGTACGCGGTGGCCGGCGTCCGCAAGCCGGGGGCACCACCGCGTCAGCGGGGTGCCGAGCAATGCTTATCCGGCGCGACGCCGCACTGCTGCGGTAGGTTTCGCACGGGATTTCTCGATTCGGATACCGGCCGCGACGCGATTGCGGCGATACGAACGGCAAGGAGACATCGGCAGTGGACTCGAAGCTGTTCAATCCATCCATCGACTGGGCGCATGCGCTGCCCGATTCTCTGGTGTGGATCGCGCTGGCCTGGACCATCAGCGCCGTCAGCGTGCTGGCCGTGGCAGCCCTGCTGCGGGTCAGCACCCGGTGGGGACGCCAGTTCTGGGAGATCAGCGGCGCCTACTTCACCGGGCGTGACAGCGTCCGCGTCTGGGTGATGCTGGGCGTGCTGCTGTTGTCGGTGATCACCGCGGTCCGGCTCAACGTGTTGTTCAGCTTCCAGGGCAACGACATGTATTCGTCGCTGCAGACCGCCTTCCAGGGCGCCGCCGGAGGCGACGACGCCATCAAACAGTCCGGCGTGCACGGATTCTGGATGTCGATCGGCATCTTCAGCGTGATGGCGGTGCTGCACGTGGCACGGGTGATGCTTGATATCTACCTGACCCAGCATTTCATGGTGAACTGGCGCATGTGGCTCACCGAGCGACTGACCGGGGACTGGTTGGACGGACGGGCCTACTACCGGGCCCACTTCGTCAAGACGCCGCTCGACCCCGCCGTCGGCGAAGCCATCGAAGGCGCGATCGACAACCCGGACCAGCGTATTCAGCAGGACATCGACATCTTCACCGCGGGCAACGGCGCGAACGTCAACGCACCGGCCAACGGCACCGGCAGCACGCTGTTGTTCGGCGCCGTGCAGTCCATGGTCACGGTGGTGTCGTTCACCGCCATCCTGTGGAACCTGTCGGGCACTCTGACCGTGTTCGGGTTCGACATTCCGCGGGCGATGTTCTTGATCGTCCTGGTCTACGTGGCCATCGCCACCATCGTCGCGTTCTGGATCGGTCGTCCCCTGATCCGGTTGAGCTTCCGCAACGAGCTGACCAACGCCGCCTTCCGGTATGCGTTGGTGCGGGTGCGTGACGCCGCCGAATCGGTGGCGTTCTACCGCGGCGAGCTGGCCGAGCGGGTCCAGCTGCGGACGCGGTTCCGCGCGATCATCGCCAACTATTTGAAGTTCGTGAATCGGACCATCGGGTTCTCGGGCTGGAACCTGTCGGTCAGCCAGGCGATCGTGCCGCTGCCCTGGGTGATTCAGGCGCCGCGGCTGTTCTCCGGACAGATCATGTTCGGCGGGGTGGCACAGACCGCGTCAGCGTTCGGCAATATCTCCGACTCGCTGTCGTTCTTCCGCAACGCCTACGACAACTTCGCCGGCTATCGGGCCTCGATCATTCGTCTGCACGGGCTGGTGGAGGCCAACCGCGAGGCCCGCGAGCTTCCCGAGCTGCTGGTCAAGCCCAGCCCGGACGGCACGGTGTCCCTTGAGGGCGTCGAGGTGCGCAACCCCGAGGGCGTCCCCCTGATCGAGGCGCTCGATGTGCACCTGGGCATCGGTGACGCGCTGATGATCGCCGGGCCGTCTGGCAGCGGCAAGACGACGCTGCTGCGCAGCCTGGCCCAGTTGTGGCCGTACGCGTCGGGGACCCTGCGGCGCCCGGATGCGGTCAACGCCACGATGTTCATTTCGCAGCTGCCCTACATCCCGCTGGGTGATCTGCGCGCGGTGGTGTCCTATCCGCTGGCGGTCGGCGAGGTCGCCGACGCCGAGATCACCGAGGCGTTGGTCAAGGTGTCACTGCCGAACCTGGTCGATCGGCTCGACGACGTCGAGGACTGGGCCAAGGTGCTCTCACCCGGTGAGCAGCAGCGGGTGGCATTCGCCCGACTCCTGTTGACCCGCCCCAAGGCCGCGTTCCTCGACGAGTCGACGTCGGCGCTCGACGAAGGGCTGGAGCTGACGCTGTACCGGTTGCTGCGTGCCGAGTTGCCCGACACCATCCTGGTCAGCGTGAGCCACCGGCACACGGTTCGCCAGCACCACAAGCACGTGCTGGAACTGCTGGGCCAGGGCCGCTGGGACCTCTCTGCGGTCTAGCCGCTAACGAGCCGCCGCGTGCGCCCCGGCGCGGCGGCCGAAGAACGAGCCCTCGCCCAATTGGGTCCCGCTGGCATAGCCCTTGCCGTCCTGGGCGATGTTGGCCGCACAGGCCCCGGCGGCGTAGAGGCCCGGTATCGGCCGGCCGTCGCCGCGCAACACCTCGCCGTCCACCGACGTCGCCAGCCCGCCGATGGTGAAGCCGGCGTAGATCGCCTTACCCAGCGTCAGATCGAACGCGCCCCACGGACCGGTGTCCTGCGGAGCCAGAAACGGCGGCTGCTTGTGAAAGTCCGGGTCCTGTCCCTGCGCCGCGTACGTGTTGTAGCGGTCCAGGGTCGCCACCAGGTTTCCTTCCGGAATGCCCAGTGCGGCTTCCATTTCCGGCACCGTTTCCCATCCGTCGATCAGCGGCACCAAGGGCACCTGCGGCTTGCGCATGTGGGCCTCGTCGACGATCAGGAACGCCGCGCTGTCGGGCTGGTCCATGACGAAGCCCGACGTGCGTGAGTGGTAGGAGTCCTCGGCGACAAAGCGCTTGCCCTCTTTATTGACGATGATCCCGGTGAGCAGGATCGAGGGCGGGTAGACCGGCGCGGTGATGAATATCTGGTCCATGTGCTTGGTAGCGCCGCCCACCGACATCCCCATCCGGATGCCCAGGCCGTCGTCGTAGGTGTTGCCCAGCACGAACGGCTTCTCGGCCAGCTTCGGTGTGTACTGGGCGACCATCTCCGGGTTCATCACGAAGCCACCCGCGGCGATCACCACCGACTTCGCTTTGATGACACCGCTTTCGGTGAAGTGCTTCCACGTGACACCCACAACGGCACCGGAGGCGTTGGTGACCAGCCCGGTGGCGCCGGTTTCGTAGCGGATCGTCACCCCGAGGCTGTCGGCCCGCTTGAGCAGCAGATCGATCGCCATCTTGGCGCCCTGGGTGTCACCGGGCACCGGAACCTTGTGCCCGCGCGGCGCCGGGACGGCCTCGTGCAGAAACGGCCACACCTTCTCGTTGCCGGTGAACATCAGCCCCTCGGTGTTGGGCTGGATCACCGCCTTCTCCGGGTAGTAGCTGCGCTCGAACGCGATTCCCAGGTCTTCCAGCCAGTTGAAATGCTCGACGCTGCCGTCGCAGTAGGCCCGGATCTTGTCGTGCTCGGGTTCGCGCGACACCGCGACGAGGTACTTGTACATCTCGTCTGCCGTGTCGGCATGCCCGGTGGCCTGCTGGACCGCGGTGCCACCGCCGAGGTAGAAGTGGCCGCCGGCCATGGCGGTGGTACCGCCGGCCTCGGCGGCCCGCTCCAGCACCAGAACCCGGGCCCCGGCTGCCGCCGCGGTGACGGCCGCGCAGCCGCCCCCGATGCCGAAGCCGATCACCACGACGTCGAACTCGTCGGACCACTCCGAAACCGTTTCGGCACTGGTGGTGTCCGGGATCTGGGTGCTCATTGCCGCCACTCCTCTTCGTCGCCGGCGCTGGTTATCGGCGCCGATGCGGTGCTTACCGCTGCTCCTGTTTGATGTAGTCGAAGACCGCTCTGATCTCGGCAGGGATGTAGGCGATCTCCAGGTAGGGGATGCCGGCTTCCGGAGCTGAGACGTATGCGAAGTGCATGCCTCCGGGCATTACGCCCCGGGCAACGACCTGGGCGCCCTGCTCGGCGGCGTCGTTCAGCATAACGTCGAAGTTTTCGGGGTCTTCGGCCTCGATGCAGACATGGTGCAGGCCTGGTCCGTGGGCACGCAGAAAGTCGTCGTAGAGGCTACGCCCGCGCACCGGTGCGATCAGCTCCAACTGCATTTCGCCGACGTAGCTCAGCGCGATGTCGGCGACGAAATCAGCCGGCTCGCCCAAGTAGCTGCAGGTGTCGGGAGCGAAGTGCACCCCCGGCATACGGATCCATTTGCGCGCCCCGAGCAACGCGGTCAGCGTCGATTCGGTGGCATCGAGATCGCTTGTGACCCAGGCGATCTGGACGGGTGGACGAGGCGGCGGAGTCACGACAGCGGGGTCGGCACGCCGACGTCTTCGCGGACCTGTTGCGAGATCGCCGGCCACGACACCGCGGCGGGGAATTCGCCCCAGACACTGTTGAACAGCCCGACGATCCGGGCCGGGCCAGAGCCGGCCGTCGCATACACCGGGCCGCCGGAGTCGCCCTGCTGACTGCGAACGCTGCGCGTCATGGTGAACCACCCGTTGTTGACCCGTTCGACGGTGCCGCAGGTCTCTCCGGTGACGATGCCGAAGTGGCAGACCGGATCGCCTGGTTTGAGCTCGTTGTCCGGGCCGGCCTGCAGCTGCAGGCCGCTCGGCAGGATGTCGTTGACGTCGACATCGTCGGCCAGCACGATCGACTCGTAGTCGGCGATCACCTGGTCGGTGTTGACGGTCGAACCATTGGGAGTGTTGTCGCGAAAGGTCGCCAGCCTGCCGATGACCGCCCCGCCGCGGTCGGTGACGGTACCGCTCCCCCGGCAATGGCCGGCGGTAAAGGCAATCCGCGTCACCGGGTCGACGTAGCCGAGAGTGCAGACGTGAATGTCCTGGCGGATCTCCATCCCCGGGAACACCAGCACTCGATCGGCTCGGGCCGGAATGACCGTCGGGCCAGCCACTGTCGCACCGAGCCCCAACAGCACCGCCAGCACCCGCGCAACGAGCCTGCGCAACCGTCGACTCCTATCGTTGAGGGCCGGTTTCGGTCCGGCCGGACCAAGCCACCATGGCGCAGCGCGGCGATCAGGGGATCGTCAGCTCCTGACCGGGGTGGATCAGGTCAGGGTTGGCGATGCCACTGGCCTCCGCGATCTGCGGGTACTTGTTGCCGTCACCGTAGAACCGCTCGGCGATGGCGAACAGGGTGTCACCGGCGACCACGGTGTAGGTGCGAGCCGCAGGTGCGGCCTCCTCCACGGGAGCCGGAGCCTCTTCAGCCTTGGGCTCCTCCGGCGGCGGAGCGTCGGTCTCGGTCTTGGTGGACCAGGCCGCGCCGTCGGCGGCGTAGAGCACCAGGTTGCGGTCGTCCTGCAGAACCAGCTTGGCGTCCTTCTTGCCTTTGGTGTCGGTGTGCCAGATCGGCTTGTCGGCGGTGTACAGCACGAAGTTTCCATCGGCCTGCACCTCGGCGCGCACCACGTCGTTTCCGTTGGTACCGGACGCCCAGACAGCTTTGCCCCTCGCCGCCAACACCAGGTTGCCGTCCTCCTGCAGCGTCAGGGTGTAAGCCCCGTTGTTTGAGGTCAGCGACTCGCCCTTGACGAGCTTCTTGCCTGCTGTGAGCGTGTCTCCCAAGCTCTGTGCCACGTTGTCCCCTTCTCATCGGCACGCCGCGACCTGACTCGCCGGGCGTTCGTCGCTCGGATGCGACGCTTGTCAGCCTAGGCGAACACCCGCCGGTGCGCCCTCATTACGTCAGGGCAATCTCGGTAGCTGGGCGGCGGCCGCTTCCGGGGCGACGGGCTGCCAGCCGGGCGGACCGAAGATATAACCGAGCCGGTCGCGCCACCGGGTCGCGGTACGCACATCGGCGATGATCGAGGCGTACTCGTGGAATTGCAGGGTGACGATGTTGAAGGTGTCGACGGGCTTGGTCAGCCCGTAGTGCGGGCGAAACCGCTCGGGGGTGAAGCTGCCGAAAATCCGGTCCCAGATGATCAGGATTCCGCCGTAGTTGCTGTCCAGGTACTCCGGGTCCATGCCGTGGTGCACCCGGTGATGTGACGGTGTGTTGAAGACGAACTCGACTGCCCGCGGCAGCTTGTCGATCCGTTCCGTGTGCACCCAGAACTGGTAGACCAGGCTCACCGAAAAGCTGGCGAACACCATCCACGGCGGAATACCCAACAGCGGCAAGGGAATCCACATCAAGATCTCGCCACTGTTGTTCCACTTCTGGCGTAGCGCGGTGGCGAAGTTGAAGTAGCGGCTGGAGTGGTGTGCCTGATGTGTGGCCCAGATCAATCGGATCCGATGCGCGATGCGGTGGTAGGTGTAGTAGAGCAGGTCTACACCGGCGAGGGCGATCACCCAGGTGTACCAGCGCGTGGGCGACAGGTGCCACGGCGCCACATATGTATAGATCGCCGCGTAGCCGAGCAGCGCGATGAACTTCCACGCCGCGGTGGTGGCCATCGACACCAGGCCCATCGAGATACTCGCCCAGGCGTCCTCGGTCCGATAGGAACCGGCGGGTACGGCGTCTGATTCGACCTGTTCGAGTTTGCGTGCGGCGAACCATTCCAGGCTCAGCAGCAACAGGAAAAAAGGCACGGCGAATATAACCGGGTCGCGCATCGGCCCGGGTAACGCCGACCACACCCCAGCGATCGCATCCACCGTCTCCTACCTCCGGAACATCAGCCTAGCGATGTACCCATGATCAGTCCGAGGACAACGACGACTGATCCTCGGCGGCGTGCCATTGCACCGCGTAGACGCCCGGCTGCAGGGACAGCTCCCCGACCAGTCGCTCAAGCCGGTCCGGCGCCCGACTGTCCGACAGCATGGTCGCGGTGAGCGCGATGTTGTCCTCCCCGGCACGAACGGTGTGAATCCCCCGCAGAATCAGGTCGTTGCTGGCGGTGTGCTGCACGATCTGGGCACGCAGGTACTTCTCGGACTTCGGCCGGCAGATCACCTGCACCTCGTACGGCGACTGCGGTTCGTCCTCCTCCACATGCTGATCACGGTCGATCAGCCGACCCAACGGCCGCAGCAGCAGATGGGTGCCCACGATCGCACCGGTCCCGATCAGGGCGAATGCCAGATCGCCGGCCGCCGCAAGCACGCCCACAGCGGCCGAGCACCACAGGGTGGCCGCGGTGTTGAGACCGCGGACGTTGAACCCTTCGCGCAGGATCACCCCGCCGCCGAGGAAGCCCACCCCCGACACCACGTACGACGCGACGCGGGTGGAGCTGGGTTCCACGGCGACGGCGTACAGCACGAACAGCGTCGCACCGGCGGCGACGAGCGCGTTGGTACGCAGTCCCGCCATCCGCGCGCGCCACTGTCTTTCCAGCCCGATCAGTGCACCGCAGCCCAGCCCGACAGCCAGTCGCAACGTGAACTCGGCGACGCTCAGCGTCTGCATGACGTCAACGATGACACATGCCTAGCCGGCGACGACCGGCCGAGCCATCACTGTGGGTTTGAAGCCGTACCGCGGGGCGGCGAAGCCGTAGTTGCGACCCTGCCCGGCGCCCGCCAGCGGCACCCCCGGCATACCGGCAGCGCCGGCCTCTGGCGCGTGCGCAGCGACCGTCCAACCGGTGGCGGCCACCGAGCTGCCCGGAGCTGCGGTAGTCGGAACGGCGGCGGCCCACGACTGCGGTACCGACATCGCCCCGACCGACGCGGCGTGGCCCATGCTCGCCGAGGCGGTGCCCAGGCCACCCAACCCGGCGCCCAGGCCGTGCATTCCGTTGCCCATTCCACCACCCAGCGCTCCGAGCATCGGCGTGAACGGGTCGATCGCGCCCAATCCCAGCGGGTCACCGGCGGCAATAGCAGCACCACGCACCACCGCCATGTCGGCAGCGAAGCTGGAAACCGCAGCCGCGCCCATCGGGCTGAAGGAGCTGCTCATCAGGTTGGTCACCGCGTTTGTCAGATCGCCGGGGGCGATCGGCAAGTCAGTCGTCCCCCCGGTCGCGTCGGCCGCGCCCTGCAGCGGCGACGCGAGACTCTGCAACGTATTCGGCGTGTTGGTAAGCGCCTGGGACACTGCGGATTGCGCGTTCGACGTGGCCGCGTTACCAGCAGCCTGATTCACCGCACCCTGCTGCGCACCCTGCGCCGACTGGTCGGCGACCTCATGCGGCGCGGTGAACGGCGTGACCTTGGTGGCCGCCGCCGACGACGCCGCGTAGCCGTACATGGCAGCGGCGTCCTGGGCCCACATCTGCCCGTAGTGCGCTTCGGTGGCCGCGATCGCCGAAGCGTTCTGACCGAGGAAGTTGGTCGCCACGAGCGCTGCGAGCTGGGACCGGTTGGCCACGATCAGCGGCGGCGCAACCGTCATCGCGTAGGCAGCGTCGAATGCCGCGGCCGCCGCCCTGGCCTGCATGGCGGCCTGCTCCACCTGGGCGGCGGTGGTCCCCATCCACACCGCGTAGGGGGTGGCGGCGGCAGCCATCGCGTTGGAGGCCGGCCCCATCCAGCCTTCGCCGACGAGTCCGTTGATGACGCTCTGGTAGGCGGCCTCTGCCGAGCTGAGCTCGGCGGCCATCTTGTCCCAAGCCGCCGCGGCAGCCATCATCGGTCCCGAGCCGGGGCCGGTGTAGATACGTGCCGAGTTGATTTCCGGCGGAAATGCTCCGAAGTCCATGGTATTGCTCCTTTTTGGTGGTTTTTTCGGCCACGAATGGCTGGTCTTGGGGTGTGCAGGCAGGGTCGATGCCCGATATGTGTTGCAGCCGTACTCCGGACGGCAGGAGAAATCGGGACAGCGGTCATAGCGACATACCGGAGCAGCTCATGCCGAGCCAATCGCCTGCTCGACGAAAAAGCCGAGCTACCAATCGATTTCAGGGCATGCCGAAGCCTGGCGCCTTCCACTGCAGAAAGGTACGCCAGTCGACGAGTTCAGCGCCGGTGCGAATCAGATGGTGAAAGCAGTACCGAGATCGCAGGAGACGAACATCGATCTCGGATAGGAACTATCACTCGGACTCAATGTCGCTCTCACCTCCTCTCGGCCTGGGCACGCGCGGGTGCCTGCACGTATGCACGACGAGGTGAAGTAACCCGGCAACGACCGGGATCCGCACCCCTCTCGTCAGAGCTTCGGCACTGCACGGCGTGTCCTGGCCTGCACAAATGTGCAAACCCGGAAGCCACTTGGGCTCAACCCTTAATCCGGGAGGAGCTGTCCTGACCCGGGGCGTCTTTCGACGTTCGGGGTCAGTGGCCTATATCCATGCAGACGCCTCACCTAACGAGGTGCTTGCTTAACCATAGTGCACCAATGGGGTGACAGGGTCAATCCGCCCCGCCGGGACGCCGGCGGCCTGTTGCGGATCTCTACGCACCAGAGGTGAAAACGCTTGCCCTCGAAAGAAATAGGAAGTTCCGAAAACGCAAAACGCGGCAGTACACCCGTGGATCGGGTGTGCTGCCGCGCTGCAAAAATGCGGGGCGCTCAGGCCCAGCTGGAGCCGACCGAAGCGTCGGTGTTGGCCATGTTGTTGCCGGCCGACTGCACCTTCTGACCATGACTGTTGGCCTGCTCGTAGATCACCGCGAAGTTG
>Ga0153956_1000529_pt1 | contig 41924 bp, 37 predicted proteins | sample TSFL040MetaG_FD_104704 | JGI IMG/M metagenome (GOLD analysis project Ga0153956, IMG submission 104704) | Attine ant fungus gardens microbial communities from Florida, USA - TSFL040 MetaG | ecosystem: Host-associated > Fungi > Mycelium > Unclassified | place: USA: Florida, Wekiwa Springs... | reverse complement strand
GGCTCGGTCACGCCGGAAGATTCGATCGGGTTGGCGGCAAAGTTAGTTAAGGATCATATGTCGATCTTTATCAACTTTGAAGAAGAGGAAGAAGAATACAAGTACGAGGACATCGCTCGTCCGCCGCTGATGCGCAACGATCTGCTGGATAAGTCGGTCGATGAACTTGAGCTTTCAGTTCGCTCGTACAACTGCCTTAAGAATGCGGACATTCGTTCGATACGCGACCTTATTCGCCGCAGCGAAAAAGATATGCTCCATACAAAGAATTTCGGTAAGAAATCACTTACCGAGATCAAGGACATGCTGCACGGAATGGGCCTCGATTTTGGAATGGATTTCGACGAACAGGGCAACCCGATCCCGGGATCGGGCGGTAAAGATCTGGACTAAACAGTCCTGAAAGTTAGCGGATATATACGGTCTTGAAAGCCGAAGCGGTAACGCTTGCGGCTCCTATTTGACCGACAGGTTACCCACTGCTTTCGTAACATTATTGACTTAAAGAAATGAGACATCAAAAAGCACATCGTAAATTGGGCCGTACGACCGAGCATCGTATGTCGATGCTGAGGAATATGGCTACCTCGCTCATCAACGCTGATAAGGAGTACATCGTTACGACGGTGCCGAAGGCAAAAGAGCTTCGTCCTTTTGTTGAAAAGGTCATTACCCTCGCCCGCAAGGCACAGAATGGCGGTGACACTGCTGAGCTTGTGCATCTTCGTCGTCAGGCAGCTAAGTATTTTCACGCCGGAAACACCACGTTCAAGGTTGCTCAGAGCCGCTTTCGCGGTAAGAAGGGCGAGGCCAAGGCCGCCGCTCCTGAGCGTACTGCGGGTGTTAAAGCTGTGCAGAGGCTTTTCGATGAGCTGGGCGCTCGATACAAGGACCGTAACGGCGGCTATACACGTATTATCAAACTTGGACGCCGTCAGGGCGACAATGCAGAGTTGGCTGTTATCGAACTCGTCGATAACCCGCGTGAGCTTGCCGCTAAGGGATAGTTACGCAAGAGCATCTCGGAGTAAGAGTGATTTAGATAAGCGGCTCGATCGCAGCGTCTAAGACTCAGACACATCAGGGTGATATAGTGGTCGATACAAAGGATCAAAAGAAAGAATCAGACGGTCAGTCATTTGATATGGATGAACTCCAATCGCTGGCTGCGTTGGTTAACGAGCACGGCTTTACCGATTTCGAGTTCGAGAACGAGAATATTCGCGTAAAGATGAGTAAGGCAACGGCCGTTGTTCAGACGGTCGCGGCACCTGTCGCGGCGGTTGCAGCAGCACCGGTGACATCGGCTGTCGAAGCAGCGTCGGCCCCGGTCGAGGATGCTGATGCCGGCCTGCACAAGATCACGTCGCCGATCGTCGGCACATTTTATCGCTCACCCGGCCCGGATAAGGATCCGTATGTGAGCGAGGGAGCGAAAGTTTCGCCTGAATCGACGGTCTGCATCGTTGAGGCAATGAAACTGATGAACGAGATCCAGGCTGAGGTTGCGGGCGAGATCGTCAAGATCTATGTCGAAAATGGCCAGCCGGTCGAGTTTGGCCAACCGTTGTTCGGAGTTAAAAAGTAAGTGTTTCACCACTTGTGGCTGAAATGATCGAAATTCGGGTAACACCGATCGAACAGGATACTCAGGATGTAAGGGACTAGGTCGTGATCGTCTGATCACATCCTGTTTATCCTCTACATCCTGATTTATTTTTTGCTCGCCGCCTAAAGCTGCGGCTAACATAATGGCTGTAAAAGAGATCAAAAAAGTTCTGATCGCAAATCGCGGTGAGATCGCAAACCGCATTATCTGGACGTGTAAGGAGATGGGCATTAAGACCGTCGCCGTACATTCCGAGGCCGATCGTGAGGCTCTGCACGTTCGTTTTGCTGACGAAGCGGTGTGTGTCGGTCCGGCTCCGTCAGCCGAGAGCTATCTTAATATTCCCGCGATCATCTCGGCCGCCGAGATCACCAACGTTGACGCGATCCATCCGGGTTACGGCTTTTTGGCCGAATCGGCAACATTCGCCAAGATCTGCGAGGACTGTAATATCAAATTCATCGGGCCGCGTCCCGACGTGATCGCGATGATGGGCGACAAGGTCGAGGCCCGCCGGACGATGACCGCCGCCGGGGTTCCGATCCTGCCCGGCAGTCCCGATCCGATCGAGTCAGCAGACGAGGCACGCAAACTTGCTCTCGACATCGGTTTTCCGGTGATCATCAAAGCGGCTGCCGGCGGCGGCGGACGCGGTATGCGTATCGTCCGCAGTGAGGACGAGCTTGCCGCAAATCTCGAGACTGCTCAGACCGAGGCTCTTGCGGCATTTAAGAACGGTTCGGTTTATATCGAGCGATATGTTGAGCGGCCGCGTCACATCGAGATACAGGTGCTTGCCGATGAGCATGGGAATGTTATCCACCTCGGCGAACGCGAATGTACGATCCAGCGTCGCCACCAGAAACTTTTAGAAGAAGCTCCGTCGCCGGCGATCTCGCTCGCACTCCGTGACAAAATGGGTGAAGTTGCGGTCAAGGCTTGTCAGGAGATCGGATATTCGAGTGCCGGTACATTCGAATTTCTGCTTGACGAGGATGACAGCTTCTATTTCATGGAGATGAATACACGCATTCAGGTCGAACACCCTGTCACGGAAATGGTCACGCTTGCGGATATCGTCCGTAATCAGGTGATGATCGCGACCGGAATGAATATGGATTTCCGGCAGGAAGAAGTGCAGATCGTCGGCCACTCGATCGAATGCCGCATTAATGCCGAGGACCCGGTAAAGTTCACTCCGAGTCCTGGCAAGATCACGGCGTTCAACATTCCGGGCGGGCCTGGTGTTCGTGTGGACACAGCAGTTTATCCGGGTTATGTGGTACCGCCTTATTACGATTCGATGATCGCTAAACTGATCGTCCACGCCCGCACTCGTGAGCTTGCCATTGCCCGCATGCAGCGTGCCCTGGACATGATGGTCATCGAGGGTATCAAAACGACGATACCGCTTCACCGCAAGATCATGGCGGATGAGAATTTTAGAAAAGGAAACTTTTCAACCAAGTTCATGGAGGAGTTCAAGTACGAGATATAAAATTGCTGTTAGTGCTTGAATATGCTACATTTACCAGTTCAATTAGAAATAGTTGAAAGTTAGTTATAGGAGTTAAATCTTCGCGGTTACCGCAGAAATTGTGCGGAGTTACTGCGAGCAACAGGAGAGGCTGTTTTAGGCAGATAGACAAAAATGTCAACAAATACAGAGTTAAAACAACAGATCGTGTCCGATTACAAGACACATGGTTCAGATACAGGTTCGTCACAGGTTCAGATCGCCCTGCTTACACAGAGGATCAACGAGCTGACGGCACATTTCAAGATCCACAAAAAGGATAACAATTCGCGTGTGGGCTTGCTTAAAATGGTCTCGCGTCGTCGTAAACTGCTCGATTATCTCAAGCGCCGTGATATCAACGAGTATCACGTGATCATCAAGAAGTTAGGACTGCGTCGCTAACGACCTGAGGTTTTTAACAGCGTCTTCGTGCTGTTTGAAAATAGAGGCCCTTTCGAAGAAATTGCCGCAGGCGGCTGAACGTGACAGCAAATTTGCCGGCGGATGTATTTGGGTCTTCGTCAAGATCAGAATAGTGATATAAAGACGAAAGAGCTTCACGGCACGCTCTTTCGTCTTTATTTTTTTTAAAATAAATGACAAAAAAATATTTGAAAGAATCGATCAAGCTGGGAAACAAAGAGCTGATCGTTGAAACAGGCAAGGTTGCCAAACAGGCCGACGGTTCGGTCGTTATAAGATATGGCGATACGATGCTGCTGGTTGCAGCCGTTTCGGCACGCACGGCAAAAGAGGGAATGGACTTTTTTCCGCTGACGGTCGAGTATCGTGAGAACACATTTGCAGCGGGCCGCATTCCCGGAAACTATTTCCGACGCGAGGGCCGCCCGAGTGAGAAAGAGATTCTGACATGCCGGCTGATCGATCGTCCGGTACGTCCGCTGTTTGCCGACGGCTACAGATTTGAGACGCAGATCGTTGCGTCTGTCATCTCGGCAGATACTGACAATGATCCTGACGTGATCGCTATCACGGGTGCATCATGTGCCCTGTATCTTTCGGACATTCCATTTCATAACCCGATCGCCGGTGTACGTATCGGCCTGATCGACGGCAAATATCTCATCAACCCGACCTATGACGAACGCCGCGAATCGGCATTGAATCTCGTCGTCGCCGGTACCGAAGAAGCTATCTGCATGGTCGAGTGCGAGGCTCAAGAGGTTGCCGAGAATGTCATGGTCGAGGCATTGATGCTCGCTCATCGTGAGATCAAGCGCCTGTGCCAATGGCAGAAAGAGCTATTTAAAGCTCTCGATATCACCAAACGTGAATTTACCGCTCCTGAGGTCGATGCCGGTGTTTTTGCCGATGTTGGAAAGACCTGGAGCGAAAAGCTGCGTACCGCCCTTGATGCGACCGGCCGCGAAAAGATCGAGGTTTACGCCGGTATCGATGCACTTAAAAAAGAGGTCGTCGAGAGCTATCCCGAGGACGATCCCGGAGCACGAGGCTCGGCGGGCAAGGCATTTAACTTGTTGAAAGAAAAGATCTTTCGCGAGGATATGCTGATGAATAAGCGCCGTCCTGACGGCCGCAAATTCTCAGAGATCCGCCCGATCTCATGCGAGGTCGGCTGGCTGCCGCGTGTTCACGGTTCGGCGTTATTCACACGCGGTGAAACGCAGGCGATCGTCACATCAACGCTCGGCACCAAGATGGATGAGCAGTATATGGATGACATCGAAAAGGGCGAGGTAAAGCGCCGTTTTATGCTCCATTACAATTTTCCGCCGTACTCGGTGGGCGAGACCGGACGTTTCGGTTCGACATCGCGACGTGAGACCGGACACGGCAATCTTGCACGTCGTGCGATCGCCGCAGTTCTGCCGGATGAGAGTGAATTTCCGTACACGATCCGCATCGTCTCAGATATCACCGAGTCAAACGGTTCATCGTCGATGGCATCGGTGTGCGGCGGCATTTTGAGCCTTATGGATGCCGGTGTGCCGATCAAAAAGCCGGTCGCAGGCGTCGCAATGGGACTCGTGATGGAGGGCAATCGCTACGCGATCCTTTCGGACATTGCCGGTGCTGAGGATCATTACGGCGACATGGACTTTAAGGTTACCGGTACGGCTGACGGCATCACTGCTCTGCAGATGGATATAAAGGTGGACGGTATCAACGCGATGATCCTGCAGGAAGCTCTCGAACAGGCTAAAAAAGGCCGCCTGCATATCATTGATATCATGCAAAAGGCGATCTCGGAGCCGCGTGAGGACATTTCGCAGTTCGCGCCGCGCATCATCACGATGCAGATCAATCCTGACAAGATCCGCGATGTCATCGGCAAGGGCGGTTCGGTCATTCGTTCGATCACCGAAGAGACCGGAGCAAAGATCGATATAGACGATAGCGGAACCATCTCGATCGCGACGGCTGACGGTGATGCGGCTGATGCCGCGATCGCACGCATCAAGGCGATAACCGCTGAGGCCGAGATCGGTGAGAAGTATCTCGGTACTGTTTCACGGATCGTCGATTTTGGTGCCTTTGTCGAGATCATGCCCGGACTTGACGGCCTGCTGCACATCTCTGAGATATCAGATCGACGCGTAAAAGACGTTCGTGACGAGCTTAAAGAAGGCCAGCAGATACTCGTCAAATGTATCGGTAAAGAAGGCAATAAGATCAAATTGTCACGTAAGGCCGTACTTGCCGAGGAAAAGGCCAACGGCGCGGGCGATGCATCGTCAGACGCCGAATAGATAATTAAAAACTGCCCCAAAAAAAACGGGAATTTCGAACCGGTTATCACTATCTTGTGATAGCCGGTTCTTTTTTTAGCATTACCTAAAAAAGAGGTTCATTTTGTGGAAGATTTTAATGATTAGGCATATTTTCCTCTAGACAACTCGGAAATACCTGATTTTTGGCCGAAATAAGGTCAAAAATTGCCAAAACACTTGCATTTGCCTGCATTTACTGGTAATTTTTGAATTCGCCCCAAATAATCGATTCACATTGAGTGCCAACTATTTGTGAAAGGTATTTTCTTTTCGCGGTAGGACTGTATTTTAGTCAGGTACAAAAATGAAGAATCTTAACATTCGATATGTTCTGTCGGTAATGTGTTTGGCAACCTTGCTTGCTGCTTACTCGCACATCGAGGCAGCCCCGGTCAAATTTAACCAGGTTCAGCAGGTGCTCAATGCACGTCCGAACCAAGGGCTTACAAGTAATTTTGCACGCCTGCAGGTCAGTGACTATTACAGCGGCATCCTTGTGACCGACGGTGACGACGATGACAAAGACAAGGACAAAAAGAAAGGGCAGACCGGACAGGACGGCCGCGTCATCACCGAAACCCGCACCGACATCGTCAGCGATGAAGATTGTCATTGCGAAATGGTAGAGGTGCACCGTGCGTTTCCTAAATGGGCATTGCTCGGACTTGCGGCGATACCGGTCGCATTCATTCTGATCCACCGCAAAAAAGATACTCCGACGCCGACCGGTACTTTGCCGCCGCCTACGTCAACACCGACACCTACGCCGACATTGACGCCGACGCCGACCGAGACACCGTTCACGCCGACGCCTACTCCGCCGCAGCCCGTGCCTGAGCCGATCACGATCCTGCTCTTTGGTACCGGACTCGCGTCTGTCGGACTGGCCGCTAGACGTAAATTCGGCAAACGCCGCGACGACAATAGCGGAAACGGCGATATATAAAAATATTCTGAAAGTGAGCCGCAAACAGATATACGGCTCACTTATTTTGATAGATCCGATATATATAAGATCTGAAATAGCGGCGTGGATCATCATTCGCCGTCATACGAGGAGATCATGATGCGACCTAACAGGACCAATATTCTATTCGTCATCGGGCTGATGCTTTTGCTCGGAATATCGACCGCGTTTGCGGCCGGCGATGACAAGGGAAGGGATAAGGTAGATCGTAAACGGTTAAAGACCGAGGGTATATTGACCGTCACGAGCAAGGACGAGCCTATGACCGTCCGCATAGACGGCAAAGACGAAGGCCCGGCCGACGGACATGACATTTATCTGCTGCCGGGAATGCACACCGTCGAGGTGACGAGTGTTGACGGTAAGACAGTAAAGACAGTCGATAACATCGAGGTCCGACGCGGTATGCGCAACTGTATCTGCTTTAAGACAGTTTCGACGACCGAGACCAGAGACTGCCCGTACCGATTTCATCTTGAGGGGCCGGACCGCATTACTGAGGGTGATCTCGTTACATTTGTGGCGATACCGGATGTTAAGTCGCCGGTGCCGCTGCGATACGGATGGACCGTTACGCCGGACGATGCACACGTCACCAGCGGAATGGGAACGCCGACTATCACGGTAGATTCGACCGGTTTGGGCGGCCGCACCATCAATGCGGAGCTTGATGTGAACGACGATGTCTATGACAACCGCTGTCGTCAGGTCATTTCGGTACCGACCGCTGTTGAGGCACTCAGAAAGCCTGAGCCGCCAAGGCCGTTCGCTTGTGACGAGTTTGTTTCAAAGTCGGCAGATGATGACAAGGCACGCTTTGACAACTGTGTTATCCAGGCTCAAAACATGCCGGATGCCAAGCTCTACATCATCATTTATCCGGGTACTGACAAACTGAGTGTTACGCGTAACACATACGACAGGCTATACAAACGTGCTCTCGACTATATCGTCAAGACACGAGGCCTCGATCCGACGAGAATTCAGTTCGTGAAAGGTTCGACCCGTACACGAACGTCTTACAAACTCTGGATCGTGCCGGCGGGTGCCGACCTGCCGCCGATCGATTAAGAGCGATCTAAAAGGAGAACAGAAGATGAGCGTTCCGTAACAGGTTCGCTCATTTTTTGTTTGTGATGCGGGACGGCGTGAACAGGCGCCGCGAAACTGCTAAAATCTAGCTTCGTAGATTAACCACTAACAGATACAACATAAAATGGCAGCTCCGAATATCGAAACTATCGTCTCTCTTTCTAAACGCCGCGGGTTCGTCTTTCCCGCATCCGATATTTACGGCGGGCTTGGCTCGTCGTGGGATTACGGCCCGCTCGGCGTCGAACTTGCTAACAATATCAAAAAAAGCTGGTGGAATTGGGTCGTTTACGAACGCGACGATATCGAAGGCCTCGATTCCTCGATCATTCAAAACCGTTTGGTGTGGAAATATTCCGGACACGAGACGACATTCAGCGATCCGCTTGTCGATTGCCGTTCGTGCAAATCCCGACTTCGCGAGGACAAGCTTGAACGCGATGCAGACGGTAAACCGATCTGCTCTAACTGTGGTTCGACAGACCTTACCGAGTCGCGTCAATTCAACCTGATGTTTCGCACAACACTCGGTGCCGCCTCTGCCGAAGAGGACGAGTCGGCTCTCGCGTATCTAAGGCCTGAAACTGCACAGGGCATCTTTATCAACTTTAAGAATGTACTCGATACTTCGCGACGCAAACTGCCGTTTGGCATTGCGCAGGTCGGTAAAGCATTTCGCAATGAGGTTACGCCGGGAAATTTCATCTTTCGCACGCGTGAGTTCGAGCAGATGGAGATCGAGTATTTCTGCCGTCCCGATGACGCTCCAAAGATGCATCAGGAATGGATCGATGCATATGACGCATGGCTCGGCACGCTCGGTATCGATAGCGGCAACCTCAGACATTACGAGCAAACTAAAGAGGAACTTGCTCACTACTCAGACCGCACGGTCGATTTTCTCTATCGCTTTTTCCCGGAAAGAGAAGAGGAAGATAAACAGTTCGACGAACTGTTAGGCATCGCGAATCGCACGGATTACGATCTTCGTGTGCATTCCAAAAAACCTGAGGATGCTGACGGTAAACGTATAAATCCTGACTCGACCGAGGATCTCTCGTATTTTGACCCGCAGACAAATGAGCGGTTCTATCCGTACTGTATCGAACCGTCGATCGGCGTCAACCGAACGCTGTTGGCGGTGCTGATGGATGCCTACACAGAGCGAACAAATGACAAGGGCGAGGTTCGCGTTATCCTAAAACTTAAGCCTGAGCTTGCCCCGATCAAAGTTGCGGTCCTGCCGCTGGCTAAAAATAACGAGGGCATCGTAACCCTTGCCAAAAAACTTAAACGCGATCTGCAGCCGTCGATGCGTGCCGTTTACGACGACACCGGCGGCATCGGTAAGCTCTATGCGCGCCAGGACGAGATCGGCACGCCATTCTGTGTAACCGTCGATCACGAATCTCTAGAGGACAACGCAGTAACCGTCCGCGACCGCGACACATGGGAACAGGTACGCGTCAACGTAGATGATCTGAAGGAATATTTGCGGTCCAGATTGTAAAAATATCGACTTTGAACTGGTCGGCGAGATCACTGAGATGGCACCATTTGCAACCGGCATTGGTGTACGTGACCGTAAAGGGCTTTGGAAAATGTATGGTCGCGAGCGTTGGCGAAAACGAAAAGGCGTGACGCAGGTCTGCCGTTGAGGGATATCTGAGCATCGTGGACTGATCAGGCCAAGATCATGCATTTGCGGCTGATCGTTTCTACATTATCGACCTTCCACAAACCGTAAAAAATGTACTTGTTTCAGAATTACATACGGCTTAGATAGACATTTGAACAGGATCGACAGGATGTACGGGATGAATTTCGCACATCCTGTTATGCTTTATCGAGAAATGCAGAGATACCCGGATCATATAAAAGATCTTGCTGAGATCATTCGCAATGCGGGCGGCAGGGCGATGCTCGTGGGCGGGTGTGTGCGAGATGAGTTGATGGGCTTGGAGCCTAAGGACTGGGACGTCGAGGTCTATGGTGTAGAACCCGAAAGACTAAAAGATATTTTAACTGAATTCGTCGCTGGGCTGTCCGTTCCTGCCGCAGAGACGCAGGTACGCCGAGTAGAAGAAAGACCGCAAACAGGCGGCGATGGACAAGAGGCCCATCCGCGATCCGAGATCTGCGACCGTAGATCAACTAATTCAAACTCTGCAAATGATCTGAATATTGTAGGCGAGGCATTTGCCGTCTATAAGATCGGTCGGCATTTAGACGTTTCGCTGCCGAGGCGTGAGCGAAAGAGTGGTTCCGGACACCGCGGATTCGTCGTTGAGGGTGATCCGGAGATGTCATTCAAAGAGGCTTGCTCGCGACGCGATCTTACTGTAAATGCCATTTTGCTTGACCCGCTGACGGGTGAGATCGTCGATCCTTACAACGGCCGCAATGACATTGCCAAAAATGTGCTTCGTCATGTTTCAGATGATACATTTGGCGAGGACAGCCTCAGAGTATTGCGAGCGGCACAATTTGCTGCACGACTCGGATTTGATATTGCTCCTGCGACAGTGGAGCTTTGCCGCACGATCGATGTCACCGACCTGCCTAAAGAACGTATTTGGGGCGAGATAGAAAAGCTCCTGATTCTGGCCAAAAAACCGTCGATAGGACTTAAATGGCTTTACGGCCTTGGGGTTGCCGAGCAGTTATTTCCCGAGCTTATGTCTCTTGTCGGTGTTCCGCAAGAACCGGAATGGCATCCCGAGGGCGATGTCGATGTTCACACGATGATGGTTGCCGACGAGGCTCGCCTGCTGATCGACGATCTGGATCATCCGCGAAAGGTCGCCGTAATGCTCGGTGCCGTTTGTCACGACCTGGGCAAACCGCCGACGACCGAATATATTGAGGGCCGCTGGCGTTCGCGCGGCCATGATGAGGCGGGAATCGAACCGACAATTTCGTTTCTCGACACTCTCGGCATTTATACGCTGAATGGGTTTGACGTGAGCGAACAGGTCGTGCAATTAGTACGCTATCACTTAAAGCCCGGCGAATATTTTAACGCTGAAAAAAAACATCCGGTCGGCGACGGAGCCTTTCGCCGGATCGCACGCAAGGTCGAACCTGACCTGCTGTATCGCGTTGCAAAAGCTGACACGCTCGGCCGCTATCCCGAGGGTCGTGTCGAACTGCGTACATTTGATTCTGAAGCTCAGGAATGGTTTCTCGCACGCATCCGCTCGCTCAACATCGAAAAAAAAGCTCCCGATCCGATCCTAATGGGCCGCCACCTGATCGAGTTGGGAATGAAACCCGGCCCCGAATTTCGCAGCATTCTGGATACAGTTTACGAAATGCAGTTGGATGGAAAGATTGAGGATCTAGATGAGGCGATGAAGATGGCCCGCTCAGCGTCTAAGCTTTAGCTTGTCCACATAGCATACGTACTATTGGCGCAGGGCTGGGATGATCAAACGAAAAAGGAGTTGACCTTGCGGTCAACTCCTGCAAGCTGAAGCTGGTACTCCAAGCTTTTAGCTCTGTTTTCCTTCGAGAAAGGCTTTTAGTCTGCGTGAGCGTGACGGGTGTCGGAGCTTGCGCAGGGCTTTGGCCTCGATCTGGCGGATGCGTTCGCGGGTGACGGCGAAGTGTTGGCCGACCTCCTCGAGTGTGTGTTCTGAGCCGGTGTTACCGAGGCCGAAACGCATTTTAATTACCTTTTCCTCACGCGGCGTGAGCGTTGCGAGTACCTCGTCGGTGATCTCGCGAAGGTTTGAGAATGTCACGCTCTCGGCCGGATTCAGTATCGAGCGGTCCTCGATAAAGTCGCCGAGATGCGAATCTTCTTCTTCGCCGATCGGTGTTTCGAGCGAGATGGGTTCCTGTGCGATCTTGAGGACCTTGCGGACCTTTGAGACCGGAATGTCCATACGCTTGGCGATCTCTTCGCTGGTGGGTTCGCGGCCGAGTTCCTGTACAAGCAGACGCGATGTGCGGATCAGCTTGTTGATCGTCTCGATCATGTGAACAGGGATGCGGATCGTGCGTGCCTGATCGGCGATCGCACGAGTGATGGCCTGACGGATCCACCATGTCGCATAGGTCGAGAACTTGTAGCCGCGGCGCCATTCGAACTTATCGACGGCCTTCATCAAGCCGATATTGCCCTCTTGAATAAGGTCAAGGAACTGCAATCCGCGATTAGTGTATTTTTTGGCGATCGAGACAACGAGGCGGAGGTTGGCCTCGACAAGCTCACGCTTAGCCTTGTTGGTGTCATACTCGCCGACGCTGATCGTCTGGTACGAACGCTTGATCTCGACGGTCGGAAGATGATATTTCTCCTCGATCGCAGTCAGCATCTCGCGGGCGGCCGCGATCTGAGCGTTAAGTTCTTTCTTTTGAGCCGCAGCGGGTTTCTTTTCGAGCTTTTCTTCGCTCTTTTTGATGATGCGCTCCGCCGAACGTATATCTTCGACGACCTTTCTGATCGAGGCTATGAGTTTCTGCATAGCACGCTCGGTCAGATTAAGGTGTTTGATCTCGGTTGCGATCTCGAGCCTCAGACGGGCGGTCTTTCGCTTAAGGGTCAGAACCTTTTTCGATTTTTTGCCGGCAGCCCTTTTCTGCTCGTTAATGAGCGAGACCCATGTTTTGAGGGCGACCTTAAAATGCTCGCGGATATTGCCGATACCCTCGAGCGTCCAACGCATATATTCCTCAGCCTTGTCCTCCTCGAGCGAGATCTCGGCCTGTTCGCTAAAGACGACGGTCTCGCGAATGCTGTTCTTGCCCGCAAGCAGGTCGTCGCCGATCTGCAAAAGGCGCTCGACCGCGATCGGCGAACGCGAGATGGCCTTATGCGTTTTGATCTGACCCCGCTCGATGCGCTGTGCGATCGAGACCTCACCTTCGCGATTCAAGAGAGGCACAACGCCCATCTCCCGCAGGTAAAGTCGTACAGGGTCGTTAGATTTGTCTAAAACACCGGCCGAAAGGTCGAGGTCGATATCGTCATCTTCTTCGTCATCATCAGTGTCGTCGAGAGCCATGCCGCTGGCATTTTCAAGCAGCTTTGCATCATTCTCAGCGACAGAGATATTGGCGCCCTCGAGACGCTCGAGGACGTCCTCAAGCTCGTCCGCTGACATCATATTGTCGGGCAGCTCCCGATGAAGTTCATCCATACTGAGGAACTTCTTTCGCTTGCCAAGGGCAAGCAGTCTGTCCATTAGATCTTCTTTCTCGTCGTAATCAGGCATATGTGGTAAATGGAGTTAGATTGAGTGTGTGTCAAAATCGTTGTTTCCATAGTAATTAACGACTCAACAGGCCTAAAAGTTTCAAAGCGGCCAGCACTCAGTCAAATAGGAAAGTATATCACACAGCAGTAATTTTAGTCTGCAATTCACGACGTATTTTTTCGAGTTCGATCTGCTCATTAATGAGGGAATGCAGGGTAGTTTGGTCGCCGGTATTTTGGGCGATCAGAGCTTCGCGATTGATATCGGAGATGCGATCTACGATCGCCATGTTCCTAAGTGCAAAAACACACGATTCGGCCTCGCGAAGTACGCCGTCGATAACGTCGTCGATCTCGCGGCGCGGCTTGCCTGTGAGGATATTACGTGCAAATTCGAGTGTTTCTTCGTCGCCGTCGAGGTGCGAGATCAGAGTTTCGGGCGAAATATCCTCATTTTCGGCTGTGATCCTGACAAAGGCGTGATATATCTCCGAACTTGCAAGGTTTATGTAATCGCCGGCCTCAAGCAGAGGAATGATCATCTCGCGTAATTCGCGGTCGTGAGCCAGCAGTTCGAGCAATTCTTTCTCGGCGAACGTGATCTTTGCCCTGGACGCCTTTGCCATCTGTCGAACTACCGACGGAGCCTCGTAATTGCTGCTGTTGGTCGCGGTTCGCCAGAGTTCGCGTTTAAGGCCGATGTCGTCGATCGAATAAAATTCCATCGCCTGGTCAAAGCTCTCACGCTGTTGAATATGATTTTTGATCTTAGCGATGACAGGCAGAAAATCTTCGATCGCCTCAGCTTTTTGTTTCGCGTTGCCAAGATTGCGGTCCTGTACCGATGATGCCAAGGCAAATTGCAGGAATGGCGTAGCACGCCCTCTCAGTCGGTTGTATGTCTCGGTACCATTTTCACGTATAAAATCGTCAGGATCCTTACCGTCGGGCAGCGTCAGGACCTTTATGTCAAAATCCTGCGGCAGTAAGTGCTCGATCGCACGACGGGCCGCTTTTATACCGGCCGAGTCGCCGTCATAGTTGATGACGACATTCTTTGTAAATCTGCCGAGCAGTTTTGCCTGTTCGTCAGTAAAGGCCGTGCCGAGACTCGCGGCAACATTTGTAATGCCGAACTGGGCGAGTGCGATCAGGTCCAGATACCCCTCGACAAGGATCGCGAATTTTCGCTTTCGGATCTCTTCTTTGCCTTGAAACAGCCCGTAAAGATTGTCGCCCTTGGTATATGCGGGCGTTTCGGGCGAATTGAGATATTTGGGCTGGTCGTCAGGGTCGAGCGATCGTGCTCCAAAGGCGACAGGCCTGCCGTCAACATCCAGCACGGGAAACATCACGCGACCGCGAAAACGATCATAAACCCGTTCTTTTTCTTCATTTACAGAGACGAGTCCGCTCTCTGCGATCAGTTTTTCGTCTGCTCCGAAATCACGCAGTACGCTGAGCAGTCCGTCCCAACTGTTCGGCGAAAAACCGATGCGAAATTGCTTGACGATCTCGTCTGAAATGCCGCGTTTTGCGAGATATTCGCGTGCCTTTTGGGCGTCGGCGTTGTCATCGGACAACTGTCCGGCCCAATAGTCGAGAGCGACCTGATTTAGCTCGATAACACGGTCGGCAAGCAGCTTTTTCTCATCACGCTTTTTCTTTGACTTTGCAAATGCTTCGTCATCGATCGGCTCGGGCAGCGGAATGCCGCTCATCTCAGCCACGCGGCGCACTGATTCGGGGAAATTCACGCCCTCCATTTCCATTATGAAATTAAAAGCCGTACCGCCTTTGCCGCATCCGAAACACTTGTAAAACCCCTTGACCGGATTCACCGAGAATGACGGCGTTCTTTCACTGTGAAACGGACAACACCCCATCCAGTTCGCACCCTTTTTCTTCAGATCCTGAACATACGGCTGTATGATCCGCACAATATCCGCACGGCCCTTAAGATCGTCAATGAAATACTGGTCGTAGAGCATTTAAGAGATCTTTTCTGTTGATCCGATCAACTTTGAGCGTAAACGTTCATCAAGACGAAAATCCACCGATTCCAACCGTGAGAGAAGGCTGCCAGGATCTTCGATAAGGCCTGCGATCTTTGCACGGATCAGAACGCCGATCGTTCCGATAATATTTATATTCAGCCGTTCTGCTACGCGACGCCCCTTTTTTTCATCAATTATAAGCAGAGCGGGGCCTGAACTGAGAGCAAGAGCTATCGAACTGGCTTCACCCGGATCCAGCACCGCTAGATCAGAACATTGCATCAGGTTGGAAGGGGGTGGTTGAATAACGATCCATGGCGGCAATATTGATCCGTATTCGCTCGCAACTTCGGGAGTAACGATTATCCGGGAATATAATTTTGGCAGGATATCGATCTCTCCTATGTTTTCCAACGCCATCAAAGCACTGGAATCTGCGATAACAAGGGAAAGGGTCATGATCTGGCTAGATCCCTGTCGAGTTCTTCGTCGGAATACTGAAATACCGACACGCCATATCTGCCTACCGATTCGATAAATTCGCGTTTAGTGATCCCTGCTACTTTCGCTGCCTGGCCGGAAGAGAGTTCGCCCATGTCGAACAGCTTGGCCGCAAGGACCATCTTTAGGTCTGCATCGGTAAAATGCACTGTCTCAGGAAGGTTTACTTCTACGGTAGCCGTCATACGCATATTTTCCGTCTAATTTCGCTTTGTGTCAAAGATTTATCAGCAAGGTCAGGTGACTTAAATCGGTGATGGCCATTGTCATTTTTGCAAGCGACAAGATGTCTTCACAAAGAGCTTTGCAGCGATACCTGAAGATCAAAACATCATATTTTTCGAAGAGGGGCGAGAACTTCACGCTTCGATATCCCGACAAACTCAATGGCCTGACCGCTCGAAAGAGTTCCATCCTAGTAGAATTTCGCCGTCAGCGTCATCTTTATATCAAAATGAGTGAGTTTAACCCGGTCCTGCAACGTCAGTTCAAGTGTATTGGTCGTAGCATAGATTTTCTGTCTGATCGGTTGTGCCGTGAATAATAGCACACCCGATCGGCACGGTTTTTGAGATCGTTGGTGGAAAATTCCGATGAGAGAAAACTATATGCTTTCTTCTGAACGATCCAATATTCGGTTCAGGAATTCTGCGGGTGAAAAGACAGTTATTGGTGAAGTCTCAAAATCTTTAGTATTTCTGGTAACTATTGCATCAAGGCCTTCGGCAATGGCAGAAGAGCATTGTACGGCGTCCTCGTAGTCTGAAAACCCGAGATCGAACGCATTTTGTAATACGGTTTGGTCAGTGAGACAAAACTGCACTGCATCGAGAAGAAAACTCACCGCATCTTGGGCGGCATCTTTATTTTTTTCTTTTCGAGTTGTGTAGAAAACATTGATCGGTGTAATGGCGGCTACAAATACTTCGATGTGTCCTTTATCTAAGTGATCAAATATCTCTGCAGCTTTGTTGTGATCTGCGCGTTCGAGTATGTAATCGAGGACAACGTTTGTATCCAAAAGTACGCGTATCATTTATGTTTCTCTAAAAGGTAATTAGTTCGTTCTTCTCGCCACTCATTGTCGGATGGCGGATTTTTTCCGGGCACCGAGGCAATACCTTTGAGTCTTTGTATTGCTTTGCTGCGACGTCTTTTTTGTTCGTCGGATAGCCCAGCATTCCGAAGGTCGTGGCGTACGCTGCGGGATACTTCTTCTATGATCTCGACGCGCTCGGCAATTGGCAGTTCAATTATCTGTCTTACAATTTCGGTGTGCATATAATTACAACCTCAACTCCGCTATTGTAGCACCGTTCCCGCCTTGGTTTGATGGGGCAAATTCAAAGCGTTCGATGAGATCGCTGGTCTTTAGGAAATGGTGAACATAGTTTTTTAGGGCGCCTGTACCAAAGCCGTGGATGATGCGGACACGGGGATTGCGGGCCATGTAGGCCTCGTCGATAAAGCGGTCGAGTTCATATTCGGCATCGGCGGTGGTCATACCGATCAGATTAAGTTCGGCGTCGGCCGTGCGTGATTCGTCGTTGACATCAGTGGTGATCGACGCAGGTTTCTTACCACTCGCAGACGCAGGCGGTTCTGACAGACGCAGGTCTTTTAATTTTTCACGCAGATGCACGCTGCCGACGAGAACCTGAGCAATATCGCCGTCGATACGCTGTATCAAGCCAAGTTTGCCGAATGATGTGAGCACTTTGCTGCCGACGACAATGTCGGAACCGCGCGCGTCAGCGTGCGGCCGGTGCGTTGGATCATAATTGGCGAACTGTTCACCTGCTGACGCATGGGGCTCTGACCGGTTGACCTTTGCTACGACCGCTCTATTTAGCTCAGCTTTGCGGGCCGCGCGTTCTTTATCAAGACGGGTACGCAGGGCTTTGTCCTCGATGGTTTTGAGAAATGCCGCGGATCGGCGGTCAAACGCATCTACGGCCTCGGCGAGTTGGCTCTCAAATTCCTTTTGCCGTGCTTTTTCTTTTTTGACGGCATCGATCTCGAGGGCCGCGAATTTCATTGCGACGGCCTCGCGTTCGTCCTCAAGAGCCTTGCGAAGGTCCTCAGCCTGACGTGTCTCTGATTGCAGACGCTGTAGATACTCCTCAGCCTGACGAGCAGATGTATCGAGTTCGGTTCGTGCGGCGTCGATCACTTCGGGTAAGATGCCAAAGCGGCGTGCGATCTCGATGCCTGACGACGCTCCCGCAAGTCCGATCAGCAGTTTGTAGGTCGGCCGTAGTGTGCGTTCGTCAAACTCGACAGATGCGTTGATGATGCTCTCGTCATTTGCGGCGTACATCTTTAGCCCTCGATAGTGGGTCGAGGCGATCACATGTGCTTGGCAATTACGTCGAAAATGATCTACGATCGCGACGCCGAGGGCTGAACCTTCTTCAGGGTCTGTTCCGGTTCCGGCTTCGTCCAGCATAACGAGTGCGGGCGAATGGCATTCGCGGATCATCCTCGCGATATTCGACATATGTGATGAGAATGTCGAAAGGTTTGCACTCAATGACTGATGATCGCCGATATCCGCAAGCACTGAGCGGTAAAAGGGCACTTTTGCCTCTTTTGCCGGCACGGGCAAGCCCGAAATGGCCATAAGGCTTAGCAACCCTGCGGTCTTGAGCACGACCGTTTTACCGCCCGCATTGGCACCGGAAATTATCATCACAGAGCGGTCTGTTGTCAGTGAAAAGGAGTTTGGGACGATCCAATCGGAACCGCCGGCGTTTGCGGGCGGCCGGTCTGTGCCGACAGCAGATGTTGACGGAAATGAAAAGCCCTCGGCAGATCGATCGCCCGCTGACGCAGGCGGTTCTGACAAGAGCGGGTGGCGTGCGTCGGTGAGGGCGAGCGTGTTGCTGTCGCTTATCTCGGGGACGACGGCATTAAATGCACGAGCGAATTCCACCTTTACCTTAATAGCATCGAGCTTTGCGATCGTCTCGGCTGCGGCCTCAATGGACGGCAGATGTTCGCGGAGCTGTTCGGTCAGGTTAAACAGTATCCGCGAAACCTCGCGTTCCTCTTGTGCCCGCAGGTTCTGCAGCTCGTTGTTCGCCTCGATCGCTTCGAGCGGTTCGATAAATGTCGTCGAGCCGGACGACGAAATACCGTGTGCAACGCCGCTGACCTTGCCGCGGTGATCGGACTTGACCGGTATGACAAAACGATCATTTCGGACCGTGACGATCGCGTCCTGAATCGCATTGCCTGCCGCCCGCATCGCACTCTCGAGCGAACGCGTCAGCCGCTGTCGCTGGGCATTGATCTCGCGGCGAAGTTTTGCAAGCTCAGGCGAAGCCGAGTCGTCGATTTCGCCGCCGGGAAGTATCTTTTTATTGATCTGATCTGAGACCGACAGCAATGTTGGCGGTATCAGCTCGACAAATTGCCACAGCGTCGGAGCAAATTCCTTTTCAGGCTGCAACAGCGAACGCGTAAATATCGCCTGAGCCGCGATCTGTGCAAGGTCGAGCAGGCGCAGCGGTTCGAGAGCGGCATTCCTGATATGTAAAATGGCGATGCTCTCGCTCGGATCTTCCAGCCCGCTAAATGACCATGAGACCTGTTTTTCCTCATTAAGGGCGATCGTCTCGGATATAACGTCAAGAGCGGCATCGAGTTCTAAACGGCTGACAAACGGCCGCAGTTCGAGAATGCGCTCGGCTCCCATCGGCGTCTGAGCATTACGTGCGACCAACTCAAGCAGACGTGAAAACTCTAATGTCTCAAAAGAAAAACTCATAAGATCGACTCTCTCAATGGTCGATATATTATCTGTCTATTAAATAGGATAGACAGGATCGGTCACGGCCTTTTTATCAGGTTTATTTGAGGGCAACCTGGTATTGATATTAATGATATATAGCCGTCAAGATACGCGGCCGCTGTCATTATCTATGTTCGACTCAGCTCTAAGCCAGAAATCTTTCTCTAACGTCAGGCGTGGGCATCATGCACGCGTCCTGACGGCCAAAGAGTTTATAGCGATATCGAGCGAACATTTTATAAAAAGCATCGCGTATGAATGACGGTACGATGATGAAGACATACAGCAGCGATAAGACTCCGCCCAAGCCTTTTGCTATACGCAGAGCGGCCGTCGAGTGCAGATACGCCTTGTCATCTTCGATCAGCACGATCGAATCTACATCGTCGCCGATCTTAAATCTCGCCCGCATACGTTCGCCGATCTCTGATTGCAGCGGGGCAAACCTATACCGCTTTGCCGTATCGCGTGCAATTATAAAATTCACCGATCCATTGCAAAAATTGCAAACCCCGTCAAACAACACCAGCGGTTCCATAAGAAAATTGTAGCCTAATTTACACGCCAATGCTGCAATTCAATTTTTATTCATTTTTTCCGGACACTTTGAGTGTCCATTTTTATTGCTGTCGTACTAACATCGAGTGTGAGAAAATTTGACAGCAATTTTCGGGTAGATAATGGTTTTTGGGTGTCATAGACTTTTGGGTATGGCAGATAGGGATATTTATTGGAAAGCGGTCGTGGGCAGTGATGCGAGGTTTGACGGAGTATTCGTGTTCGGGGTCAAGACGACAGGTGTTTATTGTAAGCCGTCGTGCGGATCGAGGCTGCCAAAGCGGGAGAATGTAGATTTTTACGCTTCGACCGATGAGGCTGAGCGAGGCGGCTTGCGGGCATGCAAACGATGTCGGCCAGATGCTGTCGGCGCGGCCGATCCGATCGTTGAGAGTGTGCTCAAAGCGTGTGAGCTGATCGTACAGGATGAGTCATTGACGCTCGACCGCCTTGCCGGGAGTTTTGGCGTGAGCGCGTCGCATTTTCAGCGAACATTTAAGGACGTGATCGGTGTCAGCCCCAAAAAATATGCCGATGCGATAAAAATGGAGCGTTTTAAGAATGGCCTGCGTGACAGCGGCGATGTTGCGGGAGCGATGTACGAAGCAGGTTTTGGTTCGAGCAGCCGATTATACGAAAAAGCGGCTGACGGGCTAGGTATGACCCCGGCCGCATATAAAAAAGGCGGCAGCGGAATGAACATAACTTATGCCGTAACAGATTGCGAACTTGGCAAAATGCTGGTCGCAAGGACCGAACGCGGAATTTGCAGCATCACCTTTGGCGACAGCCGTGACGAACTTACAGCGGCACTGCGGGCCGAGTTCGGGTCGGCACAGATATCGGCGGACGATCACGGGCTTAGGTCTGCGGCAGATGCGGTGATCGAGTATCTTGCGGGTAAACCGGTGAGATCCGGCCTGCCGCTCGACCTGCGTGCGACTGCATTTCAGCTAAAGGTTTGGGAGATATTGCGAAAGATACCCTACGGCGAGACGCGAACCTATACTCAAATAGCCGAGCAACTAGGCGACCGTAAAAAGGTTCGTGCCGTAGCTCGTGCCTGTGCGTCCAACAATGTTGCCGTCATCATTCCATGCCATCGCGTGATCGCAAGCAGCGGCAAACTCGCGGGTTATCGCTGGGGAATTGAACGAAAGCGGAAGCTGCTCGAAAAGGAAGCCGCAAAAGATCGGTGAACGCCGTTTTGGGCTTGGAGAAACTTTTTTGTATCCTCTTGCGTAAAGGGCAATTCACAAGATCGCTTCTCAAATTGGGTTCAAAACTTATGAGATCTAAGCTTTTTTTGCTTTCTGTCTTAGCCGTCGGTTTGCTTGCGAGTGCGGCGGGAGCACAGAGTTATGCGTTGACCAATGCGCGGATCGTGACGGTCTCGGGTGCGACGATTGAAAAAGGAACGCTCGTCATTCGTGACGGCGTGATCGAGGCGGTCGGCCCGACAGTTAAGCCGCCGGGCGATGCGGTCGTATTTGACGTCAGCGGCTCGACCGTTTATCCGGGATTCATTGACTCTTTAACGACGCTTGGGATGACGGCTTCGGCTACGCCCTCAGTACCGCAGGGCCGCGGTCAGCAAGCCGCACAGCCATCGGCAGCACCGACATCAAACTCAAATTTTCCTGTCGGATTTCGCCCCGAAGATTCGGCAGAATCGGACATCAGGGCAGGCGACGCACAATTTGAGGCGAACCGAAATGCGGGCTTTACAACGGCACTGACCGTCGGCAGGATCGGAATATTCAACGGCCGTTCGGTAGTGATCGATCTCGCGGGCGACAGTGTCTCGGCGATGCTGCTCAAGTCGCCGTTCGGCCAGCACGTGACGTTTACGACGTTAGGTTACGGCTCATATCCTAATTCGCTGCTCGGCACTTTCTCATCGATCAGACAGATGTTCTACGATACACTGCGTCAGCAGCAAATCGAGGATCTTTATTACAAAAACCCAAAGGGCATCAAGCGTCCTGACGCCGATCGTTCATTAGAGGCACTTATTCCGGCATTAGATCGAAATATGCCGGTCATCTTTAATGCTAACAGCGAAAGAGAGATCGTCAGAGCACTCGATCTGATAAAAGAATTTAACCTTGTGGGCATTATCGCGGGCGGCACCGAATCGTGGAAAGTTGCCGACAGGCTCAAAGCCCAAAATGTCGCGGTTCTGCTTTCGGTCAACTTGCCAAAACGTACCACAGCCGCCTCGCCCGAGGCTGACCCCGAAGATCTCGAGACGCTGCGGTTAAGGGCCGAGGCTCCGAAATGTGCCGCACGCCTGAGCGCGGCAGGCGTCAAATTCGCATTCCAATCAGATTACGGAAGGTCCGTAACGGACTTCTTTGCTAACGTCCAAAAAATGATCGACGGCGGACTCGACCGCGACAAGGCGATACGGGCGATGACGCTCGGATCTGCAGAGATACTCGGCATTGCCGACCGCACAGGCTCGATCGATATCGGCAAGATCGCTAATGTGGCCGTCGTCAAGGGCGATCTTTTCGGAAAGGACAGATATGTCAGTCATATCTTTGTCGATGGGAAGATATTTGAGCACAAAGAACCGGCAAAGGCCGACGGTCGCGATCAGAGTGAAACTCTGCGAAATACTCAGGCCGTGTCGGCAAATATCAGCGGTGTTTATGCGGTCACGATCGATATTCCGGGCCGGCCTTTACAGCTTACGTTCAACTTTACACAGGCCGGAACGGAGCTTTCCGGTTCGATCACAGGCCCGACAGAAACAACGCCATTCACAGGTGGCAAGGCCGGTGCCGACGGGTTCGATCTTACGGCAACGGTACCTTATGGCGGCGAAAAGATCGATATCTCTGTACATGGTAAGGTAAGCGGCAGCACAATATCGGGCACACTGAGTTCGGCTCAAGGCACGGTGCCATTTTCAGGAACGAGGAAACCGTAATTTACACGATTTACACACTGTGATGATCAGCAAGACAATTCTATTCAAAAGACTGTTGGCGGGCATCGTGCTTGTGTCAGTGTCTGCAATGTCGCAGCTTGCGGCATTTGCACAGGCTGCGGACAAGAGCAGGTCAGATGTCAGGAACGACGTTCTTATCAAGGGTGGCAGCGTGATGACGGCCGTTCGCGGTACGCTCGAAAATACCGATATCCTTATTCAGAACGGCAAGATCGCAAAGATCGGCAAGAACCTGTCAGCCCCTGCGAACACACGCGTGATCGACGCAACAGGGAAATGGGTTACGCCTGGCATCATCGATTGCCATTCGCACTCGATGCTCGACGCGATCAATGAGGGAGCATTTTCGGTAACCTCAATGACGCGTACACGTGACGTGCTCAATCCGACCGATATCACTATTTATCGAGCACTCGCCGGCGGCGTGACGACCGCAAATCTGCTTCACGGGTCGGCAAATGCGATCGGCGGCCAAAATACGACGGTCAAGTTCAAATGGGGCCATCCGGTCGAAGATTATCCTATCGCCGATGCCCCGCCGGGGATAAAATTCGCAATGGGTGAGAATCCGAAACGGACGAACTTTCAGCCGCAGCCCGGACGCCCTTTTCGCTATCCGCGAACGCGTATGGGCGTGATCGAGACGATGCGCGACGCGTTTGTCCGTGCCCGGAATTATAAACGAGCCTGGGAAGATTTTAAGGCCGGAAAGACAAAGGTGCCGCCGCGAAAGGATCTCGAACTCGAACCGATCGTCGAGATACTCGAGGGCAAGCGTCTCGTTCACGCTCACAGCTATCGTTCAGACGAGATGCTCAATCTTATGCTGTTGGCTGATGAATTCGGCTTTAAGATCGCGACGCTGCAGCACGGGCTTGAGGCGTACAAGATCGCTCCTGAGATCGCTAAACGCGGTACCGGAGTTTCGATATTTACCGATAGTTGGGGCTATAAACTCGAGGCTTTTGACGCGATACCGTACAACGCCTACATTCTTTGGAAAAATGGCGTGACCGTCTCGATCAACTCCGATTCCGACGAGCGTATGCGTAGGCTAAATCTCGATGCCGCAAAGGTCGAAAAATACGGCGGTGTGCCTGAGCAGGATGCTCTCCAGATGATCACGCTCAACCCCGCTAAGCAGCTTGGCATCGACAAACGCACCGGTTCGATCGAGGTCGGCAAGGACGGTGATATCGCGATCTGGAGCGAGCACCCATTCAGCGTGTATTCGCACGTTGAGACAACGATCATCGAGGGCGAAACTTACTTTGACCGTGCAAACGATACCCAAATGCGGCTGAATATGGCAAAGGAACGCGAAACTCTCGAAAAACTCGATGCCAATCGCCCGCCCGGCAGCGGCGGCGGCCAACCTCAAATACCGCGTGACCGACGCCCCGCCGAACGCGACGAAGCAGAAGGCGGCGATGGAGGAAATCTCCAATGAATTCAAAAATGAGAGATCAAAGATCAAAAGCTTTCTCAGCGGCTCTGCGTCTCAGCGGTTTAACGCTGGCCTTTCTGCTTACCGCTCACTGCTTACTGCTCACCGTTTCCGCCCAGAATGACGGCAGTGAACAGAATCAGACCGGCAAGGCAGGCACGTTCGCCATCATGAACGCAAAGATCGTGACAGTCTCAGGCTCGACGATCGATAATGGTACTGTCCTCATTCAAAACGGCAAGATCGCGGCGGTCGGCCCCGTGGTACAACTGCCGGGCGGTACAGAAAAGATCGATGCCAAAGGCCTGACGGTCTATCCCGGAATGATCGATGCCGCAACAAATATGGGCCTTGCCGAGATCAGCCTCGGTGTGCCCGGTTCGGTGGATGTCGCTGAGACCGGCACGATGAATGCCAATGCAAAAGCGATCAAGGGCATTAACCCGCACTCGACGCACATCAACATTACACGCGTTAACGGATTGACGACCGTAATGTCATTTCCGACCGGCGGCATGATCGCGGGCCAAGCAGCGGTCATTAACCTCAATGGTTCGACACAGGACGAGATGGCTGTCATCCGCGAGTACGGCCTTGTTGTCAACTACCCGAGACTCTCGACATTTAGCGGTTTCGGCGGACGTCAGCCGATCGATCTAAGTGAGGCTGTAAAACGCCGCGATGCTCAGCTCGACGAGCTTAAAAAGATGTTCACCGATGCCGCGAACTATGCCCGTGCACGCGAGGCGTCGGCAAGGGACAGGACACTGCCGTTCACACCGGACGATCAGGCTCTCGATGCTATGCTGCCGTACATTCGCGGCGAACGCCCGGTGCTGTTCCTTGCCGAACGCGAGCGAGATATCCGCAGTGCTGCCAAATTTGCGGCCGAAATGAAGCTCAAAGGAGTGATCATAGGCGGTCAGGACGCATGGAAGGCCGCCGATGTACTAAAGGCAAATAATATCTCGGTCATCTACACGAATATCTATCAGCTGCCTGTGCGTGATGACGATGCTTACGATTATTTGTACGAAGGCCCGGCAAAGATGCAGGCTGCGGGGATAAAATACTGTATCTCGACCGGCAATGACGGCCCCGAGGTTCGCGATCTGCCGTATCATGCTGGGCTTGCCGCCGCCTTTGGCCTGTCAAAAGATGACGCTCTAAGATCAGTAACTCTCTATGCCGCTCAGGTGCTCGGCATCGATGACAAACTCGGTTCGATAGATGTCGGCAAGGTCGCCAATATCGTCGTCACTGACGGCGACCTGCTCCAACCGACGACGAACATCAAATACGAGTTCATCAACGGCCGTCTTCTGCCCCTGACCAGCCGCCACACCGACCTGTTCGACTCATTCAAGGACCGCAAATAAGATGGCAGAAAAAGCAGATGCTAAAATAAAAATTTAACAGGATAGACAGGATAAAACAGGATAGATCTTTATCCTGCACATCCTGCCTATCCTGTTTGAATTGTTACACTGCCGTGGTCGGTTCGCCGTCTTCGACAAATGTGAGTGAGGCTGAGTTTAGGCAGTAGCGTTGGCCGGTCGGTGGCGGGCCGTCGGGAAAGACGTGGCCCTGATGGCCGCCGCAGCGTGCACAGCGGATCTCGATACGACGCATTCCGTAGCTGGTATCTTCGATATTTACGAGATGATCCTTATCAAAGGGCCGATAGAATGACGGCCAGCCCGTACCCGAGTGAAATTTGTGGTCCGAGCTGAATAGCGGCAGCCCGCACAATCGGCATACATAGGTGCCGTCCATTTTATTATCGAGCAGAGTGCCGCAAAAAGCGGGTTCGGTGCCGTGATGCATTAGAATGCGATATTCCTCTTCGTTGAGATCTGCGGCAAGTTTGTCGATCTCTTCTGCAGAAAGCGGAGTGATGTCGTAACCGGACTCGGATATCTTTCTTTCGTTCATAGCATAGATTATACAACTTTGATGTCATAGCCGCTTCATAAGACAGCTTGTGGGTATGTAATACGACATTTGAACGACTTGTCAGCCCAGCACAATTCTAAGAAAATATTGAGTTACATGTCAGAGACAGATCCTAAACTCGGTGAGCTAAAGGGAAGGTTTAAAGTAAAGGTCGGCATCGGTTATTTTCTGCCGCATACGGTGCTTTTGCTTGTCGCTTTATTGGGTGTCGCTATCTTTTTTGGTGCCGAACGCGGATGGCAGTCATATGTTTCCGGCGGCGTTCTGGTTCTGTTGTCGCTGCCTTTCATTTATGCCCTATGGAAAACTCTACCTTCGCTTAAAGACGAGTTGACGGTATATGCCGGCGGGCTGCGATATTCGGGAGCTAAGGGAATACAAAGCTGCACCTGGCATCAGGTCGCGGATATGACATCGATCATCGATAGCGGAAACCGCCTAAAAGCAGAGTCGATCAAAAAGAAGAATGGTGAGACGATAGTTTTTGCGTATAAGATGCGCGGCCTCGATCTGGTCGAACATCTTTATTCTGTGTACGAATTCGACAGGCTCGACCCGGCGGATAAAGCAGACCCCTTGGATGAGGCAAACGAACCTGTTAATCTTGGTTCTTTCATTGCCGAGTATAATAATGTTAAGAGTTGGTATGACTATATTCCGTTGGGATTGACACTGTTCCTAGCGGCATTCGGTACGCTGACCGCGTTCATTTCGCGAGACATTTTGGCGGTCGGAGTTTGTTCGCTGCCGACGATCGTTGTTTTTGTGCTCGTAGCGAGGTCGTTCTATATGGAAAGGAACGACGTGCTTAAGGTCTTTAAAAATGGATTTATCTATGTCAGCGGGCGGGCCGAAGAAACTTGTCTCTGGCGTGACGTCGATGACTATCAGGTCACTAGAGGCCGAGCGGATGATGCGTCAAGGCTCGTTGCCGTCAGACGGTCTGACGGCAAATGGATCCAGCTCGCCGGATCGATGCAGGGAAAGGATCATCTTATGCCTCATATGCGGACGAGAGTAAAATTTGACGAGCCTGAGAGATGATCTCTACTTTTCCTTATCCGCGAGGATCTTTTTTTCCAACGCACGCAGGCGTGATGCCATTTCGCCCAATTTTCTGAATGCGGCGGTCGAGCGCAGCCATTCGCGATTATCAAAAGCCGGAATGCCTGAGATGATCTTTCCCGGTTCGACGTCGTGAGACGTGGCAGATTTGGCGGTAATGATCGCATCGTCACCGACCTTTAGATGGCCCGCGATGCCGACCTGGCCTGTGAGTATCACGCGTTTGCCGATATGAGACGAACCGGCGAGGCCTGTTTGCGAACAGATCAACGCATCCTCATCGACCGTACAAGAATGGCCGATCTGGACGAGGTTGTCGATCTTTGCTCCACTCTTGATGCGAGTTTCGCCGACCGATGCACAGTCAATGGCTGTATTTGCTCCGATCTCGACATTATCTTCAAGCACGACGCGTCCTGTCTGCGGTATCTTTAGCCATTTTTTATCGCCGGTTCGAGCGTAGCCAAATCCGTCTGAGCCTATTGTCGTGTTGTTGTGAATGATGCAGCTATTGCCGACCTCGCAATTTTCGCGGATCGAAACGCCCGAGTGAATAGTGCAATTCTCGCCGATAGAGACATTTTCATAGACGGACACATTAGGCAGGATACGCGTGCCGGAGCCGACCGTTGAGTTGGGGCCGATGACGACATTGGCATGGATCTCAGTGTGCGGGTCGACATTTGCCGAGGCGTCGATAACGGCAGAGGGATGAACGAAATATTTTATTTCAGGTTCAGGGAACAAAAGCCGCAGTGTGAGCGTGTAAGCGACATAGGGATCTTTTGCTCGCAATACAGCTATGTCCGTACGATCTATCTGAGCTTTTTCAGATAAAAAGATCGCAGATGCCAGGGTTGTCGCTATTTGAGGCGAATATTTAGGGTTTGCAAGAAATGTGATGCAGCCAGGGCCGGCAATATCCAATCCGGCCGCAGACGTTATCTCCAGATCGCCGGAGCCCGTTTCTATCGTCGAATCTGTATGAAGTGCGAGATCTGAAAGTTTCATTTTTTGTCTATTGTAATCCAACAGAGCGTGTGTAAAACTATTTGTAACAAACAAAATACTCTACACAAAGTGTCCACGCTTTTGGTTACCGCATAATTTAATAATTTTACGTTCCAATTTCAGACTAGCCAGGAGGTATCAGTGCTATGAATGACCCCGTAACTACACAGTCCCAACGAACTAATTTACCCGAACAGTTCGGACAGAAAAGATCTGCCGATCAAACCAGCCCTACCGGCGGCCGCTGGCAGAATCTTATAGCGACAAATACGGCGATCGCTATCGGCAGCCGCATACACGGCACAAAGTCAGAGATCTATGTTAACGGTATGTGTGTGCAGCTTACGGGCAAACACACAAGCTTTCCGAGTATCGTGATCGTTAACGGTGAGCCTAAATTTGGGGGTTCTGAGTCTGATATCCTTCAAAACCCGACGGTCGTCGTCGAGATCGTGTCAAATATCAGCGATCCGGCCGAACGTGCCCGCAAGCTCGAAAATTATCTGGCGATAGCGAGCGTCAAGGAGTGTATCTTTATCAGAGCCGAGCAGATGCGTATCGAACACTATTCGCGTCAAAATGCCAAACAGTGGATATATCGGATCTATGACGGACGCGATGACGTTATCTCGCTCGAGTCGATCAGCTGTAAGGTCTCGGTCTCAGAGATCTATGCTCAGATCAAGGTCGCTGAGGCAAGTTTAAGCTCGCAGGCTGTAAACTGATCACATCAGATCGATCGGATCGATCTCGGTAAAAACTATCTTCAGATCGCAGCCTTGCTCCTCGGCATTATGGAGTCCCATCTCGAGCACGGAGCGCAGGCTGCGACGTGTTTTTCCTTTAAGAATGAGCTGAACCCGATATTCATTCTTCAGCCGTCCCAGCGACGCCGAGGCCGGGCCGAGAATGCGTACGTTACGGTCAGTATTTGCGCCGTCGAGAGCACAGCGTAGAATGTTCGCATTCTTCATCGCAAAACCAAGATCGCGGTGTTTGATGAGTATCGACGCGAGAACAAAGTACGGCGGATAACTGAGACGCTCGCGAAAACGGGCTTCTTCGGCATAAAAGCCTTCATAATCCTGTGCGACCGCGTGCCGCAGAGCGTAATGGTCAGGATAATATGTCTGTATCAGCACTCTGCCTTCTTTTGTGCCGCGTCCCGATCGTCCTGCGACCTGTGTGATCAGCTGAAATGTGCGTTCGGCAGATCTAAGATCAGGCAATCCAAGCCCGATATCGATGCCGATCACGCCGACAAATGTGACATTGGGAAAGTCATGGCCCTTTGAGATCATCTGCGTCCCGACGAGCATATCCAACCGGCCGGCACTGAAATCCAATAGCGTCTGTTCGAGTTCGCCCTTGCGCGTCATACTGTCGCGATCGACGCGGGCGATACGCATCGCGGGAAATCTTTTGACAAGCTGGTCGAAGAGACTTTCGGTGCCCTCGCCGACATAGAACAAAAATTCACTCGTGCAGGACGGACATTTTTTCGGAGCGTTAATGTTGTAATTGCAGTAATGACAGACGAGTTTTGCGGTGCTGCGGTGAAAAGTGAGCGTAATATCGCAATTTTGGCATTTGACGGTCTCACCGCAGCTTCGGCACAGGACAAATTGCGAAAATCCGCGTCGATTGAGCAAGACGATCGACTGTTCGCCTTTTTCATGCGTTTCGCGAAGAGCCTCGAGCATCTCGGGCGAAAGGGCAATGTCCTTTCCCACGATCTTAAAAACCTCACGCATATCGATCAAGCTTGCCTGTGCAAGTCCTTGCTTGCCGATGCGAGTCGGCATTTTCAGGTAAGTATATTTACCCTTTTGAGCGTTATAGAATGACTCCATCGACGGTGTCGCCGAGCCAAGAACGACCACTGCACCCGCAAGATTTGCCCGCATTACCGCGACATCGCGAGCATTGTAGAATGGGGATTCATGCTGACGATATGACGTATCATGCTCTTCGTCAACGACGATGAGGCCGATGCTGCCGAGCGGTGCAAAGACAGCCGAACGTGTGCCGATCGCGATCTTTGCTTCGCCCGCACGCAGACGCCGCCATTCGTCAAAACGCTCGCCTTGGCTCAGATCAGAGTGAAGTATCGCGACCGACGACCCGAAAGCCGCACGCAGTTTACGCGAAAATACCGGCGTTAGTGCGATCTCAGGCACGAGCATCATCGCTGAACGTCCGTTAGCGAGGGCGTGCTTCATCGCACGTATGTAAACCTCTGTCTTGCCGCTGCCCGTGATGCCGTGAAGCAGGAACGCCTGAAATTTGCTGCTGTCCTGAGCGGCGTCGATCGACCCGAGTGCGGCCGTTTGCTCGGCGGTCAGTTCGACATCGATATGATCCGGTATCGAGCTGTCCTTTAGCGGGTCACGGTGTACTTCATCCACAAAGATCTCGACAATGCCGCGTTTTGCAAGCGACGTAAGCGGCGAACCGCTCACATCGGCGGCGCCGGTCAGTTCGGCCCAGAGCATTTTGCCATTATTTGCGGCGAGTATCTCGACGATCTTTGACTGCTGTTCGGTGAGGGGCTTGTCGCCCTCGATCGCGTCAGATCTCAGCAATCGAACCGCTTTGCGTCGTTTCGGCCTGATCTTTTCGGAGTTGATACCCGCAGGCAGCGACGCCTTTAGCATTTCACCCCAAAATGAAAGGTAATATTCCGCTGCCCATTTCGTCAGTCTCATGATCTCGGGCGTAATGAGAGGCTCATCGTCCAAGACGTCGATGATCGGCTTTATCTTAGACTCGTCGATCGCGAGGTCATGAGGCAGTTCGTGATGAACAGCAACCGCATATCCGATCATATCGCGACGGCCGAACGGCAGCCTGACCCGCGTGCCGACCCGTAAATTATTGGCCTTATCCTCCGGGACAGAGTATGTGAAAATACGCCTCAGAGGCACAGGAAGAGCAGCCTCGATATATCGCGGCCGGTCGCCAAGTTTTGCCCTTTGTGTCAGATCCACGAGTTGAATCATACACAATGGGAACAAAATGGAGGAAACAGGTTTCTTTTTATATGTGTTTTACAAGCGAATATTACGATAGAATGGAGTTGATAATATGGAAGACTTTCTTCGTCCCGAAAACGAAAAGAAAAAATTCAATGCCGGAATATGGATCGGCGTTGTTGTCGCGGTCGCTGTTTTAGGCGTCGCCGCTTATTTTTTGTCGATGCGCCCGTCGATCGACGATCAAAAAACTCAGCTGATGGAAGGTGCGATCACCGAATCATCGCCCGAATTTGCCGCATTGAGCCGCAATATAATCATTGCCCGCAGTGACGATACGGTCCAATCGCCTACCGGATTGGGCACGATCTCGATGTACATAAAAGGCACGATCTACAATAAAGGCACAAAAAATATCACCCTGCTTGAGGTCAATGTTGCGGTCGTCGATCAAATGCAGCAGGTTGTCAAAGAGCGCCGTATCCTCGTTGTGCCGGAGCAGAAAATGTCTTTGCCGGCCGGCGAAAATATCCCGATCACTCTGACAATGGGCGGTTTTGATAAGAATTCTGATCGAGCCGACATTCGTTGGAAGGTTACCGCCATCAAGGTCGAATAACTCGCAGGTGTCCGCCACCCTCACGGACACCCTTTCGAGATCTAACTGCCGTAAGTCTGCAAAATTGCCCTTTGCGGCCCATTTGCCTAACATAAATCCTTATGACAGAACGAGATGACTTCTCACTTTCGATAAACGAGCAAGAGATAGTGGAGCCGATGATGCAGGTCCCGCCGGAGCTGCCTGTACTGCCGCTCCGTGACATTGTGATCTATCCGTTCATGATCGTGCCGCTTTTTGTTTCTCGTGACAGATCGATCAAGGCGGTCGAGCAGGCACTTGCCGAAAATCGCATGATCCTGCTTGTCTCTCAAAAAGATGTAAATAAAGAGGAGCCTGAGCAAGGTGATCTTTATACCGTCGGCACGGTCGCCATCATTATGCGGATGCTCAAGCTGCCCGACGGTCGCATACGCATCCTGATCCAGGGGCTTTCACGCTGTCTGGTCGATTCGGTCAATGGTAAAGGCCCGTTCGTTACGGCTAAGGTCACGACAATAACCGAGCCGATGGGTACGCAAAATTCGCTCGAGGTCGAGGCTCTCGTGAGGAATGTGCGCGGCTCTATGGAACGCGCCGCGAGCCTCGGCAAGAACATTTCACCCGAAGTGCTTGCGATCATCGCAAATCTCGACGATGCGGGCCGACTCGCCGACCTTTCCGCATCAAATCTCGAACTCAAGGTCGAGGACGCTCAGTCCGTACTTGATATCAGCGATGCGATACCGAGGCTGAGGCGCGTCAACGATCTTTTGAGCAAAGAGATCGATGTGCTGACCGTGCAGCAGGAGATCAACTCGCAGGCAAGAGCCGATATCGACAGGTCTCAGCGTGAGTATTTTCTTCGTCAGCAGCTTAAGGCGATCCAGCAGGAACTCGGCGAAGGCAACGAGCTTTTCGAAGAGATCGAGCAATATCGCAATAAGATCATTGAGGTGCGAATGCCCGAAGCGGCCGAAGAAGAAGCGTTTCGTCAGCTCAAAAAGCTCGAGCGTATGCACCCTGATGCCGCCGAGACCGCGACCTTGCGCAATTGGCTCGACATCATGACCGATCTGCCGTGGTCGGTCGCATCCGAAGATAATCTCGATCTCGTAAAAGCCGAAAAGATACTCGAAGAAGATCATTACGGCCTCGAAAAAGTAAAAGAACGCATCATCGAAGCTCTCGCTGTAAGAAAGCTGCGTAAAAAGCCAAAAGGCTCGATCCTTTGCCTCGCCGGGCCGCCGGGAGTAGGCAAAACGTCGCTCGGCCGTTCGGTCGCTCGAGCACTTAACCGAAAATTCGTTCGCTTGAGCCTTGGCGGGCTTCATGACGAGGCAGAGATCCGCGGCCATCGACGCACTTATGTCGGTGCAATGCCGGGCCGTATTATTCAGGCTATACAGCAGGCTGAGACCAATAATCCGCTGATAATGCTCGATGAGATCGATAAGGTCGGAGCCGACTTTCGCGGCGATCCGAGTTCGGCTTTGCTAGAGGTACTCGACCCTGAGCAGAATTTTGCGTTCAGAGATAACTATCTCGGGGTGACGTTCGACCTGTCGAATGTGATGTTCATGACGACGGCAAATGTGCTCGATACGATCCAGCCCGCACTTCGTGATCGAATGGAGATCATATCGCTTTCCGGCTATACCGAAGAGGAAAAGCTCGAGATCGCCCGTCGGCACGTGCTGCCGAAACAGATCGAGGAGAATGGCCTCGCCAAAAGAGATATCAAGATCGACAACAAGGGCATCAAGGCTCTTGTCAGCGATTATACTCAAGAGGCCGGACTGAGGCAGCTTGAGCGTGAGATCGGCACCGTTTGCCGCAAGGTCGCCCGTGCCAAGGCTGAGACCAATGGCAAATTTGAGACCGTAAAGGTCAATGCCGACAATCTAAAAGAATTTTTGCGATCGCCGCGCATTCATAATGAAGGTGCGTTAAAAGAAGACTCGATCGGTACGGTCACAGGGCTTGCATGGACGGCGGTCGGCGGCGACATTCTGTTCATCGAGGCACTCAAAACCAAAGGTAAAGGTAATCTGAAACTGACAGGGCAGCTGGGCGAGGTTATGCAGGAGTCGGCTCAGGCGGCATATACATTTGCCAAGGCACGAGCAGCTGATCTCGGCATCTCGGACGAAGTGCTCGAAAATTATGACATCCACATTCACCTACCTGAGGGTGCGATACCAAAGGACGGACCGTCGGCCGGCATCACGATGGCGACGGCGCTGGTGTCGGTGCTCGCTCAGCGTCCGGTGAGAAAAGAGGTCGCAATGACGGGCGAGATCACGCTTCGCGGCCATGTGCTGCCGGTCGGCGGCATCAAGGAGAAACTCCTTGCCGCACGTCGTGCCAAGCTCAAAACCGTCATAATGCCCGCACCGAACGAACAGGATCTTAACGACCTTCCTCAGGAGATAAGAGACGATTTGTCGTTTATATTTGTTGATAACGTGCTGCAGGTCTTCGATGCGGCACTCAGGCCGCCTGTCGGAAAGCGGCAAACTTCTGCCCGGCCGATGACAAAGAGGGCGGCATCATAAGGCTATTTTGCCGAAAACCATTATTCCATAAGGGTTTTTGGCTTTGACCGAAAGGAATGAGGTTGGTAATCTGATAGTACACTTTTCCGCGAAGATCGTCTCAAATGTTATCGCGGAACATAGTTCGTTATCGCGACGTTTAATTTTGTTACGAACGCCGAGGGCGTAAAATGCGTCTTAGTCGCTGATATTTTGTTCTTTTACTAATCTTTACTATTGAGCAGTTGATGAATATTCTACGCAGTTATAAGTCGGTATCGACCGCATTTCTAGGCATAATTTTAGGCATTTCGGCCTCGGCACAGACGATTGGCACGGCGTCGAGCAATAACACGACCACGCCTGAGATCAAAGTCGCCCAGGACGCCGTCAATAATATCCTTTTAGAGTCCGGCGACCGTTTTAACGAGGGGCTGATAGCCTATTCGGGGTCTAAATTTCAGGATGCTGGTGCAAAATTTGACAAGTCGGTCGAGGTCTTTCTCAATTCGACGCTTAACATCCAGCGAGAGCGGCGTCTGCAAAACTGCTATTCTCAGCTGATCGAGACGGTCTATCGCCTCGAGTTTCCGTCAGATGTGCAGATGCCGCAGGTTCGAGGACTGGCGGCAACCTGCGGTTGGAATGTCGATGCTAAGCTTGCTGACGATGTCGCAAAACTCGCACGCCCCGCACAGACCGCGATGCCGTCAAGCACCGCCGTCGCCGATGTGAAGACAGGCGGCCCTAATGCCGGCAATACCCGCAGCGGGTTTAACACGCAGGAGTTTGAGCCGTCGCCGCTCGACGATCTTTCAAGGCTTGAACTGACCGCTGACGAACAGCAGGTCGATAACAACCCTGTCGCTCAGCAGCAGTACCAGTACATCCAACAGGTCGTTTCAAACAAATCGCTCGGTTTCTCATTTCAGGTTCATCCGATGATCCAGCAATTCATCAACTACTATCGCGGCCGCGGCCGTACAACGATGGAAGTTGGGCTGTATCGTTCGGGAATGTTCATGCGTATGGCTCGACGCATCTTTCGCGAAGAGGGCGTTCCTGAAAATGTCGCGTGGCTCGGCCAGGTCGAGAGCGCGTGGAAGCCTACCGCATACTCGTCAGCGGCCGCATCGGGCCTCTGGCAATTCATTCCGGGAACGGGCGTCAGATTCGGATTGCAGCGTACCGGCTATGTCGATGAACGCAACAGTTTTGACGAGGCGACCAGAGCATCTGCCCGTTATCTGAAATTCCTTGCCAACCGTTACGGCGGCAATTGGGAACTCGCAATGGCGGCTTACAACTCCGGCGAGGGCAACGTTGATCGCGCGGTCCGCCGTGCCGGCGTGTCCAGTTTCTGGGCCGCTTTTCCGTATCTGCCGCAGGAGACACGTAATTACGTGCCGAATATTCTCGCGACGATCCTGATCGCAAACAATCCTAATCAGTACGGATTTGGCCAGATACGGCCTGCTCCGCCATTGACGTATGACCGCATTCGCGTGCCCGCGTCAACCAGCTTGACGCTGCTTGCTCAGGCTTCGGATACGACGGTCCAGTATCTTCGCTATCTCAATCCGCATCTGCGTTCCAACGTGACGCCGCCGACGCCGTACATCATAAATGTACCGTCAGGAAAGGCTAACGAGGTCGTTGCTGTTTTTCGCCGCATACCGGCGGCAAAGGTCAGCAATACAAATCTCGCAAGCTCGTCGAATGGCGAGACCTGGCAGACAATATCTAACCGCACGGGTGTCAGCGTAGCCGATCTGATGGCGGCAAATCCGGGAATGAACTCGCCAAGGGGCAAGGTTTTTGTTCCGACATCGGGCAATCGCGTAGATACGATAGTTTACTCGCGTCCGTCTAACCAAGCACCTGTCGCTGCGGCCAACTCGGGCGTTCGCGTCGTTAAGGCAAAGGCTGGCGATACAGTCGCAAAGGTTGCCGCTCGTGAAAAGGTCGATGCCACCGAACTCGCAAAGTTCAACGGACTCTTGCCTAATTCCGTGCTATTTGCCGGCCGCGAGATTCGAGTTCCGACTCGCTGATATACAGTTCGACTCTAAAAAGAGGCTGTCTGAAATGACGGCCTCTTTTTATGCAGATCCTATACGAGATCAAGCAAAAGCCGGTGCGGGGACCTGGGGTTCGGTAACCTTTCAGGCGGAAACTTGACAAGAAAACTCTTTGTAACTATACTTGTTACAGTTATGGCGGCAAACAGTCAATTTGCAATGGCGGTACACATTCTGACGTTCCTCGCGGGAAGTGATGAGAACCTAAAGTCGGATTGTATCGCGGCAAGCGTCAACACCAATCCGGTGGTGATCCGGCGTGTGCTCGGACAGCTTGCTCAGGCAAATCTGGTTGCGTCGCAAACCGGAGCCGCGGGCGGCACACGTTTAGCCAAACGGCCGTCAGAGATCAGCCTTTGCGAGATATATAAGGCTGTATCGTGCGGCGATGTGTTTTCGCTGCCGCCAAAGCCGGCTAATCAGGATTGTCCCGTCGGTAAGAATATCGAGGCCGTGCTTTGCCATCTGCAAAAGGAGATAGATCGGACGATCGGCGAAAAACTCGGACAATATACGCTCGCGACCGTTCTCGAAAAGATCGAGTCCGCAGCAGCATTTGCATAAAAAATTTTTTGTTCATATTTGTATCAAATATTGTTACAAATTAGATAGTTTTAAGAGGAATTCTATGGCATTTACAAACCAGGAAATCGAATCGGCACTCAACTGGCGTTACGCTACAAAGGCTTACGATGCACAAAGACAGATCTCGGCCAAAGATTGGGCAACGCTAGAGGATGCGATGATAAAGGCTCCGTCGAGTGCGGGCATTCAGCCGTATAAGGTGATCGTGATCACCGATCCTAATATCAGGCAAGAGCTGCGCGGAGCGGCATTTGGCCAGCCGCAGATCACAGACGCCTCGCACCTTGTCGTGTTTGCGGCAAAAAAGAGTGTCGATGCGGAATATGTGGCAAGGGCGATCGATAGGATAGTTGAGTATCGCGGCGTCGAGCGTTCGACGCTGACGGTATTCGAAGAAAACGTGAGCGGGCTTGTAAAGAATCTTGCCGCGATCGGAGAGATCGATCATTGGAGCGCGTCACAAGCATTTATTTCACTCGGATTTTTGGTTGAGACAGCAGCTTTACTAAATATCGATACGACCCCGATGGGCGGATTTGATGCACAGCGGTTCGATGAGATACTCGGCCTCGACGATCACACAAGCGTTGTCGTGGCGGCACTCGGTTATCGTGATACCGAAAAGGACTGGCTGGCTCAGCAGGCAAAAGTTCGGTGGAAGAACGAGGATTTTTTCATTCGCCGCTGATCACGCCCGCTAAAGACCGGAGGGAAAGATGTTAAGAGAGTGTACAGATTGTCCGCATTTAAGCTCTGTGTTCGGTGCAATGCTCGTTGTTTTGAGCACATTTGCAGCCCGACTCGTGCCGTTTATGATAAGGACCGGAACTGTGGTTCAAAGACTGATGCAATAGGCGACAGGTAAATGATCTTTGCCAACGCATACTTAATACCGTAATGAAAAACTATATCGACAGCTCAATGTCACACAGCGAATACGTTTCGCTGATCGACGATCTTTTATCGCAGAACAGAACGACGGGGCCTAACCAGTCCGAATCGTATGTCAATTACGGACGCCTCAATCGTCAGCGGATGAAGCGGCTCGAAAAAACGCTGATGATCGACCCGGAGGCAAAGGCGGTTCTGTCTCAGATCGGCCGCAAACAGATATGGCTCGTCATCACGGAGGGATGGTGCGGCGATGCGGCACAGAACATTCCCGTGATCGAACTCGCCGCGTCGGCATCGGCTAATATCGAGACGCGGTACATTCTCCGTGATGAGAATCTCGATCTGATGGACAGGTTCCTGACCGATGGTGCGCGTTCGATACCAAAACTGATCGCGGTTGACGCAGCTTCATTTGAGGTGCTTTGGACATGGGGGCCGAGGCCAAAAGATGCACAGAGCCTCTTTGAATCAAGCAAAGCCGAGGGTGCGGACAAGGCCGCAATCATGGAAGACATTCAGCGTTGGTATAATGTTGATAAAGGACGCGAGACGCTGTCCGAACTTGCGGAGCTTGCACGATCTGAGGGCGGCGGCGCCTCAGCGGTCAGTGCTAATTGATCTGATGAAAGCATACGAGATACACGAATTTGGAATAGAGAACCTTAAACTCGTCGATAGGCCCGAACCTGTCGCGGACAAAGGCGAGGTCGTAGTACGATTTAAGGCGATGTCGCTGAACTTTCGCGATCTGATGATCGTCGATGGAGCTTATAATCCGCGTCTGAAAATGCCCGTCGTACCGCTCTCGGACGGAGCTGGTATTGTAGATTCGGTCGGCAGCGGCGTGACCAAATGGAAAGTTGGAGATCATGTGATGCCGATATTTTGCCAGCGATGGTTTGAGGGCAGTTCGACCGACGAAAAGCGTAAGACGGCCCTCGGCGGCAGTCCTGAATGGGATGGCGTATTGCGTGAGTCGGGCACGTTCAGCCAGGACTCGTTGGTTGCTATTCCTCAGTATCTATCTTTCGAAGAGGCGGCGACATTCCCTTGTGCGGGCCTTACTGCATGGAATGCACTGGTCACGTCTGGAGCTTTAAAGGCCGGTGAGACCGTCTTGACGCTCGGAACGGGCGGAGTATCGGTCTTTGCCGCACAGATCGCAAAGATACACGGTGCGAGAGTGATCGGCACAACAAGCTCTGACGAAAAGGCCGCGCGTCTCAGATCGCTTGGCGTTGGCGATGTGGTCAACTATCGCGAACACGAAAATTGGGATAAAGCAGTTGTCGAACTTAACGGCGGCGGGGTCGATCATGTCGTTGAGGTCGGCGGGTCGGGAACGCTCTCGAGATCGATAAATGCTGTAAGAACGTCGGGCCATATTGCCGTTATCGGAGCTGTAGCCGAACCAGGCAGCATAGATCCGATACCGATCCTGATGCGTTCGATCAGGCTGCAGGGCATTTTTACCGGTTCGCGAGATCAGCTTGTCGCGGTGCTCAAAGCATTTGAACTCGCACAGGCGGTTCCGGTCATCGACAGGATATTTTCATTTGACGATGCTCGCGATGCAATGAGCTATATGAAGAATGGCTCGCATTTTGGCAAAGTTGTGATCAGCGTTAAATAGACAGCAGGAGAAAATTTTATGGCTAAAAATATTTTTGAGATCCCGTTAAAGCGGATCGACGGTACCGAGACAACTTTGTCGGATCATAAGGGCAAAGTGCTGCTGCTGGTAAATATTGCATCCAAATGCGGATTGACGCCTCAGTATGAGAGCCTCGAAAAGTTTTATCGTGCAAACAAGGACAATGGTGTCGAAGTCCTCGGCTTTCCGGCGAATAACTTTCTAGGACAAGAACCGGGCACAAATGACGAGATCGCCGAGTTTTGTCAGATCAACTACGATGTGACATTTCCGCTCTTTGCCAAGATCTCGGTCAAGGGCAGCGATCAAAGTCCGCTATATGCTCAACTGACGAGCGAACATCCCGCAACCGATATCGATAACGGCGACGCATTTGAGCAAAAGCTTAACGGTTTTGGCAGCGGACGTGAAAATTCGGCAGATGTTCTTTGGAATTTTGAAAAGTTTCTTATCGGAAAGGATGGTTCGATAGCTGCAAGGATCGCTCCTGATGTAACGGTCGAAGACCCGCGTGTCGTCGATGCGGTCGAGAATGCATTGAAAAAATAATGACCGACATTAAAAAGATCCCATTTTCGGTACTCGATCTTTCGCCAATTGCAGAAGGTTCAACGGCTGCTGACGCATTGAGAAATTCGCTGGACCTCGCTCAAAATGCCGAAAGGTTGGGGTACAAGCGCTTTTGGGTTGCTGAGCATCATTCGATGCCGGGCATCGCCAGTGCGGCAACCTCGGTCGTCATCGGACATATCGGTGCCGGCACCGACTCGATCCGTATCGGTTCGGGCGGCATTATGCTGTCCAATCATGCTCCGCTGGTGATCGCCGAACAATTTGGCACACTCGATGCCCTTTTTCCGGGAAGGATAGATCTCGGGCTTGGACGTGCTCCGGGGTCTGACGGCCTGACAATGCGGGCACTCAGGCGGCGGATCGATGCGGCTGATGACTTTCCCGAACAATTTGAGGAGCTGCGTTACTTTTTAAAAGCCCCGATCGCGGGTCAAAAGGTTCAGGCGGTTCCGGGCGGCGGGACGTCTGATATCGATATTTGGCTATTGGGGTCGAGTGATTTTAGTGCAAGGCTCGCGGCGAGACTCGGGCTGCCATTCAGCTTTGCGGCACATTTTTCGCCGCAGAGCACACTTCCGGCATTAGCTCTCTATAGAGATAATTTTCGGCCGTCTGATGTTCTTTCGGAGCCGTATGCAATGGTTGCGATCAATATTTTTGCAGCCGACAGCGATGCCGAGGCTGAAAAAATGGCCACGTCACAGCATCGATCTTTTCTAAACCTCATTCGTGGTACGCCGGGCAAGATCCCGCCGCCTGTCGATGATATGGATGTGATATGGTCTCCGGATGAAAAGCTTATGGTCGGGTCGCGTCTGGGCGGCTCGGTCGTCGGCGGGCCGCAAAAAGTGCTCGACGGTGTGAGATCAATGATCGCATCGACCCAAGCTGACGAACTCATCATTAATACGATGGCTTTTGATCACGTACAGCGGGTACGATCATATGAGATCATTGCCGAGATCTTTGAGATCGGAGCAGAACAGCCTCAGGTTCTTGCCGGGGCACAGCGGTAATTTTGATGTAATTGAGTTAAAATCAAAGCAGTATTTTTGAAATATATACAGGAGAAATAGAAATGGGTGCATTTGCAAAACAACTAACCGACACTTCATTTGAGACTGATGTGTTGAATTCGGATAAGCCGGTCCTCGTTGATTTTTGGGCCGAGTGGTGCGGGCCGTGCCGTATGATCGGGCCTTCGGTCGAGGCAGTTGCCGAGGAATATCAGGGAAAGGCAGGCGTTTTTAAAATGAACGTCGATGAGAATAATGTCGTGCCGAGCAATTTTGGCATTCGCAGTATTCCGACGCTGATCCTTTTTAAAGGCGGCAAGGAACAGGAAAGGATCGTCGGTGCCGTTTCGCGTGAGGCATTGGCAAATGTGATCAATAAGTATCTTTGATCATATTCTTAGGTAAAAAATAAAGGGCCGGATCTTTCGATCCGGCCCTTTTACTATCAGCAAAGGAAAAGCTTAGTGAGAGTTATAGCTGGCAACGGGGAAGTCGTTGTTCATGCCCCATTCCTTAGCACTGAATGCACCGTTGGATAGATCCAGAACGTAGAAGTAGTTTGCGGTGGTATCAGCACT
>Ga0153956_1000528_pt1 | contig 41930 bp, 49 predicted proteins | sample TSFL040MetaG_FD_104704 | JGI IMG/M metagenome (GOLD analysis project Ga0153956, IMG submission 104704) | Attine ant fungus gardens microbial communities from Florida, USA - TSFL040 MetaG | ecosystem: Host-associated > Fungi > Mycelium > Unclassified | place: USA: Florida, Wekiwa Springs... | reverse complement strand
GCACGGTCCCTCCACCTCTCCCCCCGGGAGAGGCCCGGGAGGGACGGCGGGGGTGACCCTGGACGAACCTCCCCGCAGTTCGTGAGGGAAGGGTCACCCCCGCCGTCCCGGCCACGCCTGCCCGGGCCGTGGCCGGGAGGGCCCGTCCCTTGGTCGTCCCCCTCCAGCTGTTCCTTATGCGCCTCATAGGCGCATAAGGAACAGCCAACCGGGCCCCGTCCCTTGTGGGGGACGCGCCGAGGGGCACGCGGCTCTACAATCGCCGACAAGTTATTCCAGTCACCTCTATCCCCGTCCAGAGCGGACCGGATCCTGCCCAGGAGCCAAGAACCTGGGTCCCGGCGAGCGGGGCGGGCGCATCGCAACCGAAACAAGGAGAAGCACATGCCTGAGGCAGGCCTGCAGGAACTGCTCGAGGCCGGAGTCCACTTCGGCCACCAGACGCGCCGTTGGAACCCGAACATGCGCCGTTTCATCTTCGGCGAGCTCGACGGGATCCACATCATCGACCTCCTCCAGACGGAGGCGCTGTTGGAGAACGCCCGCCGCTTCGCCGGTGAGCTCGCCTCCGGCGGCGGCACGATCCTCTTCGTCGGCACCAAGAAGCAGGCGCGCGACGTGGTCCAGGAATGGGCCGAACGCTGCAAAATGCCGTACGTCAACAAGCGTTGGCTGGGCGGTCTGCTGACCAACTTCCAGACGATGTCGGGCCGGATCGCCCGCCTCCACGAGCTCAACGGCTGGAAAGAGGAGGGCAAACTCGCACTGCTGCCGACCAAGGAGCGGATGGGGATGGAGGCCGAACTCGCGAAGCTCGAGTTCAACCTTGGCGGCGTCCGCGACATGGACCGGCTGCCTGACGCGGTCTTCGTCACCGATCTGAAAACCGAGGAGATTGCGGTCCACGAGGCGGCCCGCCTGCGGATCCCGATCATCGGCCTGGTCGACACCAACTGCGACCCGACCCCGGTCGACTACGTGATCCCGGGGAACGACGACGCGATCCGGTCCTGCCAGCTGATCATCGGCACGATCGGCGGCGCGGTCGAGGAGGGCTCTTCGGCTTGGCGCGTGCAGGAGGAAAAACGGATCGCCGAGGAGATGGAGCGCCGCAAACGCGAGGAGGAAGAGCGGCGCAAGCGCGAGGAGGAAGAGAAGGCTCGCATCCAGGCGCAGCAGGCGAAAGAAGCCGAGGAAGAAGTGGCCAAGCAGGCTGCGGCCAAAGCCGAGGCGGAGAAACAGAAAGCCGCTGCCGAGGCTGCCGCGAAAGCCGCGCCCGCGCCCGCGGCTCCGAAGGCGGAGCCGCAGCAGGTTGCGCCGCAGCCGCCGAAAGCCGACCCGCCCCAGCAGGCCGCTCCCGCTCCCGAGCCACCCAAAGCTGACGCGGCTCCGGCCGCCGAGGGCGCTGCTCTCGCGGCAGAGAGCAACGAGACCACTACCGACACCCAGAAAGGGGATTCGTGATGGCAGCGATCACTGCCGCCGACGTAAAAGCGCTCCGCGACCGCACCGGGGCCGCGATGATGGACAGCAAAGCTGCCTTGGTCGAGGCCGACGGCGACGTCGAGCGGGCGATCGAACTGCTGCGCGTGAAGGGCCAGGCCTCCGCCGCCAAGCGCGAAGGCAAGGGCACCGAAGAGGGCGTCGTCGCCTCCTACATCCACGCCAACAACAAAGTCGGCGCGATGGTCGAGGTGCAGTGCGAGACCGACTTCGTCGCCCGCAACGAGGACTTCCAGGTCTTCGCCTACCAGGTCGCCCTGCACGTCGCCGCGACGTCGCCGCAGTACGTCTCCACCGATGAAATCGACGCCGAGGCCCGTGCGGCCGAAAAGCGGGTCTTCGAAGAGAAGGCGCGCGAAGAAGGCAAACCAGACAACATCGTCGAGAAGATCGTCGAGGGCCAGCTGAGCAAGTGGGCCGCGGAGGTCGCGCTGCTCGACCAGCAGCACGTCAACGCCGAGAAGCACGACTCGAAGACGATCGAGGAGCTGCGCCAGGAGCTGGCGGCGAAAACCGGCGAGAACATCCGCATCGCGCGGTTCTCGTACTTCCGGGTGGGCGACGCCTGAGCATGAGCGGGGAGCGGTTCTCGCGGATCCTCCTGAAGCTCTCCGGGGAGGCCCTGATGGGCCGCCTCGATTACGGCACCGACGCGGTCGAGGTCGACCGGATCGCCACCCAGGTCGCCTCCGTCCGCGAGCGCGGGGTGGAGGTGGCGATCGTCGTCGGGGCCGGGAACATCTACCGCGGCCTCGACGGCGCCGCCGCCGGCATGGATCGGGCGACCGGCGACTACATGGGGATGCTGGCGACCGTGCTGAACGCGCTCACCCTGCAGGACTCGCTGGAGCGGATGGGCCAGCACACGCGGGTGATGTCGGCGATCGACGTCAAGGAGGTCGCCGAGCCGTACATCCGCCGGCGCGCCATGCGCCACCTGGAGAAGGGCCGGATCGTGATCTTCGCGGCCGGGACCGGCAACCCGTTCTTCACCACCGACACGGCGGCCGCGCTGCGGGCGCTGGAGATCCACGCCGAGGCGATCCTGATGGCGAAGAACGGGGTGGAGGGGGTCTACGACTCCGATCCGGCGACCAACCGGGACGCCAAGTTCATCCCCCGGATCACCCACCGGGAAGCGATCGAGCAGGGGCTGAAGGTGATGGACTCGACCGCGCTCAGCCTTTGCATGGACAACGACCTTCCCATCTACGTCTTCAACATGGCTGACGAGCTGAACATAGATAGGATCGTCAGCGGCGAGACGGTCGGCACGTTGGTGTCGGGCGACCCCTCCGCCTAGAGAGGAGCGACCGTGGCAATCACCGACGAACTGCTTGCAGACGCCAAGGAGCGCATGGCCAAATCGGTCGAGTCGAGCCGTGGCGAGCTCGCGACCGTGCGCACCGGCCGCGCCAGCCCGCACCTGCTCGACCGGATCTCGGTCGATTACTACGGCGCCCAGACGCCCTTGAAACAGCTGGCGAACGTCGCCGCCTCGGACGCGCGCCTGCTCACCGTCACCCCGTTCGACAAAAGCGCGGTCGGGGCGATCGAGAAGTCGATCCTGGAGTCCGACGTCGGCCTCACCCCGTCCAACGACGGCAACGTCATCCGCCTCGCGATCCCGGAAATGACCGAGGAGCGGCGGCGCGAGATGGTCAAGGTCGTCAACGGCGTCGCCGAGGACGGGCGGGTGGCGATCCGCAACGTGCGGCGCGACGTGATGAGCGACCTGCGGGAGCTGAAAAACGAGGGCGAAGTCGGCGAGGACGACGAGCGCCGCGCCGAGACCTCGCTGCAGAAGCAGACCGACGAGGCGATCGCCGAGATCGACGCGCTCCTGAAGGGCAAGGAAGCCGAAATCCTCGAGGTTTGAGGGCGGCGCACACTTTGAGCGCCGCCGCCAAGTACGTAGCGATCATCACCGACGGCAACGGCCGTTGGGCGCAGCGGCGCGGGTTGCCGACCATCGAGGGGCATCGGGCCGGCGCCGACGTGGTCAAGGCGCGGCTGCGCGACGCGGTCGAGCTGGGGATCGAGGAGCTGACCGTCTTCTCCTTCTCGACCGAGAACTGGTCGCGCTCGACCGAGGAGGTCAGTGGTCTGATGGCGATGATGGGCGAGCGGATCCTCGGTGAGACGCCGGAGCTCGACCAGGAGGGCGTGCGGATGCGCTTCGTCGGCCGCCGCGAGGGGATCGCGCCGGAGCTGGTGGAGCGGATGGAGTGGGCGGAAGCCAAGACGGCGGCGAACGACCGCATCACCCTCTTCATCGCCTTCAACTACGGCGGGCGGGCGGAGATCGTCGACGCCGCGCGGAGCTTCGAGGGGGGCTCCGAGGAGGACTTCCGCCGCCACCTCTACGCGCCCGACATGCACGATCCCGACCTCCTGATCCGGACCAGCGGCGAGCAGCGGATCTCCAACTACCTGCTCTGGCAGTGCGCCTATTCGGAGCTGGTGTTCGCGGAGGAGCTGTGGCCGGACTTCGACCGGGCGGCGTTCGAGCGCTCGCTGGAGGAATTCACCGAGCGCCAGCGGCGCTTCGGGGGTCGCTGATGAGCGATTTCTTCGAAGAAGAGAGGTTCGAAGAGCGGGCGCCCGAGGTGGAGCCGGAGCCGGTCGAGGAGCGCCCCGCGCGGCGTCGCGAGCGCCCCGGCCGCGGCGCTCGCAGGCCGCGCGGGCGAGGGCGGCGGCGCGGCGGCGGCGGCGCGGAGCCGGGCAAGCCGAAGCGGCGCGGCGGCGGGGGGGAGACGGCGCGACGGATCCTCGTCGCGGTGCCGGCGATCGCGATCGCGATCGCGATCATCGTCACGCCCAGCATCGTCTTCACCCTGGCGATGGTCGTGGTCGGCGCCCTCTGCCTGCGCGAGTACCTGGAGATGACCGGCTCGGCGCGGCCGCTGGCGATCCCCGCCTACGCGACGGTCGCGGCCCTGGTCCTCGCCGCCCACTTCGGCACCTCCTACACCGTCCTGCTGATCTTCGCCGCGTCTTTTCCGGTGCTCTTCGCCTTCGCCGCCGACGTCCGTCACCGCGACGGCTCGACGATCTCGATGGGGGTGACGATGCTCGGCGTCGTCTGGATCGGCATCCCGCTCGCCCACGCCGTCTTCCTCCGGGACCTCCCCGACCACGGCGCGGCCCTGCTGATCGACGTCCTGGTCGGCACCTTCGTCACCGACACCGCGGCCTACGCGACCGGCCGCATGTTCGGCAGTCACAAAATCGCCCCGTCACTGTCGCCGAACAAGACCGTCGAGGGCCTCATCGGCGGCTTCATCATCGGCACGATGGGCTTCTGGTTCGCCGGCCTCTACCAGAACTGGCTCTCCGGAACCGACGCCCTGATCATGGGCGCCGCGATCGCCGCGATCGCCCCGGTCGGCGACCTCTTCGAGTCGATGCTGAAGCGCGATCTCGGCAAAAAGGACACCGGCACCCTCTTCGGCCCCCACGGCGGCATCCTCGACCGCCTCGACGCCGTCCTCTTCACCGTGGTCGTCGGTTATTACCTGGCCGTCGCCCTCGTGTACTGAGTCCCGTCACATTTCTTGACCCCGCGAGGCCGTCGGCGTACCGTCGCCCACTCATGCGGCGGAACGTTTAGCGACCCCGAAGGTGCGCTCCGTATCCTCTTGAGCAGATGAGGAACGTGCTGATACTGGGGTCGACGGGGTCGATCGGGACGCAGGCGCTCGAGGTGATCGCGGCATCGCCCGAGTTGCGGGCGGTCGGGTTGGCCGCCGGGCGGGGCTGGGAGACGACCGTGGCGCAGGCGCGCGAGCACGGGGTGGAGGTCATCGCCCTGGCCGATCGCGACGCCGCGGCGGGCGCGGGGGAGGCTTGGGACGGCCGCGTGCTCGGCGGCGAGGAGGGCGTGCGGGAGCTGATCGGGGCGGTCGAGCCCGACCTCGTCCTCAACGGCATCGTCGGCGCCGCCGGGCTCGCCTCGACCGTGGTCGCACTGAGCGCCGGGGTCGACGTCGCCCTCGCCAACAAGGAGAGCCTGGTGCTGGGCGGGGAGTTGGTGACGGCGCTCGCCGAGGCGACCGGGGCGCGGCTGCTGCCGGTGGATTCCGAGCACTCGGCGCTCCACCAGTTGATCGGCGCCGAGGCGCCGGGCACCGTCGACCGCCTCGTCGTCACCGCCTCCGGTGGCCCTTTCCGCGGCCGCGACGACCTCAGCGACGTCAGCGTCGCCGACGCGCTCGCCCACCCGACCTGGAAGATGGGCGGCCGGATCACGGTCGACTCGGCGACGTTGATGAACAAGGGCTTCGAGGTGATCGAGGCCCATCACCTCTTCGGCGTCCCCTTCGAACGGATCGAGGTCGTCGTCCACCCGCAGTCGCTGGTCCACTCGCTGATCCAGCTGATCGACGGCTCGACGCTCGCCCACCTCGGCTACCCCGACATGCGGGTGCCGATCTCCTACGCGCTGCACTTCCCCGACCGCGCCCCGGTCGACGTGCCGCGGCTCGACCTCGCCGCGGTCGGCGCGCTGACCTTCGAGGAGCCCGATCCCGACACCTTCGCCTGCCTGCGCCTGGCGCTTGAGGCGGGCCGCGCGGGCGGCACCGCGCCCACCGTGCTGAACGCCGCCGACGAGGTCGCCGTCGCCGCCTTCCTCGCCGGCGAGATCCCCTTCACCGGGATCGCGGCGGTGATCGAGCGCACGCTCGAGGCGCTGCCCGGCCGCCCGGTCGGCCACTTCGACGACCTCTTCGCCGCCGACGCCGAGGCGCGCCGGTGCGCCGGGGCCCTCGCCAAGGAGCTGACCCCCGCATGAGCTGGGTCTACGTCTTCCTCGGCTTCTGCGCCCTGATCCTGCTGCACGAGGCGGGCCACTTCGCCGCCGCCAAGGCGACCGGGATGCGGGTCGAAGGCTTCTTCCTCTTCTTCGGCCCGACGCTGTGGTCGTTCAAGCGCGGCGAGACCGAGTACGGGATCAAGTCGATCCCGCTCGGCGGCTACGTGAAGATCAACGGGATGAACCCGGAGGAAGAGATGCCTCCGGGGGAGGAGCACCGCGCCTACCACCGGCAGAAGGTCTGGAAGCGGATCGTCGTCGCCGCGGCGGGCCCGGCCGTCAACATCGTGCTCGCCTTCGTGATCCTCTTCGCGGTGTTCGGGATCGGCGGGCTGCGCGACAACCACGGCAAGCCGGTGGTCGCCGAAACGAGCGAAGGCTCCTCGGCGGCGAAGGTCCTGCAGAGCGGCGACCGGATCGTCGCGGTCGACGGCCACGCCTACCCGAAGCTGGACGGCGAAGCGCGGATCGAAAAGTTCGGCGAACTGATCCGCTCCCACGCCTGCGCCGGCGAACCGACCGAGGGCTGCGCGGCGCGGACCCCGGCCGAAGTGACGGTCGTCCGCGACGGCCAGACCAAGACCTTAGAGATCACGCCGCACTACGACGCCGCCGAAGAACGGATGCTGATGGGCGTCGCCTGGGACGAAAACAGCCGCTGGATCCCGATCAGCGCCGGCACCGCCCTGTCCAAATCGGGTGACGCGATGTGGGAAGTCGTGAGCCGCACCGCCTCGGTCTTCGCCCACATCTTCGAATCCGAGAAGCGCAAGGAAATCTCCAGCGTGGTGGGGATCAGCGATGTCGGGCACGAAGTCGTCAGCGAGGGCTGGCGCGAGTCCTTCCTGCTCCTCGCCCTGGTCAGCCTCTCGCTCGGCCTGATCAACCTGGTCCCGATCCTGCCCCTGGACGGCGGCCACATCTTCTGGGCGATCGTCGAGAAGCTCCGCCGCGGCAAGCCGGTCCCGATCCGGGTGATGGAGCGCGCCACGATCATCGGCTTCGCCCTCGTCCTGATGTTGATGGTGATCGGCGTCTCCAACGACATCGGGCGGATCACCGGCGAAGGCTTCAACGTCTCGAAATAGAGGCTCTTTAAACTCCATGCATGGCCTCTAAACGGCAGATATTCGTCGGCAGCGTGCCGATCGGTGGCGGCGCGCCGGTCGCGGTGCAGACGATGACCAAGACCGAGACCGCGAACCTGACCGCGACGCTGGATCAGATCCGCAAGGTCGCCGACGCGGGGGCGGACGTGGTCCGCTGCGCGGTGCCGCGCGAGCAGGACGCGGAGGCGCTGCGGACGATCGTCGCCGAGTCGCCGATCCCGGTGATCGCCGACATCCACTTCAACCACACCCTGGCGCTGAAAGCGATCGAGGCGGGGGCGCACTGCATCCGCCTCAACCCGGGGAACATCGGCGGGCGGGAGAAAGTCGCCGAGGTCGCGGCGCTGGCGAACAAGCGGAACGTGCCGATGCGGATCGGCGTCAACTCGGGCTCGCTGCCCAAGCACCTCCACGAGCTGGAGCGCGAGGCGCCGGTCGAGGCGCTGGTCGCCGCCGCGGTCGAGTTCGTCGAGCTGATGGAGGGCCTCGACTTCACCAACTTCAAGGTCTCTATCAAGTCGACCAACGTCCCGTACACGATCGCCGCCAACCGGCAGCTGTCGGAGAAGATCCCGTATCCGCTGCACCTGGGGATCACCGAGGCGGGGACGAAATGGTCCGGCGCGCTCAAATCGGCGGTCGGGCTGGGGACGCTGCTCGCCGACGGGGTGGGGGACACGATCCGGGTCAGCCTTTCGACCTTCCACGCCGAGGAGGAGGTCAAGGTGGCCTGGGAGATCCTCAAGGCGCTGGGCCTGCGCGAGCGCGGCCCGGTTCTGATCGCCTGTCCGACCTGCGGCCGCCTGCAGTTCGACATGGACTCGGTCGTCGCCGAGATCGAGCAGCGGCTGGAAGGCTACGAGGAGGCGGTCGAGGTCGCCGTGCTCGGCTGCGCGGTGAACGGGATCGGCGAGGCGAGCCACGCCGACTTCGGCATCGCCGGGGCCAAGAACGAGGGCCTGATCTTCGCCGGCGGCAAACCGCTGCGCAAGGTCCCGCAGGCGAAGCTGGTCGATGCGCTCTTCGAGGAGATCGACAAGTCGCTCGACCGCGGCACGGTCGAGGTCGACGAGGCCAAGGCCCGCGAGGGCGCCGCCTGGCTGGCCAAGATCGAGGAGGAGAACGCCGGCGACCTGACCCCGGAGAAGATCGCCGCGATGGAGAAGGAAGCGGTCGAAAAAGGCGAGTCCGACCGCGTGCTCCTCGACGAGGAGGCCTCACCGACGGCGGGACGCAGGTTCACGCGGGCCTGACGCGTCGGGCGGGGGCTCGTGGCCCTCGCGGCCGTCCGAGATGGTCCCGTGCGTCCCGGGCGCCTCATGGGGGTCCTGGCAGGCTGTGACCCCCATGAGGCGCCCAGGACGTGAGGCTTCGCGGGGGAAGACGTCAAGGTTCGTCACGTTCTCCGGGAGGTCCCCTCACGACCCTCCGCCCGGTGGGAGGGATCCGAGCGGTCAGGAAGTTGCGCTGTTCCTTATGCGCCTCATAGGCGCATAAGGAACAGCGCAGAGCCCTGACCGCTCAGGGACCTCCGGGACGTGAGGGTCCCTGCGGGAGGACGTCACAGGTCGTGACGAGGATGCCGGGGACGTCACACTCCCGGCCCCTGAGGCCCCCGCCCCGGACCGAGTTCGCAGTTAGCGACACATGTTGTCGTTAACTGCGAACTCACCTCCGGGGCGCGTGAGGTTCCCGGCGTCTTCGTCACGGGGTCACACTTAGGTGACGGGGCCGTCCGTCTGCCGTGAGGGATCCGTGGCGCTCCCGTGACCCTCCCGGCACGGTCCCTCCACTCCTCTCTCCGGGAACGGCCTGGGAGGGACGGCGGGGGTGACCCTGGACGAACCTCCCCGCAGTTCGTGAGGGAAGGGTCACCCCCGCCGTCCCGTCCCTCTCCGGCCTGCCCGGGCCGTGGAGGGCCCGTCCCTTGTCCGTCCCCCTCCGGCTGTTCCTTATGCGCCTCATAGGCGCATAAGGAACAGCCGGCCGCGTTCCTTCACGGTCCCCGACCCTCGGGGGCTGTATAGATTTTCGGCATGACTGACGTCGATCCGTTCGGGCGCGGCAGGATTCGCCGCCTCTTCGGACTCGACCGCAGTGGTCCCAAACCGCGCCAGACCCGTAGCGGGGAGCCGCTTCATCCGTGGACGATCCCGAACTTCATCGGGTACCTGCGGCTGGCCGGGATCCCGGTCTTCCTGATCCTCGCCTACTCGTCCGGGGACGGACGGTCGGCCGCCGCGGCGGCCGTCTTCTGGCTGGTCGCCGCCGGCGACTATGTCGACGGGTTCCTGGCCCGCGCGACGGGTCAGTACAGCCGCATGGGCGCGCTGATGGACCCCTTCATCGACCGCCTCACGGTGGTCTCCGGGGCCGTTGTCTGCTGGAGCTTCGAACTGCTGCCGCGCTGGGCGCTGATCGTGCTTGCCGTGCGCGAAATCGTGATGCTCTGCCTCGCCGAGTACGGCCTCCGCCATGGTGTCGACATCGCGATCAACTGGCCGGGTCGGATCGCCGTCTTCTGGATCATGGCCGGGATCTTCTTCGCGATGGTGTTCGCGGGATGGGTGCCGACGGCGTTCCTCCTCTTCGGCCTGGCGATGGCCCTGCTGGCGACCGTCCTCTACGCCCGCGACGGCATCCGCGGGGTGCGGCTGCAACGCTCGGTCGAGCATGAGGGTTGAGGCGCGACCCGCTTCCGCCGCCGCCCTCCAGCCTCGAAAAACCTTCAACCTGCGGTTGAACCTTTTGGTCGGTCGATCTATACTGCCCTCCCGCGACAATCTGGCGGCGGGACCAGCCCAACTCTCTCGACCAAGGAGCACGATGGAGGACACCTTTCCGGATCTTGGTTCGCTCAGCGACAAGGAGCTGAAGGACCTGATCGACAACCTGACCGCGGAGGAGAACGAGATCTCCTACAAACGGCGCGTGCTGCACGGGAAAATCGACATCCTGCGCGCCGAGCTGGTCAACCGCCTGCGCCAGAAGCGCGAGCGCGGCGACTCGCTCATCTCCGGGGACGACGTCGAGCAACTGACCAACATCCTCGCGGGCAAGGCCCAGGGCGAGGACCCGGCCGCCTAGCGGGAGGCCTGCCGATGTCCGCCGTGCACTGCCCCGAGTGCGGGTTCGCGAACCCGGAGGGCGCCAACTACTGCCAGAAATGCGGTGCCTACCTGGGCGGACCGGCGGAGAGCAAAGAGGACCCGACGACGATGACCTACCGGGTCGACGAGACCGGCGACATGCAGCCGGTCCACATCGACGAGGTGGTCGAGGAGTCGGGCGCGGCGCTGGTCATCCGGGCGGGCGGCGGGCGCGCCGGCGAGAGCTTCTCGATCGACGACGACCGCACCTCGATCGGCCGCAGCCCCGACGCGGGCGTCTTCCTCGACGACGTCACCGTGTCGCGGAACCACGCGCTGCTGGTGCGCCGCCGCGACGGCCTCTACATCGACGACCTCGGCTCCCTCAACGGCACCTACGTGAACCGCCGCCGGATCGAGTCGCACCGCCTCGCCGACGGCGACGAGATCCAGATCGGCAAGTACAAGCTTTCCTACCTGGAGCGCTGATGGCCTCCGTCCCGGACTCCGCCCGGCGCACGCCGGACTCCGCTTCCCGTCCCCGCAAGGCGCTGACGATCGGCGCCGTCTGCAAGATCCTGCAGAGCGAATTCGACGACGTCTCGATCTCCAAGATCCGCTATCTGGAGGACCAGAAGCTGCTCAACCCGCGGCGGACCTCGGGCGGTTACCGCCTCTACAGCCAGTCCGACGTCGAGCGCCTGCGCACGATCCTGCGCCTGCAGCGCGACGAGTTCCTGCCGCTGCGGGTGATCCGCCAGGAGCTCGCCGCCGGCAACGACATGGTGCTCGGCGGCGGTGGTGGCGACGGCGAGCGCAAACCGGCGGGCGCGGTGCGGCGGGCGATCCTGGTGGACACCTCGCGCACCTACCTGAGCCTGGAAGAGATCGTCGAGGAGACCGGCGCCCGCGAGGAGCTGGTCGCCGAGCTGGAAGGCTTCGGCATCGTCCAGCCGGAGAAACGCGAGGGGCGGACCGTCTACGACGAGACCGACCGCGAGATCGTCCGGGCCGCCAACGAACTGTCACGGGTCGGTGTCGGCGCGCGCAACCTGCGCATCTTCCGTTCCTCCGCCGATCGCGAGGCGCAGCTGCTGGAAGCGTTGCTGGGACCGTCCCTGCGCTCGCGCAACCCGGAGCGGCGCAAAGAGGCGCTGCAGAGCCTGGAAAGCCTCGCCGCGACCGTCAGCCACCTGAAGCACCTGCTGCTGGTCCGCGACCTGCGCCGCCTCGCCGGCGACTAGGCGGGGCATGCCGCGGGTGACCCGCAGGCGGACGGTGGAGGCCCCGGTCGCCGCCGTCTGGAAGCTCGTCTCCGATCCCCACGCGCTGCCGCGCTGGTGGCCGCGGGTCGCGCGGGTCGAGGACGTCGACGCGCGGTCGGGCGGGCGCCGCAGCCAGTGGACCAAGGTCCTGGAGACCCAGCACGGGCGCGGCGTGCGCGCCGATTACCGGTGCGTGTCCGCGGCCGAGCCGGAACGTTACGTCTGGGAGCAGCAGCTCGAGGGCTCGCCGTTCGCCAAGCACCTGAAGGACTCGCGGGTCGAGGTCGAGCTGCACGCGGCGGGGGAGGGGGAGACGCGGGTCGTGCTGACCTCGTCCCAGACCATGCGCGGAATGTCACGGCTTGGTGGCTGGATGATGCGCCGCGGCCAGCGCGACATCCTCGACGCGGCGCTCGACGGGATCGAGGAGGCGCTGGCGTGACCGCGCCGCGCCGCGACACCAACTGGTGGGGCTGGGGCGACCCGATGCGCCGTGCCGAGCTCGACGCCACCGCGCTCGGCGTGCTGCGCGAGCGGATCGGGGAGCTCGAGCCGTGGCCGCTCGCCGCTCGCATCGAGGACTTCGAGCTGCCCGCGGCGCGGCCGCTGCCGCGGGCGGTGGTCGACGCGGTCGGCGCCGACGCTGTCTTCGAGGCCAAGGAGGACCGGCTGCGCCACGCGCGCGGGAGCGGTTACGTAGACCTGGCGCGGATGCGCTCGGGACGGCTTGACGACGCGCCCGACGCGGTGCTGGTGCCCGCCGACGCGGCGGCGGTCGGGCGGCTGATCGACGCCTGCGCGGCGCACGGCGTCGCCGTGGTGCCGTTCGGCGGCGGCACCAGCGTGGTCGGCGGGGTGGAGCCGCTGCGCGGTCCGCACGAGGCGCTGATCAGCCTCGACCTCACGGCGCTCCGCGAAGTCACGGTCGACGAGACCTCGCTGACCGCGCGCCTCGGCGCCGGCCTGCGCGGACCCGAGGCGGAGGCGGCGCTCGGCGCCCAGGGCCTCACCCTCGGCCACTTCCCGCAGTCCTTCGAGTACGCGACGATCGGCGGCTTCGCCGCGACCCGTTCGGCCGGCCAGGCCTCGAGCGGCTACGGGCGCTTCGACTCGCTGGTCAGCTCGGTGCGCCTGCTGGCGCCGGCGGGGAACCTGCGCACGCTGGAAATTCCGCACACCGCCGCCGGTCCCGCCCTGCGCGAGCTGGCGATCGGCTCGGAGGGGACGCTCGGCGTGATCCCCGACGTGACCGTGCGCGTGCGCCCGGCGCCGCCGCAGCGCCGCTATGAGGCCTGGATGGCGGAGACCTTCGAGGCCGGCCGCGAGATCGTCCGCGTCCTCGCCCAGGGGCCGGGCCTGCCGACCGTGATCCGCGTCTCCGACGAGGAGGAGACGGTCGGCTCGCTGGCGCTCTCGGGGCCGCGCGGCGCCGCCGGCAAGGCGTTCGGCACCTACCTGAAGGCGCGCCGGCGGGCGGGCGGGGCGCTGATGATCCTCGGCTACGAGGGCACCGAGGAAGCGCTGACCCGGCGCCGCGCGCTGACCGTGCGGGCGCTGCGGGCCGGCGGCGCCGTCTACCTCGGCCGCGCCGGCGGGCGCTCGTGGGAGCACGGTCGTTACGGCGGGCCCTACCAGCGTGACCTGCTGATGGGGATGGGCGCGATGGTCGAGACGCTCGAGACCTCGCACACCTGGACCCGCCTCGGCGAGCTCCACCGCGCGGTCACCGCCGCGATCGCGGGCGCGCTCGAGGGCCAGGGCACCCCCGGCCTCGTCTTCTGCCACCTCTCGCACGCCTACGCCGACGGCGCCTCGCTCTACTTCACCTTCATCTCGCGGGCGCGTCGCGGCGCCGAGCTGGAGCAGTGGGCGGCGGTGAAGCGGGCGGCGAGCGAGGCGATCGTCGCCGCCGGCGCCACGATCACCCACCACCACGCGGTCGGCCGCGACCACGCGCCCTACATGGAGGCCGAGGTGGGGGAGACGGGCCTGGAGGTGCTGCGCGCGGTGAAGGAGCGCCTCGACCCGACCGGGATCATGAACCCCCTCAAGCTCCTGCCCTAGCGGCGGCTACTTGCCTTCTTCTTCAGCTTTCTTCGCTGCTTCTTCGCGGACCGCGAGGCCGACGATCGGGCCGGTGATCGTCCCGCGCAAGACTTCCTCTCCGCGGTAGGTCGGCGTGGTTTTGTGCTTCGTCGCCACTTCGATCGCGGCTTCGAAGCGCTCGTTGTCGACCTTCGTGATCGCGATCTGGTCGAAGGTCCCGCTCGCCAGGTAGCCGAGGATTTCCAGCGGCACTTCGAACTGCGCCGCGATCGTCCCCGCGCCCTTGCCGCTCGCTTTCACCCCGGTCGAGGCGAGCGGGATCATTTTCCGCGGATTCTGGGCGAGCCAGATCGCGTAGGAGCTGGTGCCTTCTTCGGTCGGCTCGAGCCCGGTCGCTTCGACCTGCAGCGCCAGCTTGTCATTCACCCGGCCGAAGGAGGCGAACCCTTCCGCTTCCGAGCCACCGACCGGCTTCAGCTCGGCTTCGGTCGCCGGCTTGGCGCCCGCGTTCCCCGCGCCTTTTCCGGCGGCGGTCGTGGCACCTTCGCTCGGCGCGGTCGACGAGCCGCCGTCCCCACCGCCGGAGACGAGGAGGATCACGACGACGATCGCCACGATCGCCGCGACGATCCCGCCGCCCAAGAGCCAGGCGCCCCGCCCGGTGGGAAGCGTGATCGTGCGACCGCCGGCAGGCTTGGGCGCGGGCGGTTTCGTGGCCCGCCTGGGCGCCACCGCCTCGGCGGCCGCGGGCTCGTCCGCTTCCTCGGGCGGCTCTGGCTCCGCGAGGACCGGCTCGGGCTCCGGCGGCGCCACTTCGGCGGCCGGCTTCGCCCCACCCGGGATCGGCGGCGGGACGTCCGGGGCGGGCCTGCCTTCGGCCTGCAGCTGGGCGAGGGCGCCGACCACCTTGGCCCGCACCTCCTCCTCGCTCAGCCCCATCAGGGCCGCGATGTCCGCGTATCCCTGCTCGCCCTGGGCCAGCAGGCGCAGCATCGCATTCTGCTCGTCGCTCAGCGCCACCCCGGGGAACCCTAATAGGGTCCCCGGCGATGGGGAGCGAGGAAACGATTAAGTCGAATTTCGACGACTACATCGGTACCGAGTGGATACGTCTCGACCCCGACGATGCCCGCGCCCGGATCGAGCTGCGCGACGAGCTGCGCCAGCCCTACGGCCTGATGCACGGCGGCGTCTACTCGACCCTGGTCGAGAGCCTCTGCTCCTACGCCACCGCGGTGGCCGTCTACGAGGAAGGGAGCATCGCCCTCGGCCAGTCGATCGAGGTCAGCTTCATGCGCCCGGTCACCTCGGGCCACGCCGAAGTCCGCGCCGTCGCCCGCCACCGCGGCCGCACCACCTGGATCTGGACGGTCGAGATCGTCGACGACGACGAGCGCCTCTGTGCCCTCGCCAAGATGACGATGGCCGTCAGGCCTGCGCCACAAAGCTGATACAGCCCCCCGTCGACGGGCCGAAAACCGGACGCATAGGCAGGTTTTCGGCCCGTCGACGGGGGAGATAGACGATCTAGCCGCCGAAGCGGTTGGTGATCGGGAGGCGACGGTCGCGGCCGAAGGCGCGGGGGGTGATGCGGATGCCGGGAGCCGCCTGGCGGCGCTTGTACTCGGCCCGGTCGACCAGGCGGATCACCTCGTCGACGATCTCGCCCGGCATCCCCGCGGCGACCAGTTCGTCGCGGCCCTCGTCGCGTTCGACGTAGGCCTCGAGGATGCGGTCGAGCAGGTCGTAGTCGGGCAGCGAGTCGCTGTCGAGCTGATCGGGGCGGAGCTCGGCCGAGGGCGGGCGCTCGATCACCGCGGCGGGCACCAGGTCGCGCCCCGCCCGTTCGTTGCGCCGTTCGACCAGCTTGTAGACGAGCGTCTTCGGCACGTCCTTGATCACCGCGAAGCCGCCCGCCATGTCGCCGTAGAGGGTCGCGTAGCCGACCGACATCTCGCTCTTGTTGCCGGTCGTCAGCACCAGCCAGCCGTGGCGGTTGGAGAGGGCCATCATCAGGTTGCCGCGGACCCGCGCCTGGATGTTCTCCGCCGCCAGCCCCTCGAGCTGCCCCTCCAGCGCCGCCGCGTAGCCGTCCATCATCGGCTCGATCGGGATCTCGATCAGCCCGGTCCCCAGGTTGCGGGCGATCTGACGGGCGTCCGCCTGGGTGTCGACACTGGAGTGCGGCGAGGGCATGACCACCAGCGTGACCCGCTCGGGGCCGAGCGCGTCGACCGCGAGCAGCGCGACCAGGGCCGAGTCGATGCCGCCGGAGATCCCCAGGCCGACGTGGCCGAAGCCGTTCTTCTCGACGTAATCGTGGAGGCCGAGCTGGAGCGCCGCGTAGACCTCGTCGAGGTCGGGGAGGGGGTCGGCGAGCGGCGCCGGGGCGCCGGCCTCGGCGGCGACGTCGACGACCACCAGCTCCTCGGCGAATTGCGCCGCCCGCGCCAGCACCGTCCCGTCGGGCGCCAGCAGCAGGCTCTGGCCGTCGAAGACCAGTTCGTCCTGGCCGCCGACCAGGTTCACGAAGGCGACGTAGGAGCCGTACTCGCGGGCCCGTTCGCCGAACATCTCTTCGCGCTCCCGCCCCTTGCCACGGTGGTAGGGCGAGCCGGAGGGGTTGACGATCAGCCGCGCGCCCGCGTCGGCCTCGGCCTGCCCGGGCGCGCCCGGCGCCCAGGTGTCCTCACAGATCGTCAGCCCCACGCGCGTCCCGGCGACCTCGACCTCGTCGCCCGCGGTCCCGGGGACGAAATAGCGCTGCTCGTCGAAGACCGAGTAGTTGGGGAGGCGGTTCTTGCGGTAGACCCGGCGGACGGCGCCGTCGGCGAGGACCGCGAGCGAGTTGTAGGCGTGGCGATGATCGCCGCCGCCCTCGACCGGCTCGGCGAAGCCGACCATCACCGCGATCCCCGGCGCGAGCCCCCTCGCGAGCCGCTCGACCGCCGTCACGTTGGCGGCGAGGAAGTGGCGCTTGAGGTAGAGGTCCTCGGCCGGATAGCCGGGCACGCAGAGCTCGGGGAAGATCGCCAGCTCGGCCCCGGCGGCGCGGGCGCGGTCGATCCAGGCGGCGATCTTGGCGGTGTTGCCGTCGACGTCGCCGACGGTCGGATTGATCTGGCAGAGGGCGATGCGCATGGCGGAGACGTGGAAGTATCCCGGCCCGGCCGCATCGCGAGCTTTCCGAACCGCGGTCGTCGAGCTCAGCGCGCGGATCGTCCGGTAGGCGCGGCGGCGCCGTTGCTCGCGGCGACGGCGGGCGGCACGGTGGCCGGGGGCGCGGTGGCGATCGCCTCGTCGGTCGCCGCCTCGAGGTCGAGCGCGAAGCTGTCGAGGTCGGCCATCGCGTCGTAGTCCCCGATCAGGCCGAAGTTGACCTGCCCGTTGTAGGACATGATCCCGATGCAGAGCGCCTGCTTGCGGGCCAGCGGCACCATCGGGAAGATCGACTCCATCTGGCGTCCCAGGACGTAGAGCGGGAACTGCGGCCCCGGCACGTTGGTGACGACGAGGTTGAAGAAGCGCTGGGCGGGCTGCAGGCGGGCGGCCTGGGAGACGATCGTGGTCGGCGCGAAGTCGGTCAGGCGGGTGAGGATTTCGGCGCCGACCGCCTGGCCCGAGGCCTTCAGGTCGCCCATCTCCGCGGTGACGACGTGGAGGCGCTCGACCGGGTCCTCGCACCAGACCGGCAGCGGCGCCATCATCGCCGTGATCCGGTTGCCGAGCGCCCCGTGCTCTTCGGCCTCGCGGATCGAGACCGGCACCAACGCCCGCAGTGTCATCCCCTCGGTCTCGTGGCCGCGGGCGCGCAGGTAACGGCCGATCGCGCCGGAGACGATCGCGAGGATGACGTCGTTGACGGTCCCGCCGTGGGCGTCCTTGACCCGCTTCAGGTCGGTCAGCTGCGCCTGCGTCATCTGGAAGCGCCGGTGCGGGCCGATGTCGACGTTGAACGGGGTGGACGGGGCGCGCACGCTCGCCGCGGCCATCTTCGAGGTCGCCACCGCACCCTGCACCACCTGGCGTGGCCCGCGCAGGGCATGGCGGAAGCCGCGGACGATCTCCCCGGGGCTGGTCAGGCGCTCCTTCAGCGCCGCGGCGAGCAGCTGGGTGTCGGTCGGCTCGGGCCGGGCGAGCCACGGCGGCGGCGTCGGCGGCGGGCCCTGCGGCTCCCGGTCGAGGTCGTAGAGGACGGTGGTGATGTCGACGCCGGACACGCCGTCGACCAGCGCGTGGTGGCTCTTGCCGATCACGGCGAAGCGGCCGTCGGCCATGCCCTCGACCAGCCACAGCTCCCAGAGCGGCTTCGAGCGGTCGAGCTGCTGGGAGAAGATCCGCGCCGCCAGGTTGCGCAGCTGCTCGTCGGAGCCGGGCGCGGGGAGGGCGGTCTGGCGGACGTGGTACTCGAGGTTCAGGTGCGGATCGTCGACCCAGACCGGCCGGCCCTGGCCGAGCGGCACGGTGCGCAGCTTCTGGCGGAAGCGCGGCACCAGGTGCAGGCGCGAGGCGATGTGATCGCGGAACTCCTGGTGCGTGGGCGCGGGGCCCTCGAAGATGATCGTCGAGGCGACGTGCATGTGGGCGCCGTCGCGCTCCATGTGGAGGAACGACGAATCGAGCCCCGACAGCCGGTCGTTGTTGGCCACGAGGTCATCTTCGCATACGGCGCTCAAGCCGTGTGAGGGCATTTGTTTGGCTTTGCAGCGGGGTTTGGGCGCGGTTGCACGTTTTCGTGCGGTTAGCGATATGTGTGCGGCTGCTCACACGGGTGATCCATCCGGCCCCCTAGCGTGTTCTGTCCTCAAAGGAAAGAACCCATCTGCCGAGTCCCCTCGCCGCAGCGCGACGGGGAGCGGGGGACCCAAATGCGCCGCGAGCACCACCCCCACCGCGGCGCCGGGGCGAATCGGGCGGCTCATCGCCCGTAGGGACGTCGGCCAGAGCGCCGGGGTCCACGAGCCCGTCAGCTAACCCCGTAGGCAGGCAGAAAGCGAGTGATTACACGATGCGATTCACCCTGCCCGTGATCGGCGCCGCCTTGGCGCTGTCGGTCGGCGCGTCGCCGGCGGTCGCCCAGCAGTCCCAGCACCACGGGGCGCACCACCGGCATCACCCCCAGGCGCACAAGCGGGTCAAGTCACACGTCGCGTTGCACGTCTCCAGGCACTCGGTGCTGACCGGCGGCAGCGTGACCGTGCGAGGCAAGGTCCGCCCGAGCGGCGGCCGTCGGGTCAAGGTCGTCTTCGGCGGCACCGACCACGAGGTCCTCGCGCTCCACACCAGGCCCAACGGCACCTTCAAGGCGCGGTGGGACGTGGGGGAGCTCGGCAACTACCGGGTCGAGGCGTTCGGCGTCCACGACAAGCGCGTGCGCGGGTCCCACAGCAAGGTCCGCCGCCTGACCTCCTACCGCCTGACGGGCGCCTCCTACTACGGCCCCGGGCTCTACGGCAACGGCGTCGCCTGCGGCGGCACCCTGATGCCGGGGACGCTGGGCGTCGCCAACAAGACGCTGCCGTGCGGCACGATGGTGACCCTGCGCTATCACGGTCGCTCGGTGACCGTGCCGGTGATCGACCGCGGCCCCTACGTCGCCGGGCGGGAATACGACCTCACCGAAGCGACCAAAGTCCGCCTCGGCTTCCCCGGGGTCGGCACGGTGATGGCCAACCGCTGACGAGCTCGTCAGCCGGGGAGGGCGAGTCGGAGCTGTGGCTCGTCCTCCTCGGCGGCGGCGTTGGCCTCGTCCCCGAACGAGGCGAGCCGGACGCCGAGCAGCCGCACCGGCCGCGGCGGGTCGTAGGCCCGCAGCAGGTCGAGCGCGATCGGCCAGACGACCGCCGGGTCGTTGGTCGGGCTCTCCACCGACTGGGACCGGGTCACGTTGGTCCAGTCGTCGAGCCGGACCTTGATCCCGATCGAGCGCCCCTCGAGCTCCTTCTTACGCAGCCGGCGGCAGAGCTCCTCGGTCTGCTCGCGCAGGGTCCGCTCGAGCGCCGCGAGCTCGGCCACGTCGACGTCGAAGGTCGTCTCCACCGACTGGGATTTGGTCTCCCGGGTGGTGCTGATCGGCGTCTCGTCGCGGAGGTTGCCGCGGGCGTGCAGCCAGGCGCCGGACCGAGGGCCGAAGCGCGCTTCGAGGTCGCCGCGGTCCCACTCCCCGAGCGCCGCCAGCGTGGTGATGCCGAGCTTCTCCAGCCGTTCCACCGTCTTCGGCCCGATCCCGGGGACGACGCCGGGCGGGCCGCCGCCGAACCGCGCCAGCGCCTCCTCGCGGGTGACGACCACGAGCCCGTTCGGCTTGCCCAGCTCGCTGGTCATCTTGGCCAGCATCCGCGACTCCGAGATCCCCACCGAGCAGGTCAGCCCGGTCAGCTCCCGGATCTCCGCCTTGATCCGCCGCATCGTCGCCTTCGGCGAGAAGATCCCGGTGAGGTCCAGGTAGGCCTCGTCCAGACCCACCACCTCCACCACCTCGACGTTCGAGCGCAGCACTTCCATCACCACCGCCGAGGCCTCCCGATACGCGGGGAAGTCGGGCGGTATGTACACCGCGTCCGGCAGCCGCCGCCGCGCCACCGCCGCCGGCATCGCCGAGTGGATCCCGGCCAGCTTGCGCGCCTCATAGCTCGCCGTCGTCACCACCGCCCGCGGCCCGGAGCCGCAGACCACGACTGGCTTCCCTTTCAGCTCCGGATGACGCCGCAACTCGACCGACGCGTAGAACGCGTCCATATCGACAATTGCGACCACTCGGGGCCAGTCGACAATCGAGGACACGGGAAAACGGTATAGATCCAAGCGGCGGAGCGAACGCACGTTCGCGTGATAGCTTCGCTCGTCCGGGGACCTCTGAGGCGATGAAAGGCGGGGCGCGAGGCGAGATGGGCGATGAGCAGTTCGACTTCTGGAACGGCGCGGGCGGGGACGCCTGGGTCGAGATGCAGCCGGTTCTCGACCGGATGCTCGTCGGCTTCGAGGAGATGCTGGCCGAGGCGGCGGTCGAGCGCGGGGCGGAGCGGGTCCTCGACGTCGGCTGTGGGGCGGGGGCGACGACGCTGGCGATCGCGCGGCGGCTCGGGAGCGGGGCGGTGTGCACCGGGGTCGACATCTCGGCGGCGATGATCGCGGCCGCCAAGGAGCGGGCCGCCTATGACGATCACCCGCCGCGGTTCCTCCTCGCCGACGCGGCCACCCACTCGTTCGGGGAGGCCGAGTTCGACCTGCTCGTCTCCCGCTTCGGGGTGATGTTCTTCGCCGATCCGGTCGCCGCGTTCGCCCGGCTGCGCGATGCGGTCGCGGTCGGCGGCGGGCTGCGCTTCATCGCCTGGCGTGCGCCGGAGGAGAACCCGTTCATGACGACCGGGGCGCGGGCGGCGGCGCACCTGCTGCCCGAGTTGCCCCCGCCCGAGCCAGGGGCGCCTGGTCCGTTCGCCTTCGCCGCGGCGGGACGGGTCGAGGAGGTCCTCACCGGCGGTGGCTGGACGGAGATCGAGGTCGAGCCGGTCGACGTCCCTTGCGCCTTCCGGAAGGCCGATCTGCTCCGCTATCTGGCACGGATCGGGCCGATCGGCCAGGCGCTGCGCGAGGCCGACGACGCCAAGCGCGCCGAGGTTCTCGACGTGGTCCGCGCCGCCTACGCGCCCTTCGTCGACGGCGACGAGGTCCGCTTCACTGCCCGCTGCTGGTCGGTCGAGGCGGAGAACCGTCGACGCAGGTCGGGCTCGACCGGCTGATCGACCCGCGGTTGGCCCGCCGCCCGGGAGGACATAGAGCCCTGGCTGGCCACCCGCCTCGCCGGCCGCTCCGTATCCTTGGGGCATGGCTTCCCCGGAGGCGAAGAACCTTGAGGCGATCTCCAAGGCGATCGACCAGCACAACGCCAACTGCCCCTTCCCGGCGGCGGAGGTGAGGATGAACCCGTTCGAGGTCGAGCGCCTCGGCTGGGACACGATCCGCGGCCTCCCGGTCGTCCCCGACGGCGAGATCGGCACCGGCCGCTTCCGCATCGTCTGCTCCCGCGACCTGGAGGACGACGGCCTCGAGATCACCGAGGCGGTGGGCAAAGAGCTGGCGACGGTCGTCCCCGCCACGCAGAATTAACTGAGCTTCTGCAGTTGGACCCGCTATGCGGGAACAAATGCAGACGGTGGCGCCGCGCGGCGCCCGCCTACTGTTCCAGGCCCAGGTTGGACGACCAACTCTGCGCCTGGATGTTCAGCTGTTTGAATTCCCCGGTCACGATCAGGACGCCCATCACGATCAGGATCACGCCGCCGACCACGACGATCGCGCGGTAGTGGCGCTTGACCACCGCGAACGCGGTCGCCATCCGGGAGAAGGCGAGCGCGGTGACGAGGAAGGGGATCGCGAGGCCCGCCGAGTAGACGGCGAGGAGCAGGGCGCCGCGTGCCGCCGAGCCTTCCGCCGCGGCGACTCCGAGGATCGCCCCCAGGGTCGGGCCGATGCAGGGGCTCCAGGCGATCGCGAACGCCGCGCCGGCGACGATCGGGCCACCCTTCCCCGCTCGCGAGAGCAGCGCCTCGACGTGCCACTCGCGGTTGAGGCGGGTGATGAAGAGCGAGGAGACGAAGAGGACGCCCATCGCGATGATCAGCCAGCCGGAGATCTTCGTCAGCAGCGGCTTGTTCTCGGAGAGGAAGGACCCGAGCCCGGTCGCGGTCAGCCCGAACAGGATGAAGATGGCCGAGAAGCTGGCGACGAAGGTCAGCGCGGGGGGGACGACGCGGCGCCAGTCGGCGTCGTCGAGCTCCGCCGCCGAGACCCCGGTGACCGCCGAGAGGTAGCCCGGGACGAGCGGCAGCACGCAGGGGGAGAGGAACGACACGACGCCGGCGGCGAGCGCCGCGAGGAGCCCGACGCCCGTCGCGGGGCTACCGCTGATGTCGGCAAGGATCACGACCCCCAAGGATACTTCGCGCCGATGTCCGCCCAGAGCACGTCGCGGCTCTACGACGCGGGGGCAGGCGCGCCGCCTGCGTGCCTCGCCGCTCTTCTCGATCGGACCCGCCGCGCCCGGCCCGGCGCTTCGCCGTGGCGCCTTGGTCGCGGCCCGCTCCGCTAACTTACTGGCCGGCCAGCCAAACGGGGAAAGGGAGACGCGTTGAGCAACCGTACGTTCGTGATCGGGGTCGGCATGACCAAGTTCGAGAAGCCGGGGACGAAGGAGGGCGACTATCCGGACTGGGCGGTCGAGGCGGGGGAGAAGGCGCTCGCCGACGCCGGCATCCCTTATGAGGACGTCGAGCAGGCCTACGCCGGCTACTGCTACGGCGACTCGACCTACGGGCAGCGCGCCCTCTACGGCCTCGGCCTCACCGGCATCCCGGTGGTCAACGTCAACAACAACTGCTCGACCGGGTCCTCGGCGCTCTTCCTCGCGCGCCAGGCGGTCAGGGGCGGGCTGGTCGATTGTGCGCTCGCGGTCGGCTTCGAGAAGATGGAGCCGGGCAGCCTCGGCGTCAAGTACACCGACCGCACCAACGCGCTCGACAAACACGCGATGCGGATGTTCGAGATCCGTGACCCGGAGGCCTCGCCGCCCGCGCCGCAGATGTTCGGCAACGCCGGCCGTGACCACATGGAGAAGTACGGTTCGACGCCCGACCACTTCGCCTGGATCGGGTGGAAGAACCACAAGCACTCGGTCAACAACCCCTACGCCCAGTTTCAGGACGAGTACAGCCTCGAGGACATCAAGGCGGCGAAGATGATCCACGACCCGCTGACCAAGCTGCAGTGCTCGCCGACCTCGGACGGGGCGGCCTGCGCGATCGTCGCCTCCGAGCGTTATGTCGACTCGCACGGCCTCTGGGACAAGGCGGTCGAGATCGCCGGTCAGGCGATGGTGACCGACCTCACCTCGACCTTCGACGAGAACGCCGACTGCATGACGATCGTCGGCTCGGAGATGTCGCGGACGGCGGCGCGGGCGGCCTACGAGGAGGCCGAAGTCGCGCCGCACGAGATCGACGTCTGCGAGCTCCACGACTGCTTCAGTGCCAACGAGCTGATCACCTACGAAGCGCTCGGGTTCGCCGCCGAGGGCGAGGCGCACAAGCTGGTCGAGGCGGAGGCGACGACCTTCGGCGGTCAGGTCGTGGTCAACCCGTCGGGTGGGCTGATCTCGAAGGGACACCCGCTCGGGGCGACCGGGCTGGCGCAGTGCTCGGAACTGACCTGGCAGCTGCGGGGCGAGGCGGGGCGCCGACAGGTCGAAGGTGCGAAGGTAGCCCTGCAGCACAACATCGGCCTCGGCGGAGCGGCCGTGGTCACGGTCTACAAACCGGCGTCCTGAGCGGCCCGGGGAGGAGGAGTCCCATGGCGAAGCAGCGGCGGGTCCTGAACGGCAAGATGGTGGCGATCACCGGCGGCGCGCGCGGGATCGGCAAGGCGACGGCGGAGGCGCTGGTGCGGCGCGGCGCCCGGGTGGCGATCGGTGACGTCGACCTGGCGCTGGCCGAGCAGACGGCGGCGGGGCTCGGCGGCGGCAGCGTCGCGCTGGCGCTCGACGTCTCCGACCGGGGCTCCTTCGAGGCGTTCCTCGACGAGGCGGAGCGCCAACTGGGCCCGCTCGACGTCATCGTCAACAACGCCGGGATCATGCCGACGACGCCGTTCGTCGAGGAGTCGGAGGACTCGTTCCGGCGGCAGATCGAGATCAACCTGATCGGCGTCATCCACGGCACCCAGCTGGCGATGCGGCGGATGATCCCGCGCGACAGCGGCCACATCGTCAACATCGCCTCGCAGGCGGGGAAGACCGGGGTGCCGGGGATCGCCACCTACTCGGCGACCAAGCACGCGGTGGTCGGGCTGAGCGAGTCGGTGCGCGGGGAGCTGCGCGGCCGCGGCGTCGAGGTCTCCTGCGTGATGCCGACCGTGGTCAACACCGAGCTGACCGCGGGCGTCGGCCAGAAATGGGTGAAACCGGTGGAGGCGACCGACGTCGCGGAGGCGATCGCCGAGGCGCTCGAAGTGCCGCGCTTCGACGTCTACGTGCCGCGGTCCAACGGTGCGCTCCTGCGCGGCGCCGCCCTGATGCCGCGCGCGGCGGCCGAGTGGGTCGGCCGGGCGATGGGCACCGACAAGCTGATGACCGAGGTCGACCACGCGGCCCGCGCCGCCTACGAGGAGCGCGCGGCGCACAGCACCGGCGATCGGGACCCGGCGGCCCGCTGACGATCGCCCGCCCGACCACACCTGGGTGTGGTCAAATGAACGAATGGCCGCCGGGGCGATGGGCAAGGCGTACGACGCCACTTGGGGACGGCTCTTCGCCTCCGTCTACGACCGCGGGCTGAAGGCGAGCGAGGAGCACGGGCTCGGCGAGATCCGCCGTGCCCTCCTGGCCGAGGCGCGCGGCCGGGTGGTCGAGATCGGCGCCGGGACGGGCGTCAACCTCGATCTCTACGGCAGGATCGAGGACCTGACCCTGGTCGAGCCCGACCCGCACATGGGCGCCAAGCTGCGGCGGCGACTCAGCGAGCAGGGCGCCGGCGCGGCTCCGGCCCGCCTCCTCGCCGCTCCCGCGGAAGCGATCCCGACCCCGGACGACACCTTCGACACCGCGGTCGCGACCCTCGTCCTCTGTACCGTTCCCGACCCGGTCGCCGCGATAACGGAGCTCGCCCGCGTCCTCAAACCCGGCGGCCGCCTCCTCTTCATCGAGCACGTCCGCTCCGATGATCCCGACCGCGCCCGCTGGCAAGACCGCCTCGAAAAGCCCTGGCGCTTCCTCGCCGACGGCTGCTACTGCAATCGCGACACCGAGTCCAGCCTCCGGGCCTCCGCCTTCACCGTCGACTCGGTCGACCACGGCACCTTCCCCAAGTCCCTGCCGATCGTCCGTCCCCTGATCTCCGGCACCGCGGTGCTCGCCACCTGACCCCGCCGACCGCGTTCGCACTTAGCCACAACATGTGTAGCTAAGTGCGAACTCACCGAGGGACGGACCAGGCCCCGATCCAACGCACGATAATCATGGTTCTCGTCTCCCTGTGGTAACTAGGCGGGTGTGAAGGAGTCCACCCGGCGGGGGTACGCTCTCTTGGCTTCTGTGCGCCCTTTGGCGTCCCTCGCCTCAACTTCAGGAGGCGCAGATGCGTACTTCTTTCCCGGTTGCCTTCCACGGCAATCTCCTAGGTAAAAGCAGGGAGGGCGGCGACTTTGTCGATCGCACTACCGGCGAGAAGATCGAGTACGGCGACGCCTACGAGATCACCTTCGAGAACAGCGACGGCCTGACCCAGACCGTACGGTGTGCTCTTCGTGCGCTGGATGAGGCCTGCGATTTCGACGTCGCCCAGGCGCCGAAGTTCCAGGCGGTCACGGTCCGGGGCGACGTGTCGATCGGTGACGGGCGTGCTGGCTCGTTCCGGCCGACCGAAGTCCGCCTCGCCGAATAGCGGCCGTGGGCTTCCGCCTTGCGGGTCCGGACCCTTCTCCTCGTCGTGGCGATGACCGCCTCGTTCGTCTGCTCCGTCGCCTCTGCGGCGCGGGCGGACGAACCGACGACCTACGCGCCTGATGAAACGGCGATCTCGGTTCCGCCGCCTTCTCCGGGAGGTCCGGCCTGCCCGGCGCCGCCCGAACCGGCGGCGGAAGGTGCAGACGTCGCCGTCGTCGAACAGCGGCTCGCCCGCATCGAGGCCGCTGAGGCCTGCGAAGCCTGGTCGGCCCGCCTCGACGAGGTCACCGAACGGCTCTGGTGGATCGTCTCCGAGCAGCTACGCCAGCATACCCAGGGGGTTTCCGCGCTCGAACGTCAGGCGGAATCGGTGAGCCTCCTTCGCCAACTCGGACCGATCGGCGAATCCCTCTCGGGCGAACTCAGCGCCAAGGTCACCGGGTGGTCTGCTGGCACCTTGGCGGTGCATGACTCGGCGGCCCTCGACGCGGCCGGTGAATCGGTCGAAGGTCAGTCGGAGGTCTCGGCCGCGATCGACGCAGGCGCCGAGGCGACCCGCTCGGCCCTCTGGTACCTGATCGGCCTCGCCGCCGGGGCGTTCGTCGGCTACGTCTTCTACCGGCAGGTGATGCCGCGTGCCTAGCCTGCTGGCGATCCTGTTGCTGGTGGCCGTGATGGTCGTCCTGGGTGCCTACTGGTACTGGCGCCTGGCCGTGGTCATGGCGCGCCACGCCGTCCGTGACTTCCTGCAGCAGGAGTACCCGCCTCTTCCCGAACTTGGCCCGGGGGACGACCGGTGATCGCGGTCGTCTCCGACCAGCCCGACGTCTCGGCGTTCCTCGCCGGTTTCGAGCTTGCGCTCGGGATCGCGTTCGCCGTGGTCGTCGCCCTGGTGGGCCTCTCGATCCTCCGCCGGATGGTGAACGTCTGATGGCGGCGGGCAAGCAACAACACACCAAGAAAGGAAGTGGTCCTCGTGATCAACTACATGGGCCGTTTCGGCTCGTTCAAGGCCAAGGTCGGCGTGACCCTCGGGCTCGCCGCCTTCTTCGCCTTCGCGCTCGTCGGTTCGGCGTTCGCGGCGGGGGAAGAAGCGGCGGTGGACTACAGCAAGGTGACGGAAGGCGCCTCGACGCAGATCAGCGCGGCGGTGCCGATCGGCCTGGCGGTCGTCGGTCTCTTCGTCGGCATCATGATCGCCTACAAGCTGCTGCGCCGGATCGTCCGCGCCTAGCAGCTGGTGGTCGGAGGTTCGGGCCAGCCTCTGCGGTCGTCGTGCTCGCCCTGGTGGCGATCGCGGCCTCACTGACCGTAGGGGCTGGCCGGGCCTCGGCGCTTGGCACGTCGGGGTCGTGGGGTCCGACGACGCTCGGGTGTCCGTCTGGCGTGGGTACGCCTTGTTACGTCTGGCGGGCTCCTGATGGCACGCTCATTGAAGGCGGCAAGTACATCTCGTCGGTTGAGTTCGAATCGATGGGTCAGGCTGCTGCTGACACTGTGTTGGAAGGTGACCGCCTCTCGGTCGCTGCGCAGGAGGTGATCAGGGAAGCGGAGACGGTTCCGGAGGTTCTCGGTGAGGTGCAGGCGGTCGAGGGGGACCTTGCTGCGTCGGAGGCGGCGGGTCTCTTCGAGGCGTCCGGGGTGCTTCCGGTCCTCGGTGGCGGGGTTCTGGCCTTCGGTCTTGGCACCATGATCGGCTCTGCGATCTGCAACTCGATTCTTGGCCTGACCGGGTGCTGGGGCTATTCGGAACCTTCGGAGCCTCCTTTTGATCCGGCGGGCGTCCACTGGTCCTACCAGGACACGAAATGGTGCTACGGAAGTTCTGACCATTGCGTTCGTCCATATGAACCTTTTGCGTATTACGGGTCGGCGAAAACGCCGTGGCAGACCTGGGGTGCGCCTCTCGACATGAGTGAGTGTGCGAGGCCGGTCGGGGCACTGGGGGACAACAACATTTTCGGTGCTCAGGGCAAATGCGGTCACGGCTCTGTAGTTGAATCGCCTTGGCAGGCTTGGACGAAAGACGTGATCGGCGGTGCGCAAGGTCGTCGGCTCGAGGCGGTTTCGCTCGCGCACCCGGGGCTTTCGGAGTTGACGGGTAAAAACTATTGCCCTGTCGGGGGTCCCTGCGCGGCATCCTCCCCTGTCGACTGGCCCACTCGCGTGGCGAAAGTGCTCGCCGACCCTGGCAGCGCTGGTCTCGATCAGGAGGATGCGGGTGGCCTCGCTCAGACGATCGGTTCGAGGGTGCCGGGGTCTGGAGTCGCGGATCCCTACGCAGTGATGGTCCCCTCTTGTGACGGTGAGACTTCCGTTGGGTGTGTCCAGACCCTTGAGGAACTCGGCTTGGCGGTCGAAGAGAAATACCTTACCTGGCAGACCGCCGTCATCCCCGAGAGCATCGACCTTGACGATCCGGTCGAGAGCCTTGAGGCGCAGGCCGAACGGGTGCAACAGCTTCAGCCGAAAGCCGGGACCGTGGTCAATGGCGGGTCCACGGTGGTTGTCACGTCGAACCCTGCGGTCGATGACATGCCCATCGTCGTCCCACGCGATCCGGCGCCCGGGGAAACGCCGGAGAAGTGGCTTGAACGTCGTATCGGGCCCATGGTCGCCCCGGACGGTGAGGTCACGGTGACGGCGGTGCCACTCGGCGAAGTGTCGATGGATCCGCACTACTCGCCTGAAACGGTCGTGAGACCTGTGGTGCAGCCGGGTACCCGGGTTGACCCCCATGCGTCGACGGAGATCAAGGTTCGCACCAACCCTTCGACGGCCCCTGAGCCGGGCGCTGGCACCGCCCCCTGGTCGCCCCCCGGCATCGACCCGATCGACCTCTCCCCGATCGCCGACCTCCACGTCGGCTGCAGCTCGTTCCCTTTCGGCATCTTCTGCTGGCTGAAGGACGGCCTGACCAGCTGGGGCCCGGGCGGCGAATGTCCCGCGATCTCGATCCCCTTCGTCCGCTTCGATCAAGGTCCCGAGGCCGGTGAATTCGAAGGCGCCCGCCTCGACAGCTCCACCTGTGGCTTCGAACCGGCGATGGAGATCATCCGGCCGACCCTCGTCGCCCTGGCGTGCATCTCGATCGCCGCCATGTTCGCCTACGCGGCCCTCGGCATCGGTGGGCAGGCCGGAAGTGAGGACTGATGCTCTCGGCCCTGGGCGACCTTCTCCACGGCATCCTCGACCTGCCGTTCGTCCTGATCAACCTCCTGGTCGCCATCCTCAACGGCCTGATCGCCGCCCTCGCGGCCATCGCCTCGGCCGCCCTCTCGCTGCTCCCGGGCTTCCCGTCGCCCCCTTCGGCTCCCGGCGGCGTCGTGGGCGCGCTGCTGTGGGTCTTCCCCCTCGGCACGGTCCTGTCGTTCTTCGGCCTCATGGTGGCCTGCTGGGTCACCTTCCTGGGCGTCAAGGTCGCCCTGAAGTGGTTCCGCGTCCTCTGAGCGGCCCCGGGGCGCCCGGCCCCGACAGCCGCCCCATGCCCGCAGCGGAAGGGAGCGGTCAAGGCGCGCAGCGCCGACCCCCGCAGGGGGTTGACGGCGACCGGAGCGTAGGGCACCCGTGAGCCGCTGGCGCTGGCTCTACGCCCTCGTCGTCGTGGCCGCGGTGGGCACCGCGGCCTACGCGGCGGGGCTGCCCTATCCGCTCGTCTACGTCCTCCGTGGCATCGCCCGCCACCTCGCCCACGGGGGCCACTGATGGCCCTGATCATGGTCACCGGCCCGCTCGGTGCCGGGAAGAGCTTCTACGGCGTCCGCAAGGCCGCCGACGCGATCGAGCAGGGCAAGTTCGTCGTCACCAACTTCGCCATGGTCGACGGCTGGACGGAGCGGGTCGCGAACCGCAACGTCTTCCGCTGGCTGCTCGGCCGTCGTCGCAGGAGGCTCGCGGAGCGCTGGTCGCGCAACTACTACTGCGTCGAGGACCTGGCCGAGCTCATCCGGATCCGCGCGAGCGGGGAGGAGGAGGGCCGGATGGTCGTCGTGATCGATGAGGCCCACGTCTTCATGAACGCCCGCACCTGGCGCGACGAGGACCGTATGAAGCTGGTCGAATGGGCCTCCGCCTCGCGCAAGCTCGGCGCCGACGTCTACCTGATCACGCAGGACCTTCAATCGCTCGACCGCCAGGTACGCGACCGGTTGACCTACCACGTCACCCTGCGCAACCTGAGGCAGTTCAAGGTGCTCGGCGTCCCGGTCGTGCCCTTCAACTTCTTCCTCGCGATCTGGCAGTACCACGCGGCCGGGAAGGCGATCGTCAAACGCGAGGCCTACCGCCTCAACTGGATGGCGAGGCTCTATGACACGTACGACCTGGGCGCCTTCGCCACGCTGGTCGACCCGGAGGACGCGATCTGGCTCCCGCTGGCACCGCCCGCGCCCACCCCCGCCGCGACCGTGCTCGCCCGCGCGACCGCCGCCGCAGGCGGCGCCGCGCGGCGCCATGACGCGCAGGAGGAGGCCCGGACGCGCCTCCTGGACCCCGACCGCCAGCTCGGCGACGACGACGCTCTGGACACCGCCGAATTCGCCGCGATCGACGAGGGGCCGGAAGGTTGACGCGGAAACCGAAAGGCGATCGACAGGGCCCGGCCCCTTCTAACAGCCGTCTGAGTCTCATATATGAGACTGGCCTTGCCGAGGGAGAGGCCGTGGAGGTCAGGATCGAAGGTCGCTGGGAGTGGGCCGACGTGAAGCTGGTGGAGGCCCGCTGGCGCCGCCCGACCCGCCTCGACGGCAGTCGGGGGAGACCGGTCCGGATCGATGATCGGGTGATCCTTCGGATCAGGAGCACGGGGGAGATCATCCGCACGACTCCGTGGCTGATGTCGCGCTCCGCGATCTACCGGGGCGTGCAGGGGTCGCTGTTTTGATTCTGTCCCGTCGACGGGACTTTTTGGGTCTACCTTTCGGTGAGGCTGATGATGAGTCGCCAGCGGCCTCGGTGGACCGTCGTCTTGGACGTTCCGAGCGCCTCTGCGAGGCGTCTGAGCGGCATGTGCCACCTTCGGCATTCCTTCACGGCGTCTTGGACCTCTCTTTTTGCGTCGTCCAGGAGCTCCAGGGCTTCGTCGAGTCGAGCTTCTGCCCTTCTCAGGTTCTGGGAATCCGTCTTGGTTCTCATAGGATCTATTCTGTTCCGTCGACGGGACAGAATCAATCGGAGGTCTGTCCGCTTTGACGGTCGCCGCCGCGGGGGTCGACACCTGGTCGGTCGCCTGGTACCTGCGCGAGGAATCGAGCGCCGTCGCGGCGATGGAGCACCTCGCTACCGAGCGCGCCTCCCGCTCGCGGCTCCTCCCGGAAAAGATCGCGGGACACCGCGTCGGCTGGTTCCCCGGCTCGCGTCTCGTCTTCGCCGAGGGTCGGCCAGGAGGGGATGAGGGGTTATGTGAACCCGGTGAGCTTCCCGGGGTCTTGAAGCTTCTTCGCGAGGGCATCGCCGATCGCGGGGTCCGCCTTCCGACCTATGACTACCGGCCCGCCTATGGCCCGGGCGCTCAGCAGGACGAGGCCCCGTTCCTCAATCGCAAGGGTCGGCCTGTCGCAGGGAAGACGGCGCGCTCGGCGCCCGGACGCTTCAGGCGCTCGCTCGGCGAGTCCGGCTTCGCCGGGGTGCGGCGTCTCGACTCGACCGTCGACCTCCGTTTCGAGGGCGGCGCCTCCGGGCTCGCGGCGCTCTCGGGGGTCGGCGCCCTGCCGGTCCCGCGGGTGTCGAAGAAAGTCCAGCGGGAGGTCGGCGGCAACCGCGTCGAGACCGTCTGGTTCCTGGGGACGTCGGGCCGCGCGGTGCTCGGCCGCTGGTATGACAAGGGTGTCGAGACCGGTGAGGCCCTGCGCGGCGCCTGGATCAGGCCCGAGGACCAGCGCCGCTTCGCTAAAGAAGCTCGCGTGCCGGTCGATGTTGTGGCAGACACTTCATTTGTTCGGGATTCTTTCGTGCGGCGATTTCAGCCGCTTTGGCGGGCGTCTAAGGGGGTTCTGGTGGCATCGCATTCGGAGTTGGCCGTGAGGGTCAGGGAGCTTGTCGAAGACGGCGAGATGAGCGCGGGTGAAGCCAAGGCGGCCCTCGGGCACCTGATCCTCGACTGCGGCGGCGTCGAGCTGCAGTCCCGGGCGACGCGATATCGCGACCGGGCTGTGTGCCGCAGGCACGGTCTGGTCCTCGCCGACTGCGACGACGATCGCGTCTCCATCGACCTGGGCGAGGTCGTGGAGGAAGCCCTCGACACGGACTGCTGGGGTGTCGGATGAGGGAGGTGCGTGATCGGTGTCCGCGCTGCGGGCGGGAAACCTTTCTTCAGGTGGACGCCTGGTCGGGCGTCACGAGTGCTACGCAGGATGCTCTATGTGGCTCCTGTCGAGCCGGGCGTGGGGACGGGCTTGAGTCGATCCCTGTGCGATCTGCCGATCGGCGGGGCTCGGCCGTGGGGCCGCTTCTGCTCGCGGTCGGCCTCTTCGTGGCGCCGGTCCTGGGTGTCGTCCTCGCGCTCCGGTGACTCGCTTCTTCAACCGCGAGGTGGTCGCGGTGCGGTGGATGTGCAACGGTTGTGACGCGACTGCAGTCGGGGCGCCGGACCGGTTGCCGGATGGCTGGGTCGAAATCGACCCTCCGCCTTGGCTAGCGGCTGAGGGTCCGCGTTTCGCCTGTCCTGACGACGCGGAGCGCCTTCGGGCGCGTTCGGCGCGGCAATGGTCGCGGTTCTCGGAGCGGACCTATCTGGTGTCGGCAGCCGAGTACGAGATTCTGCGGGCGACGCTGCGGCGCGTGACGCATGAACTTGAGCGACTGAAGCTCAGCGGCGAGCGGACTGCGAGCCGGAAACTGTGAAGGAGTCCGGTGCGTGCGGCCCGCTCACCGCTGTGTTCTAAGTCTGGCATGGCCACAACCGTTTAGAGGCCGAAACCCTAATTCTTGGTATACAGGGGCGCGATAACTAGGAGACTCGGGGCCGATCCAACGCACGATAATCATGGTTATGTCAACTTGGAGCGCGACGGCGCTGAGGGGGTGATGCGGCTCTGTGGAAGGCCTCTCTCCCGCGGGGCTCGGGCGGAAGGTGCTCAGCGGGCGTTTTCGATTGCTTCTTCGAGGGCGCCGGCGGTTTGCGGGGTGCTGATGGGTTCCAGGCCGTTGGTCTTGGGGCCTTCGATCGCGAACGACGGCGTGCCTTCGAAGTTGAGCTTTTCGGCTTCTTTGGTGTCTGCTTCGAGCTGCTTTTTGTACTTGCCGCTCTTGCGTTCCTTGTTCCATTTGGCGAGGTCCGGGATGCCCGCGGACTCGCCGATGGATTCGATGAATTTTTCGGTCACGTAGCCGGAGTTCTCCTCGCCCTGGTTGCGGTAGAAGAGCTCGATGAAGTTCCAGGCTTTGTTCTGGGCGCCGGCGGCGAGCGCGGCTTCGCCGGCGGGAATCGAGTCCGGGCCGATGATCACGTAGTTGCGGAAGGTGATGCTCGCTTCGCCGCCGCGGACCTGGTTTTCGATCACTTCCGGCGTCACTTCTTCGGCGTTTGCCTTGCAGTATGGGCACTGGAGGTCGCCGTACTCGAAGACCTTCACCGGCGCGCTCGGATCTCCCAGCGTCATCGCGCTCTGCGGGATCCCGGTCAGGAGCTTGCCGACCTCGCCTCCTTCGGCTTTCGTCGGTTCGCCGCCTTCGTCACCGCCACCCGAGCTGACGACGATGATCACGACGACGACAACGATGATCGCCAGGAAGACGCCGCCGGCGGAAAGTTGCAGCAGGCGCTGCCGTCGAGCGGCGTCGTCCATGACCGCTCAGCTGACCTTTTCGATCTCTTCTTCGAGAGCCTGGGTCGATTCAGGCGTGTTGAGAAGTTCCAGGCCTTCCGATTTCGGACCTTCGATGGCGAACGACGGCGTGCCTTCGAAGCCCATTTCCTGAGCCTGCGAGGTCGTGTCTTCGACCTCTTTTTTGAACTCGTGGCCCTTCCATTCTTCTTTCCACTTGGCCATGTCCGGGACACCGACGTATTTCGCCATCGATTCGATGAATTCGTCGGTGGCGTAGCCCGAGTTCTCTTTGCCCTGGTTGCGGTACCAGGTCTCGATGAAGTTCCAGCCTTTGCCCTGGGCGCCCGCCGCGAGCGCGCCTTCGCCGGCCGGGATCGACTGCGGTCCGATGATCACGTAGTTGCGGAAGGTGATGTTGACTTCGCCTTTTTTCACCTGGTTTTCGATGACTTTCGGCAGGATTTCTTCCGAGTAGTCTTTGCAGACCGGGCACTGTAGGTCCCCGTACTCGTAGAGCCTCACCGGGGCGTTTTTCTTGCCGAGGGTCGTCCCTTCCTGCGGGATCCCGGCGAGCAGTTTTTCGACGTGCTCCACTTCGACCAAGTTGGCGGCGTCGCCACCCTCGTCTTCACCACCGGAGCCCGCGACGACGATCACGACCACGACGACGATGATCGCCACGACGACCCCGATCGCCGAGAACTGAAGCAGGCGCGTCCGCCGATCGCCGCTGGCCGCTTTCGATTCGGCCGCGATGCGTTCTTCTCGGCGTCTCTCCCTGTCGCGCTGGTTACTCATCAGTCCTCCGTGTCGTGTACGTGCGAAATCGGTGCCGCTTTGGCGCCTGCGACCCTAGTCGTCCTCAGCCGTCTTCGGCGATCGGTCGGGCGGTCGGGCCTCCCCCGCCCCCGATCACGTTGCCGCCCTCCGGCGTTCCCACGTAGCCGAGCAGCCGCGTGATGTTGAGCAGGAAGCAGATCGTCATCAGGACCGCGTTGGCCACGCACCACTGGCAGATCGCTTCGATCTTCCAGATCTCCAGATAAGTCAGGTAGATGCTGAAGCCGAAGCCGCCGAGCGTGAAGAGGAAGCCGCCGAGGCGCGCCGCGTCGTTGCCGAACAGCACCGTGCCGAGGATCAGGATCCAGCCGATGATCCCGAAGATCGCGACGTTGATCCCGGCGATGTGCGAGTAGGAGCTCTTGGCGACGGTCTCGCAGCCGTGGCCGCCGGCGAGGCAGGTCGGCGCGCCCGAGGTCGAATCGGAGATCAGGATGTAGGTGGCCACGCAGAGGCCAAGGACGCCGATGAAGGCGATCGCGCTCCGAAGAATTCGTTCACTCGGGAAGCTCATACCAATCCTCTAGCTGGATAGTGCCACGTTTGGCTCAAGGGCGAATAAGGAAATCTCCCTCGAGAGGCGCCCGCCCTGCCAGGCCAACGGCGACTGGCCCACATCCTCGCTGATCAGGCGGGCGCTTGGCAAGGTCGCCGCGTAGGCTTCGGCGACCGCGTAGGGATGCCCGGGGTCCGCCTCGTCGTGGGACGCGACGACCAGCGTCGGGACCACGAGCCGGGCAAGGTCCCGCAGCGGGCCGAACGGTCGCGAGGCCGGCGTCTCGCGCAGCGCCCGCACCATCTCGCCGAGGTTCCGATGCAGTTCCATGCGCTGGCGGCTCGCTTTCGCCACCGGCTCGCGCCAGGCGTCCGCCACCCCGCTCTCGCGCATCAGATGATCGACGAACCCGTCGATCCCGCCCGTCTCCAGCGCCGTCGCCAGTCCGTCCCAGTAGGCGAGCGTGGCCTCCGTGGCCGGCTCCCCCATGTAGGTCGGCCCGACGACCACCAGCCCGCTCAGCCGCTCCGGGTGCGCGAGCGCGTAACCGACCGCGGTGTGGGCGCCCATCGAGTGGCCGGCGAGCAGGAAGCGCCCCGCGCCGACCTCCGCGTCGACGACCCGCGCGAGGTCGGCGATCAGCTCCGGGTATCCATAACTTCCCCCGGCGGGCGCCGGGTCAGACTCGCCGTGCCCGCGCGCGTCGTAGGTGATGACGCGGTGGCCCTCCCGCTCGAGGAAGCGCGAGCCCTGGACGACGTAGCGGCGGCTCGCCGTCAAGCCGTGACAGAGGACGATCGGTGTCCCCTCCCCCGCGGCGGAACCGCGCAGCAGCGGCGCCGGGCCGACCGCGAACTCGGCGTCCTCGGCGGCGGCCATCAGGCGACCGCCGCGACCGCGCGCTCGAGGTCGCCGACCGACTCATAGGTCAGCCCGGCAAGGCTCACCTTGCGATAGCCGATCCGCCCCTCCTCGTCGACGACGAAGATCGAGCGCCGGATCAGCGGCCCGGCGGCGACCCCGTAGGCCTTGGCGACCGCCTTGTCCTCGTCGGCAAGCAGCGGCACGTTCAGCCGCTTCTCCTCGGTGAAGCGCTCGTGCGAGTCGACCGACTGCGGTGAGATTCCCAGCACCTCGGCGCCGATCCGGTCCAGGCGCTCGCCTTCGTCCCGGTAGGAGCAGAACTGCTTGGTGCAGACGGCGGTGAAATCGCCGGGATAAAAGGCGAGGACGACCTTGTGGCCGCGATAGTCGGACAGGCGGTACGTACGCCCTCCCGTACCGGGAAGCTCGAACTCCGGTGCCATCTCCCCGACGTCGACCTTGGCCACTGTCAGAGCTTACGGAGCGGGACCTACCCGCGTTCGATCGTCATCTTTTCGATCACGACGGGTTGGGTCGGTTTTTCTTCCGGGCCGCCGAGCTTGCCGATCCGTTCGACCACGTCGAGGCCCTTGGTGACTTTGCCGACCAGCGCGTATTCGGGCGGCAGCGTTTCGCCCTGCGGTCCGCTCACCACGTAGAACTGGCTGCCGGCGGTGCCGGACGCCTCTTCGGCGGTCTTCGCCATCGCCACCGTGCCGAGCGTGTATTTGAGGTTCTTCGGCGGCGCCTGGACGACGCTGTAGCCGGGACCGCCGGAGCCGGTGCCGGTCGGATCGCCGCCCTGGATGACGAATTCGGGGACGATCCGGTGGAAGGTCAGTTCGTCGTAGAAGCCTTCTTCGGCCAGGTAGGCGAAGGAGTTGGCGATCGTCAGCGCTTCCGTGGTGGCGAGCGCGATTTCGAAGGTGCCGCAGTTGGTTGCGACGACCGCGGTGACTTCTTCACCCTTCTTGGTCGTCAGCTTCGGCTTCGCCAGGCTCTCTTCGCGCGGTTCCGGCTGTTCCACTTCCGTGCAGCCTTTGGCGCCTTTACCGCCTTTTTCCTTGCTCGCGGTGGCCTTCGTTTCGTCGCTCGAGCTGTCGCCGCCGCTGCGCGAGACGAGGATGATCCCGACGATCACGATCGCCAGGACGGCGAACCCGCCCAGGATGTACCACCGTTTGTCGAACTGGTCCCCACCCATTCGGCCCAGGAGAGTAGAGCAATTACGATGGGCTCGCGATGTCGAGCCAGCCGCCGCTGACGCCACTGGCCGCCGCGGTGCTCCACGTGGGCAGGCCGGAGCGGGTCCTGCAGACCGCCTGCGGGGACGGTGAGGCGGCGCTCTTCCTCGCCCGCGAGTTCCCCACCGCGCGGGTGCGGGGAATCGACGCCGACGCGGCGGCGGTCGCGGCGGCGGCCCAACGGGTCGGCCTCGATCCCGAGGGTCGGGTCGCCTTCAAGGTCGGCGGGCCGCGCCGCATCCCCTACCCGGAGGACCACTTCGACCTGGTCGCGGCGGTGGACTCGCGACCCTCGCCCAGGGAGCTCGCGCGGGTCCTGCGTCCCGGCGGGTACCTGATCCTCGCCGCGACCCACGGCCGCGCCACCGGGAGCGGGCTCTCCGGCCGGCTCCTCGCCCGCGGGTTGCGCGCCCGCGGCTTCGAGCAGGTCGCGGCGATGGACGCCGGGGCCGGCAGCTTCGCGGTCGCGCGCCTCGGTGACACATAAGGTGGGCGGATGCGGCCCCTCGTCCTGCTCGTCAACCCCACCTCGGGCGGCGGCCGGGCGCTGAAGCTGCTGCCGCGGATCGAGGCCGCCCTCGATCAACGCCGCGCCCCGTTCCGCGTCGTCCGCACCACCAGCCTCGAGCACGGTGTCGCCCAGGCGCTGGCCGCGGTCGAGGCCGAGGAGCTGCCGGTGGTGGTCAGCGGCGACGGGATGGTCGGCGCGATCGGCGGCGCGATGGCGGGTGTCGAGGCGCCGCTCGGGATCGTCCCGGTCGGCCGCGGCAACGACCTGGCGCGCGTGCTCGGCATCCCCGCCGACCCGGAGGCGGCGCTCGCGATCGTCCTCGCCGGGCATAGCCGCACGATCGACGTCGGCGAGGCGAACGGCCGCCGCTTCCTCGGCATCGCCAGCGCGGGCTTCGACTCCGACGCCAACCGCATCGCCAACGAGAGCCGGCTGGGCGGCAACCTCGTCTACGCCTACGCGGCGCTGCGCGCGTTGGTCGCCTGGAAGCCCGCCCGCTTCACGATCGCGATCGGCGAGGAGCGCACCCGGGTCGAGGGCTACTCGGTCGTCGTCGCCAACAACAGCGCCTACGGCGGCGGCATGTACGTCGCTCCGGACGCGGCGCTCGACGACGGCCAGTTCGACGTGGTGACGATCGAGAAGGTCGGCAAGCTCCGCTTCGTGAGTAACCTGCCCAAGGTGTTCAAGGGCACCCACGTGAATAACGACGAGGTGCGGGTGGTCCGCGCCTCGCGCCTCTCGCTCAGCGCCAGTCGCCCCTTCGCGGTCTACGCCGACGGCGAGCACCTGACCGACCTCCCCGCCGACCTGCGCGTGATCCCGGGCGCCCTCCGCGTGCTGGTCCCGCCCGCCGCTTGAGCACGGCAGTGGCGAGCGGGCGAGCGGGCCGCGGCGGGCCTGCCTTCGGGGCCAAGCGCGCGCTGGCGCGGGCGATCGGCGCGGCGAGCCGGCGCTCCGGGCGCGGTGGCGGGACGACCCTGCCGGGACGGGTGCTGCTGCGGCTGGAGCCGGAGGCGATCGCCAGGCTGGGCGCGGGCCTCAGCGGTGGCTCGACGATCATCTCGGCGACCAACGGCAAGACGACGACGGCGGGGATGATCGCCGCGATCCTCGCCGCCGAGGGCCGCCCGCCGGTCCACAACCGGGCGGGGTCGAACATGACCTGGGGCGTCGCCACGGCGCTGCTCGAGCAGCGCGGCGCCGAGGGGCTCTTCGAGGTCGACGAGGCCTGGCTGCCGCGCGTCGCCCAGCAGCTCGACCCGCGCCTGATCGTCCTCGGCAACCTCTTCCGCGATCAGCTCGACCGTTACGGCGAGATGGAGGCGCTGGCCGAGGAGTGGGCGAAGGCGGTCGCGGCGGCGTCCCCCGCGACGGCGCTGGCGCTGAACGCCGACGACCCGCTGATCGCCGACCTCGGCCGCGATCCCGCCACCGAGCGCCCCCGCGAGGGCACCCTCTACTTCGGCATCGAGGATCACTCCCAGGCGCTGCCGGAGCTGCAGCATGCTTTCGACGCCAAGCACTGCCGTCGCTGTGGGCATCCCTACGCCTACGAGGTCGCCTTCGTCGGCCACCTCGGCCACTACTCGTGCCCGAACTGCGGGGCGCAGCGGCCGCGGCCCGACGTCGCCGCGACGCGGATCGAGCTGCGCGGCATGGAGGGCTCGACCGCGACGGTGCGCGTGCCCGGCGGCGAGATCGAGGTCGAGCTCCCCCTCCCCGGCCTCTACAACGTCTACAACGCGCTGGCGGCGATCGCGGCGGCGCTGAAGCTGGGGGTGGAGCCGGGGCGGGTCGCCGCCGCGCTGCGCGAAATGCGCGCCGCCTTCGGCCGGGTCGAGACGATCCCGATCGGCGACGGCGAGGTGTCGATCCTGCTGATCAAGAACCCGGCGGGCGCCAACGAGGTCCTGCGCACGCTCGCCCAGGAGGGCGAGGTCGACCTGTGGATCGCGCTGAACGACCGGATCGCCGACGGGCGTGACGTCTCCTGGGTCTGGGACGCCGACTTCGAGGTGCTGGGCGGAGGCGTGCGGCGGGTCACCTGCGCCGGGACCCGTGCGCCGGAGATGGCGCTGCGACTGAAGTACGCCGGTTGGCCGGAGGACCGGATCACGGTCGAGCCCGAGATCGCGACCTCGCTCGACGCCGCGCTCGCCGCCGCCCCGGGCCGGCTCTTCGCCCTCCCCACCTACACCGCGCTGCTGGAGCTGCGCAAGCTGCTCGCCGACCGTGGTCTCGCCAAGGAGTTCTGGCAGTGACGGGCGAGACGCCGCGGGGCGCCTCGGCCTCGACCGGCGAAGCGGCGATCTGGCACGACGTCGAGTGCGGCGCCTACGCCGCTGACCTGCGGGTATGGGACGAGCTGGCCGACCGTTGTGGCGACCCGATCCTCGAGCTCGGCGCCGGGACCGGCCGGCTCGCGATCCACCTCGCCCGCCGTGGTCACCGCGTGATCGGCCTCGACCACGACCCGGAGCTGATCGCCGCCCAGCGCGAGCGCGCCGCCGGCCTTCCGGTCACCCCGCTGCTCGCCGACGCGCGCGGCTTCGAGCTGCCCGAGCCGGTGGCGCTGGCCCTCGCCCCGATGCAGCTCCTGCAGATGCTCGCCGACCGCGCCGAGCGCCTCGCCTGCCTCGACTCGATCGCCGCCCAGCTGCTGCCCGGCGGGCGCCTCGCCGCGGCGATGGTCGAGGGCATGCCGGAGCCCGAGGAGGGGGAGCCGCTCCTCCCCGACGTGCGCGAGGTCGACGGCTGGGTCTACTCGAGCCTGCCGCTGGAGGCGACGGTCGGACCCGAGCACATCGTCGTCCACCGGCTGCGCCAGCGGGTCTCGCCGAGCGGCGAGCTCACCGACATCCCCGACCAGGTGACGATCTGCACGCTGACCGCCGACGAGCTGGAGGCCGAGGCCGCCGCGGTCGGCCTGGTGCCGATCGAACGCCTCTACATCGACCCGACCGCGGACCACGTCGGCTCCACCGTCGTCGTCCTCGGCGAGGAGGCGTGATGGAGCTCCGCGTCCTCAGCCTCTACCCGGACCAGATGAACATCTACGCCGACCGCGGCAACATCCTCTTCCTGCAACGGCGCTGCGAGTGGCGGGGGATCGGCTTCGCCTGGCGCGGCGCCGGCCCCGGCGAGTCGATCGACCCCTCCGCGCATGACTTCTTCTACATCGGCGGCGGCCAGGACCGTGACGAGCGCGTCGTCGCCGCCGACATGGTCGCGACCAAGCGCGCCGCGCTCGCCACCGCGGTCGACGACGGCGCCGTCCTCCTCGCCGTCTGCGGCGGCTATCAGCTGCTCGGCGAGAGCTACCAGCTCGGCGCGGAGACGCTCCCCGGCCTCGGCCTCGCCGACCTCCGCACGGTCCGCGAGGAGGGCCCGCGACTGATCGGCAACGTCGCGATCGAGACCGAGCTGGGCGGCGAGAAGCGTCTCCTCGCGGGCTTCGAGAACCACGGCGGCCGCACCTACCTCTGCCCCGGCACCCGTCCCCTCGGCCGCGTCGTCAACGGCCACGGCAACAACGGAAGCGACGGGTTCGAGGGCGTCTGGCGCGACAACATGGTCGGCACCTACCTGCACGGCCCGCTGCTGCCGAAGAACGCCTGGCTGGCCGATCACCTGATCGAGCTCGCCCTGGGACGCCGCTATGGGGCGAAGCCGGAGCTCGAGCCCCTCCCCGACGAGCTCGAGCGCGCCGCGCACGCCGGTGCCCGGGCCGCGGCGGGGGTTTAGGTCTGGGGACGAGGCCCGCCTGGCTGTTCCTTATGCGCCTATGAGGCGCATAAGGAACAGCCAGGCGGGGACGACCGCGGGACGGCGGGGGTGACCCTTCCCTCACGAACTGCGGGGAGGTTCGTCCAGGGTCACCCCCGCCGTCCCTCCCGGGCCGTTCCCGGGGGGAGGGGTGGAGGGACCGTGCCGGGAGGGTCACGG